>WNFK01020454.1_pt1 | contig 13993 bp, 19 predicted proteins | sample 5400281 | NCBI WGS metagenome assembly WNFK01 (sample SAMN13153350, study PRJNA577476) | soil metagenome | isolation source: 20 cm soil on Douglas fir-dominated hillslope | place: USA:California | collected 2013-09-17 | reverse complement strand
GCTCTGGGGCGTGTGGTCTCATCGATTCGACATGTCGGGTAGTTTCCGCAATTGGATGAAGGTTCGGTTCATCACCGGACTGTTCTCCACCGTTCCCGCGATCGCCACGGCGTGGCTGCTGTGGGTGTTCTGGAACGCGATCGACGACTTCTTCTCCCCGGTGTACACCCAGATCCTCGGCCGCCGCATCCCCGGCCTGGGCTTCCTCACCGCGGTCGTCATCATCTTCATCATGGGCACGATCGCCCGCAACGTGGTGGGCCGCCGCATCCTCGCCCGCATCGAGCGCCTCTTCGAGCACGTGCCGATCTTCCGCAGCATCTATCCCTCCGTGAAGCAGCTCCTGGAGTCGTTCTCGCCCCAGCAGCGTAACTCCTTCAAGGCGGTGGTGCTCGCCGAGCATCCCCGCAAGGGCGAGTACGTCTTCGGCTTCGTCACCTCCGAGCTGCTGCTCGACGGCGTCGAGGGCAAGCGGGCCATGGTGACGGTGTTCGTCCCCACCAGAGGGTATCCGCATCATCCTCTCCGCGGGCACCGCCACGCCGCCCCGGCTGCCTCGCGATCGGCTCTGATCACCGGGCCGGCGGCAACCCCGCCAGCCAAGCACCGATCGCCTCACCCAGCGGATAGAGCTTGCCGAAGAAGAAGTGGTCCGCCCCCTCGATGATCCGCTCCTCGGCAGACGTGATCGCGGCCAGCCGATGGAGCGCCTCGACCGGACAGTAGGAGTCCGCGGTGCCGGCCACCAGCAGCAGGGGCCCGGGGCCCGCCTGCAGGAAGTCGAGATCGTACATCTCGAGCGGCGGAGCGATGAGCCCCAGCGGCGTCTCCGGGGTGCTCGGCCGGGTCGCCCGGGCGGCCATCGCGGCCCCGAACGAGTAGCCCAGGACCCCGACCCGGTGGCCAGCGGGCAGATGGCTCGCGAGCCCCGCTATCGCGGCTCTCACATCCTCCTGCTCGGCCCCGCCCTTGTCGTGGGCCCCTTCGGAGGCGCCCGCCCCACGGAAGTTGAAGCGGAGGGTCGCGTAGCCGGCGGCCTGGGCGACCTCGGCGGCCCGGATGACCACGGGATTGTCCATGTCGCCCCCGTAGAGGGGATGGGGATGGCAGACGACGAAGCCGCCCGTGGGGCTCGCCACGGCCCCGAGCCGGGCCTCCAGAGCGGGTCCGCCGGGGACGCGGATGGTGAGGGCTTCTTCCATAGGAATTCCGACCTTAGGGTGTCCGTCGGGAATATTCAAGGGCCAGCCCGCGTCACAGCCTACGAGGTATACTTCCGATGATGCCGAGCCTCGGATGTCTCTGGAGTCGCCCCCGCCTCGAGCGCCTGGTGGATGGCGCGCTCGGGCCCCGCGCCGGTCGCTGGACAACCTCTCATGCGGCCCGCTGCGCCCGTTGTGGCGGCGAGGGGGCGCAGCTCACGCGCATCCGTCTGCTGGTCCGCAGCGCGGCGCCCGACGTGGCCGATCCCGACTGGGCCGGATTCTGGCCCGCGGTCCGTGTGCGCATCGCCAGCGAGGCGCCCCGGCCGGTGCGCGAATCCTGGTGGCTGCCGTACTGGAAGCCGGTCTGGGGCCATCCGCGGGTCGCGCTGGGCAGCCTCATGGTCTCGAGCCTCGCGCTCGGCCTGATGCTCTGGCCCGGCGCGCCGGTGACCCTGGCCGCGCCGGTGGTGGTGCAGGAGGTGTCGTCCGCCGACCCGGACCGCAGCGTGATGGTGTACTCGAGCCCGGATGACGACGTGACGGTGATCTGGGTCTTCAACCCGGCGGAGCAGGACGAGCAGTCGTAGCGCTTCGCGCTACTCCTTCAGGCTGGCCAGCCGCTCCTTCGCCAGCGGGGCTTCTTCCGATTGCGGAAAGTGCTCGACCAGGTACTGCAGCCGCGCCTGGGCGAGCGCGGTCTGCTTGAGCTCCACGAGGGCGAGGGCTTCCTTGTAGAGCGCGGTGGGCACCTTGCTCCCGCGCGGGTAGGCGACGACGACTTTCCGGAATTCCTGCACCGCCTGCTCGAGGTTCTCCCGGGCCTTCTCGGGCTGGGCCGCGGTGGCGCGCGCCATGCTGAAGTAGGCTTCCCCGATCCAGTACTGCGAGCTGTCGGCCAGGGGTGAGTCCGGGAAGCGCCGCAGGAAATCGCGGAAGCCCGAGACGGCCAGCGGATAGAGCCCCTTGCTGAAGTCGAGATAGGCCGCCTGGTAGCTCTCCTCGGCGCTGGCGCCGCCCGACCTGGCCGGCGGAGGCACCGCCGCGACCGGCGGGGCGGGGGCACCCGCGCGCGCGGGCGGGGGCACCGGCGCCGCGCCGCCCGACGGAGCGCCGCGCCCGAGGGTCTCCACGCGCTGGGACAGCTCGTCCACGCGGGCGGAGACGCGCGCGACCTCCGCGGAGAGCGCGTCGAGCCGCGCGTTCAGGGCGGCGCTCTGCTTGCCGCTCTCCGCGTTCTGCTCGCGGGTGCGGCGGTCGAGCTGGCCCACCACGGTCTCGGTGTCCCCGCGGCTCCGGTGCACCGCGAGGGTCAGCGAGTTGAGGTCCTGGCGGAGCTGGGCCACGTCCTGCTGCAAGGCTTGGCCGGAGACGTCGGCGCAGCCCGCGGCGGCGGTGAGCGCGACCGCGAGGAGGGTCCAAGCCGCGAAGGGGAGCCGGAGGCTCCCCTCTTCACGAGGAAGTGCGCCCGCCGGTTCTTGGCCCAGCACGCTTCGCTGTGCTCGGTGCAGGTGGGCCGCTCCTTGCCGTAGGAGATGATCGTGATGCGGTTGGCCTGCACGCCCTGGCCGACCAGGTAGTTCATCGTGGCCTTCGCGCGCCGCTCGCCGAGCGCCAGGTTGTACTCGTTGGTGCCGCGCTCGTCGCAGTGACCTTCGATCAGCACGAGGTTGTCGTTGGTCTTCAGCCACGCCGCGTTGGAGTCGAGCATCTTGGCGTCGGCGGCCCGGATGTCGTACTTGTCGAAGTCGAAGAAGACGTCCTTCAGGCTGTCGGTCTCGCGGAACTCGCTCGGCGCGGGCGGCGTCGTGCTGGGCGCGGCGGTCGCGGGTGCGAGCGGCGCCGGTGTCATCGCGCCGCCGCGAGTTTCTCCTCCCGTTGAAGGCGCCGCGGACGAGGGCGCGCCGGTCGGCGGAGGCGCGGAGGCGGCCGTGGTGGCGGGCCGCTTCGGGCACCCCGCGAGGAAGAGAGAAAGAACGAGCACTGGAGCGACCAGCAGCACGCTTCCCCGTCGATGCGCCATGAGTCAAATCCTCCTAGGTTTCATGCGCTTGGTGATCATTTTCGCTGTGAAAAGATCGTATCACGGAAGGCGCGGGGACCAAGAAGCACTTGTGGACTCCCCGGGTGCCCGCGTGAGGGGCTGCTGCTCCGAGCCGTCGGCGAGCATCGTGAAGAGCTGGTAGCCGCCGGCCAGCCGGTTGGACTGGAACACGAGGTGGCGGCCGTTCGGGGCCCACGAGGCGCCCTCGTTGTTGCCGGGGCCCGCGGTGAGGCGGCGGAGGTTCGACCCGTCGGGGCCGACGGCCCAGAGATCGAAGTTGCCCTGGCGCGACGTGAAGACGATGGTGTCGCCCTTGGGGGACCAGCGAGGCTGGGTGTTGAACCCGGCCTGAGTGAGCCGCCGCACGTTCGCGCCCTCCGCGTCCATCACGAAGACGTGCGCCCCCCCGGCCCGCTCGGACACGAAGGCGATCTCCCGCCCGGTGGGAGACCAGCTGGGCTCGGTGTCGATGCCGCTGTAGGTGGTGAGCCGGCGGAAGGCGCCAGACGCGAGGTTCAGCACGTACACCTCGGGGTTGCCGTCGCGGGAGAGGGTCAAAGCTACTGACTTGCCGTCCGGGCTGAAGGCGGGCGAGGTATTGATGCCGAGGAAGCCGGCCAGCACCTGAACCGGGCGGTTCTCGAAGGGGAACATCCGGTAGAGGTACGGGTAGCCCCGCATGTAGGAGGTGAACGCGAGCGAGCGGGTGTCCGGGCTCCACACCGGCGAGAGATTGATCGAGTTGTTCGAGGTCACGCGCGTCGCGCTCGCCCCGTCGTAGTCCATCAGGCTGAGCTCCTTGCTGCCCGAGCCCGAGTTCACGTAGGCGACCTTGGTGTCCGCGACGCCCGCTTCGCCGGTGAACTGGAGCACCACCTCGTCGGCCACCTTGTGGGCGAGCCGCCGGGTCTGGGTGGCGGGCAGCTCGATCTTCTTGGCGCCGATCAGGCGGAACTCGGGGGAGGTCAGGTCGTGCAGGCGCATCTCGAGCTCGGCGCGATCCCCGCGCAGGGTGAGCACGCCCTGCAGGCCCGCGTGGGCTCCCGCCGACGCGAAGTTGGCGAAGGCGGCGCGGACCGCGGCCGGATCACCGGGCGGAATCGCGGGCACGTCCGAAACGACGCTGAAGAGGCTCGAGAACGTGAGATCGCGCGCGGTCACCTGGGAGAGACCCTTCCCGAGCCCCTGGGCGTCGGGGCCGCCCACCACCGTGAAGTGCGGGATCACGATGTTGAGCTTCTTGGCGCCGGTGGCCAGCACATTGAGTAGCACGTCGGCGGCCTGCGAGCGGGCGGCGGGCGGCGATGAGAGCGCGCCGCCCAGCGCGGCCAGCAGCACCAGCCCGACCAGGAATCCGAGCGGACGTCCGGGACGCATCATCTTGATCATGGCTCACCCATTCGTATGTCAGCCACGACGAAGGTCGAAGGTGAACAGGATGCGAAGCGACGGCTTCGTCCAGTCGTCGGGCAGTTTCGGAAAAGGGCCCGCCGCCATGACCGCGCGAAGGGCCGCATTGTCGTAGAAGGCGTTGCCGGAGCTCTTGTGGATGGCGGGCGGCTTGATCGAGCCGTCGCGCTGGATCTCGACGTAGATCTGCGGCTTCTGCTGCGGGTCGGTGGGCTGGTTCTGTCGCTGCCATTCCTGCTCGACCTTCTGGAGCACCTGCCGCAGGTACCACGCGTGCGGGAAGTCGCCCACGTCGAGGGTGAGGGCACCCGCGCCGGTGACCGAGCCGGTCGCCGATCCCAGCGAGGCCGTCTCCTGGGGACGCGTCGACTCGGCCGCCTTCTCGCCCTGCGGCCGCCCCGACGGCGGCGTGGCGAGCGACGGTAGCTCCTTCTCGCCGGGACGTGGCACGGTGGTCCGCGGGGGCAGCGGCTTGGCCGCGGGCAGCGACGGGGGCGGGAGGCTCGGCGCGGGAACCGGCTTCGGCGCCTCGCGGGGCGGAGCCGGGGCCTTCTCCGCCGGCTCGGGCTCGGGGACGCGCGGGGCCACCGGGGCCTGCGGACGCGCGGGGAGCGTCGGCGCCGCGGGCGCGTTCGGGTTCCCGACCGCGGCCACCATCGGCACGAGGTTGACGACCTGGATCTTCTCGGGACGCCAGCCCCCCCACATCACGAACGCGGCCATGCCGCCGAACACGAGTACGTGGCCGATGGCCGAGACCCAGATGGCGGCCATCGGCAGCGGCGCCCGGCGCAGCGCCGGGCCCGCGCGTCGCAGGCCCGGATCCGGAAGCGGTCCCAGGGGGTAGCGGCGGGTGGCCATCGTGGAGCTCATCGAGCGCGGGTCGGCTCCGTCACCATGCCGAGCTTCTCGATCCCGGCGCGCCGCACGCGGTCCATGGTCTCCACCACGAGGCCGTACTGCAGGGCCTGGTCCGCTCGCAGGTAGAGCGTCTTGTCCTGCCGGTTCTTGAACAGGTCGCGCAGCGCCTGCTCGACCGCGCCCAGGGCCACCGGCTTGTCGTTGATGTAGATCGTCTGCTCCTTCGTCACCGTCAGCACCACCCGCTCCTCGACCGCGGTCGGCTTGCCCGAGCTCTTGGGCAGGTTGACGTCGATGCCGCGGTACATGAGGGGCGCGGTGAGCATGAAGATGAGGAGGAGCACGAGGATGACGTCGACGAGCGGGATGATGTTGATCTCGGACATCGTCCCGCCGATGCGATAGCTGCTGCCGCCGCCGTAGTCGGGGGTGTCGACCTTAATGGCCATCTTTGGGCACCCGTGCCATCTTCTGCGCCGGACGAGCGAAGGCGTTCAGCAGATCCAGCGTGAAGCCTTCCATCTCCATCGCCCAGTGCTTGGTGCGGTTGACGAAGAAGTTGTAACCCATGACCGCGGGGATGGCCGCGCCGAGGCCGGCCGCGGTGGCCACGAGCGCCTCCGAGATGCCCGGCGCCACCACCGCGAGGTTGGCCGAGCCCTGCTGGCCGATGTTCTGGAAGGCGGTCATGATGCCCCAGACCGTACCGAACAGGCCGATGAAGGGCGCCGAGCCGAGGAGCCGGCCCGCCGGAGCGCGCGGCTGGTCGCGTCCAGCCGATCCACGACCAGGCCCTCGTCCGCGTCGTCCAGCACGTGGTCCACCATCTCGGCGCTCCCGTAGGCGGTGACCAGCTCCTGGCCCGCCGCGACGTAGAGCTGGGCGAGGGGGCTGTCACGATGTTTCTTGGCCGCTCCGTACACCACCGAGAAGCGGCGCGCTTCCCGGAAGATCTGCCGGAACCGGAGCGACTCACGCCGGATCTTCCGGAACTCCCACCACTTCTCGACGATCAGCGCCCAGCAGATCACGGAAAAGGTCGCGAGGAGGAGCAGGACGAACTTGGCGACGGGACCGGCGCTGAGGACGAGCTCCGCAACGCCGCCGTTGGCACTTCCTGACCCTGGCACCCGGGGGTTCTCCTTGTACGCGTGAATGGTGAACGACGTGTCGATTTGTTTGATTTGATGATACCGGAGCCTTTTTCAGGGTGTCAACAAATTCGCCCCGAAAACGCCTGAAAAGTCGCTGAATTATTGACAGTCTCGGGGTCCCGCCGTATAAGCCTTCTATGTTCCAGTCGCCGGGCGCCATCGCGGTGCACGTGGGCCCCATCGCGGTTCGCTGGTACGGCGTGCTCATGGCGACGGCGATGGCCCTGGGTCTCTGGCTCGCGCACCGGGACGCGCGGCGCCGGGGCCTCGATCCCGAGCGCCTGCTGAAGGCTTCCGAGCTGGCGCTGCTGGGCGGCCTGATCGGCGCGCGGCTCTATTACGTGGCCTTCAACCTCGACTACTACAGCCAGTTCCCCGGTAAAATTTTCGCGCTCTGGGAAGGCGGGCTCGCCATCCACGGTGGCGTGCTGGGCGGAATCCTGGTGGGCGGGATCTATGCCTGGCGTCGGCGCCTGCCCCTCCGGCAGTACCTCGACGTGGCCGCGCCCAGCCTGGCGCTCGGGCAGGCGATCGGCCGATGGGGCAACTTCTTCAACGAGGAAGCCTTCGGCCGGCCCACCGAGCTGCCGTGGAAGCTCTACATCTCGCCGCCGCATCGGCCGCTGTCGCTCGCCCAGTCCGAGTTCTTCCACCCCACCTTCCTCTACGAGTCCGCGTGGGACCTGGTGGTGTTCGGCCTGCTCGTGTTCATGCTGCGCGATCGTCTCCAGCGGGCGCCGGGCGCGCTGTTCCTGGCCTACGTCGGCCTCTACTCGGTCGGCCGGCTCTTCACCGAAGCGCTCCGCACCGACCCGCTGATGCTGGGCTCGCTCCGAGTCGCGCAGCTCGTGAGCCTGCTCTGCATGGCCCTGGCCCTGGTGGGCGTGCCGCTGCTGCTGCGCCGCCGCCGTCCCGCCTGATTCGCGGCCGGCTCCCGGCGGCATGAGGCGCTACGCGAGCCGCGACGGACGCCTGCGTCTCTTCGTGGGCGACAGCCGTCGTCTTCCCGGCATCGCGACCGGCAGCGTGGGGGTCATCCTGACCTCGCCCCCTTACTGGGTGCGCGGGCGCGGGCGCGCGCGGGCCGAGCGCTACGCGCGCGAGCTCGCGTCCGGCTTCGCGCGCGAGTGGCGCCGGGTGCTGGCCGACCACGGCGATCTCTGGCTCGTGATCGGCGACCGGCACGATGGGATCGAGTGGGTGGGGATGGACGCCCTGATCGCCGGTCGGCTCGGGCGGGCCGGGTTCTCGCTGCAGGCCAAAGGGCTCTGGGCCCAGGTGCGCTCGCGCGAGCGCTGGGACAATCGGGTGAACCACCTGCTGCGCTTCCGGAAGGCGGGGCATCCGGTGCGCCCGAGCGGGGACACCCTCTGCTGGACGCTGCCCCTGCCGCGCTCGCACCCGGAGAGCCTCTGGGACGCCACGCCGGATCCGGTGCTGCGCGGATTGCTCGCGCGCTCCGCTCGCCGGGGCGCCGTGCTCGATCCGTTCGCGGGGGCGGGGACCGTGGGCCGCATCGCGGCCGCGCTCGGGCGCGAGTGGATCGGGGTGGAGCGCGATCCGCACATGGCGGCGTTGACCGCGCGGCGGCTGCGCCTCCGCCCGGTCAGGCCCTGAGCTTCGATTCGACCAGCCGGCGCAGCGAGGCCTCGTCGAACGCGATGGCCCGGCGGCTCGGCGCCGCGGCCTCCGTCTTGAGCCCGGTCTCGCTCAGGATCACGCAGATGGTCGCGTCCGGATCGATCGCCCGTTCGGCGAGAAGCCGCCGCAGCACCGCGAGGGCGGCCACGCCGGTCGGTCCGGCCCAGATGCCCTCGGTGCGGGCGAGCAGGGCCTGTGTCTCGATGATCTCCTCGTCCTCCGCCTCGCCCGCCACCCCGCCGGTCTCGTTCAGGATGCGCAGCACCCATTCACCCTTGCGGCCCGGGTTGCCCGCGGCGAGGCCCTCGGCCACCGTGTAGCCGATCTTCACCGGCTCGAGCGGCTGCTTGCCGCGCCACGCGCGGGTGATCGCGTTGGCCCGCGCCGCCTGCGCGGCCACCATCAACGGCCGCCGCGGGATCCACCCGAGCCGCTCGAGCTCCCCGAAGCCGCGGTGGGTCGCGATGAAGGTCTCTCCCACCGCGGCGGGCGCCACCACCACGTCCGGGGCGCGCCAGCCCGATTGTTCGGCGATCTCGTAGGCGAGCGTCTTCTTGCCCTCGTGCTTGTAGGCGTTGCGGGAGGCGCCGCAGTCGAAGAAGAGCCGCTCCTCGACGAGCCGGTCCCAGATGGTGATCAGGTCGTCGTAGACCCCCTGGTAGAGGACGAGATCGGTGGCGGCGGCGGTCATGTGCAGGAGCTTGGGCGCCGAGCTCCGCTCGTAGGCGAAGATCAGCGAGCGCAGACCCGCGCGCGCCGAGTAGGCGGCGATGGACGAGCCCGCGTTGCCGGAGCTCACCACCGAGGTGGCCCGGAAGCCGAACTGGAGCGCGGCCGCCACCGCGGTCGGGGAGGAGCGGTCCTTCACGGTGCCGGTGGGATTGCTGCCTTCGAACTTGACCTGGAGCCGGCGCACCCCGAGCCGGCGGCCGAGCGCCGGGCAATCGAGCAGCGGGCTCTGGCCCTCGCCGAGGGTCACGCGATGGGCGGGATCGGCGATGGGCAGCACCGGCGCGTAGCGCCAGAGGCCGCCGCCGGTGAAGACGCCCGGCCCCGCGCGGCGGAGCGCCTCCCAGTCGTAGGTGAGCTCGAGGAGGCCGCGGCAGGCCCTGCACTCGAGCAGGTAGTCGAGGGGATGCTCCATCCCGCACTCGATGCAGCGGAGTCCGGTGGCGAGCGACTCCCGCGTCATCCCTTGAGAACGGCGAGCATCGTCTCGATGCGGTGGCGCAGGGTGTGCTCGGCGAGGGCCCGCTTGCGCGCGCGCTCGCCGATGTCGCGCGCCTCGTCGGGGTGGGCGAGGTAGTGGTCGAGCTGCCCGCGAGCTCGTCCTTGGCGTCCACCACCTGGCACGCCGCGCTCGCCGCGAGCTCGAAGGCCCGCGTGTTCACGCCCACGATGTCGTTCATCGGGTGATGGTGATTGAGCGACAGCGTCGAGCCCGAGTACACCGCGAGCTTGGCCCGTCCCCACACCGGCCCGCCCGCCACCATCGCGCGCACCTCGGGGGCCTCGACGCGATCCCACCCGCCGCCCCAGAGGCGTACCGGGTAGCCCGCCAGCTCGCGCACGAAGCGCGTGCGGTAGGGATAGGCGTTGCCGACGAAGCTGATCGGCGCCGCGAAGCGCCGCGTCTCCTCCGCGGTCAGCTCGATCGGGTGGTGCTGCTCGGGCACGCAGTACATCGGCAGGTAGTGCAGGTTGCGCAAGCCCGCCAGCTCGAGCGCCCGCAGGGGAAGAAGTTCAGGAAGCGCGTGTCGATCCGGGCCTTGACGCGCCGGATGAGGCCGGGGGTGACCGGCCCGCCCTTGATCACGAGCACGAGGTCCGGCCGCCACGCGACGCAGGCGCGCTCGAGGCGGCGGAGGATGAAGATCTGGTAGGTGGCCTTGGTGCTGCGGTTCTTGTAGAGCGGGTTATCGCGGCGGTAGGCGAAGGTCCGCACCTCGTGGCCCATGGCCACGAGCTCGTCGCGGAAGTCCATCCCCATCAACCCGGGACGGGAGAACGGCAGGACGATCAGCCAGCGCACGGCCGAAGCGTATCACACCGACGCGGGGCCTCAGGCGAAGGCCGGCCGCACTTCCTTCGCGAGCAGCTCCAGCTCGCGCATGATGTGGCGGTGGGGCATGCCGGGGAAGAAGACCCGGCAGATCAGGTGGGTCACCCCGTACTCGCTGACGAAGGGCCGGAGCGCGCGGATGACCTGCTCGGGCCCGCCGATGAGGAAGCGGTTCTTCATGAGGCCGTCGAGATCGGTGGCGATGGAGGTGTCGATGAACGGATGCCGCCAGCCCCCCGCGTACTCCTTGCGGTACGAGATCATGATGTGCTTCTCGGCCAGCTCGCGCGCCTCGCGGTCGGTGTCGGCGATGATCACGTCGCGGGTGAGCGGCCACTCGGTGACCGGCTGCGCCCGGCCCGCCGCCTTCCGGTTGGCCAGGAACTGCTGCTTGCCCGCGAGCAGGCGGGCGAGGTCCGCGGTCGGCCCCGGGATCCAGTTGTCGGCGAGGGTGGCCGCGCGACGCAGGGTGACGTCGCCCCACCCGCCGATCCAGACCGGAGGGGGCGGGCGGCTGATGGACTTGGGCTCGAGGCGGCCCGTCACCTTGTAGTAGGCGCCCTGGTGGGACACCGACTCCTGCGTCCACAGGGCCTTCATGATCGCGAGCTGCTCCTCGAAGCGCGCGCCGCGCTTCTCGAGCTCGGCGCCGTAGAGGGCGAACTCGTCCGGCTTGTAGCCGATCGCGATGCCGAGCACAAAGCGCCCGCCCGACATCACGTCGAGCATCGCCGCGTCCTCGGCGAGCCGGACCGGGTGGTAGAACGGGGCCACCAGGATGTCGGTGCCGAGGCGCATGCGGGTGGTCCGCGTCGCGAAGCCCGCGAGCACCGGCAGCGGCGAGGGCCAGTAATGATCGGTGACCGAGTGGTGCTCCTCCATCCAGACCGAGTCGAAGCCGAGCTCCTCCGCGCGCGTGACCTCCTCGAGCGCGTCGCGGTAGTAGTGCCCGCCCTCGATGGGGATGAAGCCGATCTGGAGAGGGGCCACCGCGTTACTTGTCGCTGGCCAGCTTGCCGTTCACGCCCCAGTTCGTCTTCTCGACGTCCTGGAATACGATGTGCACCTGGTCGGCGGTGGTCTTGCCGATCTTGACCATCGCGTCGGTGATGGCGGCGGTGATCTCGCGCTTCTGCTGGTCGGTGCGGCCGGCGTACCACTGAACGGTGATGTTGGGCATGGGAGCCTCCTCGGGGCCGCGGCTACTTGAGCCGCCGCAGATCGTCGGGAAAGTTGGACGTGAACGAGTAGGTCTTCACGAGGCCGTCGGCGTTGAAGCGCACGATGAGGTCCTTGCTGATCGCGCTCGCGCCGTCGCGCTGGACGTACAGCCATCGCCAGGTTGGATCGCCGTTCTCGAAGCCGACCTGGTAGGGCTCACCGAGCATCCGCTGGAGCCCCCAGCGGTCGCTGCGGCCCGGCACGATCCAGCTCGCGTCGGGCGAGGGAAACTCGCGCCCGATCCTGACCGAGACACAGCCGGTGAAGAGGGCGAACGCGACCAGACACACCAACCACCCGGGCGCGCGCATGCCGCGGAGTATGAATCGGGGCAGGTACGTTGTCAACGATTCGCGAGGTTGCGCGTCATCGGATATGAAAAATCTCGCTGATTATCAAGAATCCGCATAAACGTTGGGGGGTGCGGGCAGATCATCGCCCGCGCTCCTTCCTTGGGCCTACTGCACGTCGCGTTCGCCGAAGAGTCTAGCTGAGGTGCAGGAGTGGGAGGCGACCTGCGATGCGTGCGTCGTGATCCATCGCCCCGATGACTTCCTGCGACTGATCGAAAATGCTCTGGAGGCGCAGCTACACCCGCTCAGGAGCGTCGGGGTTTTCCCGATAACCTATCGTAAGCGTGACTACCAGTACGACCAGCACGACGGGATCGACCCAGCGCTGATCAAAGATCCTTTCTTCGCCAGCCAGAACGAGGCACGCTTCGTGTTCGATCCCATGGAGCGACCCATAGAAGCGATCCACCTCCACGTCCGGGAGTTGGTGGAGTGCTGTCGGATCTCGCAGAACGAGGAAATCCCCAGGTAAGCCGAACCCGCTGGACTTGCTCGCTAGCCCTCGTGCTCCTTTGCGGGGGAGATCGCAGCATGATGTCGTCGGTGACTGTATCGGAAGTTCGACGCTCGTGCGCTCGCGCGGCCGCTCGGTATACTCCGGGCCTGCCCGCGCTGCCCACCCTCATGCACGCCACCCAGGTGTCTCGCCCGTTCCACGCGAAAGGCTGGGTGTACGAGGACGTCCGCCCACGCGGCGAATCCGTTTGGTCTTCAATGGAAGAGCGCGGGTTCTACAAGCCGTAGGTAACTACTACGCCTGAACCTGCGCGTACCGCCGTACCACCTCACACAGCGCGAGCGGATCGATCGGCTTCTCGACGAGTTCATCGAATCCCTCGGCGAGAAGCTCCTCGCGCCGGTCCCGGTAAGCGGTGATTGCGATGGCCGGGATGTGGAGGCCCTTCCTCTGCGCGACCGTCTTGACTTCTCGGATCAACTCCAATCCGTCACCCGGCATCCCGATGTCGCTCACCAAGACGTGGGGCCGCAGGTTCTCTAGGATTCGCTTGGCTTCGTCTGCCGACGCTGCGGTTGTGACCAGCGCCCCACAGTACTCCAGGACCATGCGGAACAGCTCGCGGGAGTCGTCGGTATCCTCAACGACCAAGACGTGAACACCGGCAAGGTCCTTTAGGTCCATGGGCGGCCTCCTACCAAACTCGTTGCGTAGGAGCAAAGAGAATGCCGCTTACAGAAAGCTTAATAGGTGCGTATTTATAGCGCTCCGTCACCTTGAGGAGGGAGGGAGAGGGAAGAAAATGCTACGTCTTTTCTTCTCAGCGAGTGACGCTAGCAGGCTCGTGGCGATCCCATTGTGCTCCACCTTCTCGGTGGCGGTTGCCTGAGCGCCGCCGCAGACTTCTCGCGCCAGCTCGCGTAACACGCGGGATGTGCGGCCACGACGACACCAGGTCCTTCGACTTGACGTTCCATGGTGGTCGCGTCTATCGGTTGGTTGCAGACGTTACACGGCCGACCAGTCCCGAGCCGCACCGTCGAGATCCCAGTCGCCGCAAGCAACTCGCGGCTCGCCAGCCGGGTATGGAGCCGTTTTCTCAATTCGCCACTAGGCGGGCCGGGACTCATCTCGGCTTGTTGCGTTCAAGCTCCCACGCGGCGAAACAGCGAATGTGAACGTGGAACTTATCCAGGCCAGGGTTGTCGCCGTCGTGCTCGAATTGAATCTCGAACTCCAACTCCTGCTTGGTAACAGGCCGCTTGCACACTGAACATTCGGCCCCGACGCCTGGACCACCCCATGTCCGATTAGGGGCGCGGGCGGGGAGCTTCCCACTCTGGATGGTTTCTCGGGCCTGCTCGCGTAGACGGGCTTCATCTGGCATGGCTGGCTCCCGAGTTACTACGAGAGAAACGGAGCCAGATGCCAAGGGGCGTGACGCCACTGATGCGTCAGCCAGAAGACCCGATGGAAGGCACGTATACCTTACCACGGGCCGCGAGTTGGAGCCTGGCGACGCTACTGCTCGAACGCCAGCAACGCCGTCCGGATCAGATGCTCGTCCATTTCGTCGAGGGTCACCCAG
>WNFK01201404.1_pt1 | contig 14003 bp, 10 predicted proteins | sample 5400281 | NCBI WGS metagenome assembly WNFK01 (sample SAMN13153350, study PRJNA577476) | soil metagenome | isolation source: 20 cm soil on Douglas fir-dominated hillslope | place: USA:California | collected 2013-09-17 | reverse complement strand
AAGGAGAGAGCATGAGCAAGGTTTCGCGACGGCAGTTCATTTCGACCGCGGCCGGCGCTACTGCCGTCACGGCGTTCCCCGACGTCTGGATCCGTCCGGCGTGGGCCCAGACGAAGGAGGTCCGGGTGCTCGCCTGGACGCACTTCGTGCCCTCGTACGACAAGTACTTCGATGCGTTCGCCGAGCAGTGGTCGACGAAGAACGGGGTCAAGGTCATCATCGATCACGTCGCGCATCTGCAGATTCCCGCCAAGATCGCCGCGGAGATCGCCACCCAGTCCGGACACGACATCGTCCAGCTCGTGGGTACCGGCACCGAGAAGTGGGCGGCCGCGCTGCTGGACGTCAATGACACCGCCGACCGGATCGCCAAGAAGCACGGCGGCTGGACGCCGCTGGCCGATAACTATTGCAAGGTCAGCGACGGCAAATTCCACGCGATCCCGGATTTCTTCATCGACTTCCCCGGGCTCTACCGCAAAGATCTATGGACCGAGATCGGCTTCCCCAACGGACCCGACTCCTGGGATGACCTGCACAAGGGCGGCATGAAGCTCAAGGCCAAGGGCTTCCCGATCGGGATCGGCCTGGCCCACCACGACGACTCCCGCGCATCCTGGCGAGCCATCATGTGGTCCCACGGCGGCTCCGAGGTGGCCAAGGACGGCAAGACCCTCACCTACAACGGGAAGGAAGTGCGCGAGGCGCTGAAGTTCAACAAGGCGCTCTACAAGGACTGCATGACGCCCGAGGTGCTCGCCTGGGACGACGCCTCCAACAACCGGCTGCTCGCCTCGGGGCGCGGCTCCTGGATCCACAACCCGATCAGCGCCTACCGGACGATCGAGGGCTCGAACAAGGAGCTGGCCGACAAGATCTTCGTGTCGCTCTCACCCAAGGGGCCCGCGGCGCGCCGCTCGTTCGCGAACTGCCGCGCGTACGGCATCACGAAGTTCAGCAAGAACGCCGATGGCGCCAAGGCCTTCCTCGAGGCGCTGGTCGACGACTATCGAGAGGGAGCCAAGGCCAGCACCGGCTACAACATGCCGTTCCTGAAAAACTACGCCAAGCCGCCGTTCCCGATCATCAGCGAGGATCCCAAGCTCAAGCCGCTCGAGCAGGACGCCGAGTACCACTTCACCACGGGCTATCCGGGGCCGCTCACCCCGGCCGCGGACGAGGTCTACCAGCAGTTCGTGATGGTAGACGCGCTCGCGCAGTTCGCCACGGACAAGATGGATCTGGAGCAGACCGTGAAGTGGGCCGAGGACAAGATCAAGGCCGTCTACGCGAAGTACGTGTAGCCCCCGGGGCTGGGCGGCCGCCTGGAGGGATCATGCCCCCTTCACGCGGCCGCTCGGCCCCGTAACCCGCACGCGCGCGGCCCGCTGGAACTCGGAGAGCGGCTCGCGCCCGCGGCCGAGCGGGTCGAGGTAGCGCGCGCGATACGTGCTGCCCCCGACATCCTCGATCAGCTCCAGGTCGCGGGCCTCGAGATACTGAGGGAGCTCGGCCGGATCGAAGCCGAACGTGTACGGTTCGCCGGACCGCTGAACGATCGCCAGCGTCTTCCCCGCCCCCGCAAACGTCGCGGTCCCATCGAGGATGGTCCGATGAATGTACGTGAAGACCATCTCGCTGCCGCCGGCGCCGCTTCGGGCCACATAGCGAAACAGCGTATCGACGTCCGCAGCCGACAAATAGTGCGTGACGCCTTCGCAGATGAAGAACGTCCGGGTCGCCGCTCGGAATCCGGCCGCCGGTAGCATCGCGTCCAGGGTGTGCGTGCTGAAATCGATCGGCACGAACTCGACATGCGGTGGAAGCGCTCCGAGTCGTCGCGCGATCACCTTCTTCTTCTCGGTCTGCGTCGCCGGATGGTCCACTTCGAAGACGCGGATCCGGTCGATCCCTGGGACTCGATAAGCTCGGCTGTCGAACCCGGCGCCGAGGATCACGACTTGCTCCACGCCATTGCGCAGCGCGACCGCCAGGGCATCATCGATGTATCTCGTCCGCACCGCCACCGTTCCCCTCGATCCGGCCCAGTGCCCATCGATGAGCGACCACGGCACCAGTGCGCCGACCAGAGGCAGCCGCGAGAGATGAAGCGCCCACCGGAAGCGGCGGTCGAGAAAAACGGGGGCCAGACCGTCCTCGAAGAGTCGACTCGCCGCGGAACGAGAGGATTCTCTGGCTCTCCAGAGGGTGACGGCGAGAGCGGTTCGGCTCACCGCTTGCTTCATCGTCGCCAGTCCGGCCGCGACTAGCCCGCGGCGGCCGGAATCCCGCCGCCGAGCTGCCGAGCCACCAGGTGCGCGTAGAGATCGCCCCGCGCGAGAAGCTCGTCGTGTTGGCCGACCTCCACCAGCTTGCCGTCGTCGAGCACCACGATCGCGTCGGCATCGCGAACCGTGGAGAGCCGATGCGCGATGACGAGCGTCGTCCGGTCCTGCGCGAGACGCTCGAGCGCCGAGCGCACGGCGGCTTCGCTCACGGCATCGAGATGCGAGGTCGCCTCGTCCAGGATCAGCACGGGCGCGTCCTTGAGAAACGCGCGCGCGATCGCCACCCGCTGACGCTGGCCGCCCGAGAGCTGCGCGCCGCGCTCGCCCACGACTGTATCGAGTCCGTCGGGGAGGCCCGTCACGAGGTCCTGCAGCGCCGCGCGTTCGACGGCGAGCGCCAGCGCAGCGTCGTCCGCGTCGGGGCGCGCCAGCATGACGTTGGCGCGTAGCGTGTCGTTGAAGAGATAGGTGTCCTGCGCCACCAGCGCGATCCGCTTGCGAAGCTCGTCCAGCTGGTACTCGCGCAGATCGTGACCGAACAGGCGGATCCCGCCCGACTGCGGATCCCAGAAGCGCAGCAGCAGGCTGGCGACCGTCGTCTTTCCGGCACCGGACGGCCCGACCAGCGCGACGGTGCTGCCGTCCTTGATCCTGAGCGAGACGCCGTCCAGAGCCGGGCGCGTACGGCCGGGATAGGTGAAGCGCACGTCCGCGAGCTCGACCGCGAGGCCGCCGCGAGCCGGCGCGGCCGGCACACCCGGTCCGTCGTTCACCGGGATCGGCTCCGCCTCGACGGCGCTGAGCCGTCGAGCGGCGCCGAGGGTGTCGGCGAGCTGGCGGCCGACCTGAGCGATCTCCCACAAGGGAACGAACGCGGACAGCGCGAGCAAGGTCAGCAGCGGCAGGCTCGCGGCGTCAATGCGCCCCTGATGCGCGAGCCACGCGCCCGCGGCGATCACCGCGAGGCCGCCGAGACCGGTGGCCGTTTCCTGGAAGGCCGTCTGGCGGGCGAGATCGCGCAGGAACGGCAGGCGCAGCTCGTAGAAGCGGCGAGCCTTGGCGCCGAGCGCCTCGCCCCAGGCCGTCACGCGACGGTACGCGACGATCTCGGCCAGGCCCTGAACGGTGTCGACCACGTGCGCATTCAGATCGCCCGACGCCTCGCGCGCGCGCGAGCTCAGACGATCGATGCGAGAGCGGCCGAGCACGGGGACGAGCGCCGTGTACAGAAGGAACGGCACGAGCACGAGCACCAGGGCGCCGCCGAACTCGCCGAGCGCGACCAGCACGGCGGCCGGCACCAGCACCGCGACGAACGCGGGCGTCACCGTGTGGGCGAAGAAGTATTCGATCAGCTCCACGTCGTGGGTGGCCGCGCCCACCAGATCACCCGACCGGCGCCGCGTGAGATAGGCCGGCGCCAGCGCGTCGAGCTTCTGGAACACCGCGAGACGCATGTCGGCGAGCAGCCGATACGCGACGTCGTGGGCCAGCCAGGATTCGCCCCAGTGCAGGATGCCGGCGAGCGGCGCCACCACGAGCAGGCCCGCGAGCAGCGGGCCGGCCGGCTCGCCGCGCTTGACGGCGCGCACCGCGAGCGCGCTGAGGACGCCGACGCCGATCAGGGCCGTCACCCGCGCGACGCCGAGAAAGAACGTCAACGTCAGCCGGGCGCGATAGCCGCGCGTCTTGTCGATGAGCGTGCGCAGCACCGCGCCCCAGCCGACCTGCTCGGCGCCGATGATGGCCTGCGGCTCGTCACCCGGCGCGTCGGCGTCGGCTACCGCGACGCCATCGCCGTTGGTGGTCATCGCGGTCGGCCGGGCGCCAACGGCCACGGCGCCCGCCCCGTCCCTCGCCTGTCCCGCCATTAGGCGGGAGTAGGCCCCGCCGCGGCCGATCAGCGCGGCGTGGGTGCCCTGCTCCACCAGACGCCCCTGGTCGAGCACGAGAATCCGATCGGCACCGATCACGCTCGAGAGCCGATGCGCGAAGATGAGCGTCGTGCGACCCCGCATGAGCCGGTCGAGCGCTGCCTGGATCAGCGCCTCGCTCTCAGCATCCACCGACGAGAGCGCCTCGTCGAGCACCAGGATGGGCGCGTCGCGCAGGAGCGCGCGGGCGATCGCGATGCGCTGGCGCTGCCCGCCCGAGAGCCGGACGCCGCGCTCGCCGACCACTGTCTCGTAGCTCTGCGGCAGACGCAGGATGAACTCCTCGGCGTTCGCGGCGCGCGCGGCCGCGCGGAGCTCGTCGGCGCTCGCGTCCGGCTTGCCCATCCGGATGTTGTCCTCGACGGTGCCGTGGAAGAGCCACGTGTCCTGGCTCACGAGCGCCACGCGGCTTCGCACCTGTTCGAGGCTCAGCTGGCGCAGGTCGCGGCCGCCGATCGTGACCCGGCCACGATCGGGATCGTGGAACCTGAGCAGCAGCCGCGCGATCGTCGACTTGCCCGAGCCGCTCGGTCCCACGATCGCGACGCGCTCGCCCGGCCGAACGTGGAAGCTCAGCTCGACGTGCGCCGGGCGACGCGCCCCCGGATAGGCGAACGTGATGTCCTCGAAGGCCACACCGGCGTCGGCCGGCTCCGGGCCGGCCGCGTGATCCGACACGGCCGGGACGGCGTCGAGGAGCGCGAAAATGCCGCGGGCCGCGGAGAGACCCAGCATCCCCTGGTGAAGCAGGATGCGCAGCTCTCGCAGCGGACGGAACACTTCGACGCCGAGCATCAGGATGATCAGCAGCGCGGGCACGGACATCGCGCCGGTGCTGACACGCCAGGCGCCGAGCGTCAGCGCCACCGCGGCGCCCAGTGCGATGCCCGTGTCCGTGATGCCACGCGCCATCGTGTTGCTGCCGAGCACCCACATCGTGCTCCGGAAGAGCTCGTGGGCGCGATGCTGGAGCTGCCGGGCCCGCGCGCCGCTCTGGCCGAACGCCTTGAGGGTCGCCAGCCCCTGCACCGCGTCGAGAAAATCGGCGCCGAAGGCAGCGTAGGCGCGATTGCGGGCGAGACTCGCCTGGCGATCCTTGCTGTGCCAGAGCGCCGGCGCCAGCAGCACCACGAAGGAGGCGATCAGCAGCACGAGCGCGACCGGCAGATCCACGAACGCGACGAATCCGAAGATGAGCAGCGGCGTGATCGCCGAGACGAAGAGCTGCGGGAGATACTGGCCGAAGTAGGTCTCGAGCTGCTGCACGCCTTCCACCATCGAAAGCATCACGTCGCCGGTCCGCGCGCGGACGAAGTGGGCGGGGCCGAGCGAGGCGATCTGGGTGTAGAGGATCTGGCGCAGACGCTCCTGCACCCGGGCGGCCGTGTGGTGCGCCACCATCGTGCGCGCGTAGTCCAGGGCGCTCCGCGCGGCCAGCGCCAGCGCCGTCAGCGCGATCGCGGGAACCAGCGCGGCGAGCGATTCGCCGGTCAGGACGCGGCCGAGGAGCCAGCCGAGCAGGGCGAGCCGCGCGATTCCGGCGGCGACGGCGGCGAGACCGACCAGGACGGTCGCGGCGATGCGACCGCGGACGCCCGCCGTGAGCGCCCAGAGCCTCGGGTCCAGGTACACGCCGCTAGCCTAGAGCCTATTCCACATCTTGGGAAGCGCGAGCTGAGCCACCCAGGCGGCGGACGCCTGCCACCAGATCTCGAGCCGCGTGGGCCGGGCCGGCCGGCGAGCCGAGCCGGCTTCGAGCGCCTGCTGCATCATCGCGCGGAGCGCGCACTGGGCCTCGGCCTCGCGGAGCCGGTCGCTGATCATCGCGTGGGCCAGATACTCGTTGTCGCACATTGCGTGTCCTCCTTGGCCGTCAGTCCACCATTGCCCGCCCTCCCGCGGAAGCCGCCAAGGGCGGACCGCCCCGCTCCGGATTCGGAGCACGTCGAAGCCGTCGAAGTTGCTAATCTGGCGCCGTGCAGTGGGATGATCTTCGCGTCTTCCTCGCCATCGCCCAGGCCGGCAGCCTGCGCCGCGCCGCGCGGGTGCTCGGCTTCGGCCAGCCCACCGTCATCCGCCACCTGCGGCAGCTCGAGCAGAGCCTGGGTACGCGCCTCTTCGAGCGCACCCCGGACGGTCATCGGCTGACGAAGGGCGGCCAGCACCTCATGCCGATGGCGCAGAGCATGGCCGAGGCGGCCACCGCCATCGATCGGCGGCGGATGGCCTTCGGCGACGATGGCGGTGGCGTCGTCCGCGTCTCCGCGGGGGAATGGCCGGCGCGCTTTCTCTCCCCGCGCCTGGGGATCCTGAGCGCCCGGCACGCCGAGCTCACGGTCGAGCTGGTCGAGACACACACCGAGCCGGATCTCGATCGGCGAGAAGCGGATCTGTGGATCAAGCACGGGCTCCCGGCACGCAACCACCTGGTGCGCGTCGGGCTGGGCACGATCGAGGCCGCCGTCTACGGCGCGACGAGTCTCGTCGACGCGCAGCCGACCGCGCGGACCGAGGCACGCTGGCGCACGTGCCCGTGGGTCGCCTACGACGCGCCCCACGAGTATTTCCGCTCGATGGCGTTCTTGATGGGACATCTCGGCGACCGCCGTCCGCGAGTGCGGGCCAATCGCTTCACCCTGCAGCTCGACGCGATCCGCGCCGGCGCCGGGCTCGGCATCCTGCCGTGCTTCGTCGGCGACTCGGATCCGACGCTGGTGCGCCTCACGGCGCCCCTGACCGAGCTCAGCGACCACTACTGGCTGCTCGTCCATCCCGATCTCAAGGCCGTTCCGCGCGTGCGGCTCTTGATCGACTGGATCCGCGGGGCGTTCAAGGACGAGAAGTCGGTGCTCCACGGCGCGCGCGCAGTGCGCGCTGCAGGCCGACGCGGGGCTGGGGCCCCGCCGGCCGAGGCGCGCTCCTAATTCAGGAGATGGTTCGGCGATGACTCACCCGACTGTCGTCATCCTGCTCGCCCTGGCGGTCCTGGCGTCGCCGATTGCCGTCGCGGCGCAACGACCGGGCGGCGTCTTCCGTGTCGGTATGCCCGACCCGCCGGCGCTCGATCCGCATCAAGTCGTCAACTTCTTGCCGCAAACGGTCGTCAGTCTCGCGTACGGCCATCTGCTGCGCTTCCCCGCCGGACCGGAGCAGACGAGCTCGACCGACTTTCGAATCCTTCCGGATCTCGCCGAGAAGTGGGAGTACCAGAATCCCACGACCCTGGTGTTCTCACTCCGGCGGGGTGTGCGCTTTCACAAGAAGCCGCCGGTGAACGGCCGCGAGGTCGTCGCCGACGACGTGAAGTACTCGCTCGAGCGCTTCCGGGCGAAATCGCCCATCCGGGCGCGCTTCGATCCGGTGCAGTCGATCGACGTCGTCGACCGCTACACCGTACGCATCGTCCTCAAGGAGCCGTTCGCGCCGTTCCTGAACCACCTGGCGAGCGCCTCGCACACGGCCATCCTGCCGCGCGAAGCCGAGGAGCGATTCAAGGACTTCAACAGCGCGGATGCGGTGATCGGCACCGGCCCCTTCGTGCTGAAGTCCTACGAGCGAGGCGTGCGGATCGTCTTCGAGCGCAACCCGGACTACTACATGGCCGGCCTGCCCTATCTCGACGGCGTCACCTTCGAGATCGTCCCCGACCAGGCCGCGCGCCTGGCGCTACTACGCGCGAGCAAGATCGAGCTCGCGCACTGGTGGGGATTTCTCAGTCCGGAAGAAGGCAAGGCGCTCAAGCGCACGAACCCGGAGATGGTGATCTCCCCGCACATGGTCGCCGACGTGGGCCACATCTTCCTGCGCACCGACCAGCCGCCGTTCAACGACGTTCGCGTTCGGCGAGCCGTGTCCCTGGCGCTCGACCGAAAGACCTGGAACGACGCGCTCCTCTTCGGCGAGGGATGCGTCGATTCCGGGCCCGTCCCCTGCGCGATGACCGAGTGGAAGCTCGATGCCGCGAAGCTCGACGCGACCCAGCGAAAGTACATGATCGGCTACGACCCGGCCGAGGCCAGACGGCTGCTGGCCGACGCCGGCTTTCCGCGCGGCTTGACGACGCCGCTCTTTCACTGGCCGGGCTTCCCGCCGCCCTGGCGAAGCTACTACGACCTCACCGCCGACATGCTGAGCAAGGTCGGTGTCGCGGTCGAGCTCAAGCCGGAAGAGCTGGCCAAGTACTCGACGACGACCGGAATCGGCAAGTTCGAAAAGATGGCGATGGGTCCCTACGGCGCCGGCGTGACCGAGGTCGACGACTTTCTGTACGGGATGTTCTATCCGGAGGCGCCGTGGAACCGCAGCCACGTCAACGACGCCGAGCTGAACAAGCTCCTGCTCGCCCAGCGACGCGAGATGGATCCCAAGAAACGCCGCGAGATCGTCTACGAGATCCAGCGCCACCTCGCCGACAAGGCGTACTACGTCGGCGTGCCGATGTACCCGCGCTACATCTCGCACCCGCCGTACGTGAAGGGCTTCAAGCATCACGACGGCTACGATCTGGGGCGGCGGCTGACGTTCACGTGGATCGACCGCTCGCCGTGACGCCGGGGCCGCCCTGACGATGGACTTCGGGCTTTTCTACTACTGCCAGGGCCGCGGCGTCGCGCACGACCAGGCGTACGCCGAGATGCTCGATCAGATCGCGCTCGCCGAGACGCTCGGTTTCGGCGAGTGCTGGTTCGCCGAGCATCACTTCACCGACTACTCGCTCTTGCCGAGCCCCAACTTGATGATCGCCGCGGCGCTCCAGCGGACCACGCGAATGCGCTTCGGCAACTACGTCAACGTCCTGCCCTTCCACCATCCGCTGCGGCTCGCCGCCGAGGCGGCGACCCTCGACAATCTCGCGCGCGGCCGCTTCGACTTCGGCATCGGCAAGGGCGTGCGCCCGGGAGAGTTCGTCAAGCTCGGCCTGAGCTTCGACGACGGGCCCGAGATGACGGAGGAGGCGATCGAGATCCTCCTGAAGCTCTGGCGCGAGGACACCGCGTCCCACGAGGGACGCTTCTGGCGCTTTCCGGAGCTGAGTCTCCGCCCTCGTGCCTTCCAGCGGCCGCATCCGCCGCTGCACATGGTGGCGAGCCGGCCCGCCTCGGCCGCGCGCGTCGGTGCGCGGGGCTGGCCGGTCGCGATGCACTTCACGCCGACCGACGTGGTGGCGCGCTGTGTGGAGGAGTATCGCGGGGCCGTCGCCGCGCGGACGGACGCCGCCGGCGAAGGCCCGTATCGACCGCGGCTCCTGCTCTGTCGTGAGACCTACGTGGCTGCGACTGCGGCGACGGCGCGGGCCGAGGGCGCTCTGGCGCTCCAGGGTTTCTGGTATCTCTCGTCCCTCGCCGCGCCGCCCCTGCCGAGCGAATACTCGGACACGCGCCTCAAGGAGCTGACGGGCCGGGTCTGGGGCGGAAAGACCTATGACGAGCTCGCCGCCGTCGGCGGCATGCTGATCGGCTCACCCGACGAGGTTGCGGCCAAGGTCGCCGGGCTCGAGGCGATCGGCGTCGACACGCTCCTGCTCGTGTGCAGCTTCGGCGGCCTCTCACACGCGCAGGTCTGCCGCTCGCTCGAGCTGTTCGCCGGCGCCGCGATTCGCCCGCGGCAGGCCGCCGGCTGAAGGACGCGCGCTTCCTCGATTGATCGCTGGACTCCGGCGGAACGGGTCGCGCCGGATCAAGCCCGGCCGACGTAGCGGGTAACGTGATACGGCGTGTGGGCCAGGCCAGGGCAGAACCGGCCGACGACCGCCGCGAGTCGCTCGTAGAGCTCCTTGCCCGGCGCGTTGAGCCGCGCGAGCCGCTCGCGCGCCGCCTCGGCCTCGCGGGCGAGCGCGGCGACGTCGATCGTCGTCAGCCGCCGATCTCGCACGACCATCCGGCCGCCGATCATCACGTGGGTCACCGCGCCGCCATCTTCGGTATGAACGAGCTGGTTGGTCGGATCGTTGAACGGGATCCAGTTGACGTGGCCCAGATCGAGAAACACGATGTCGGCTTTGTAGCCCGCGGCCAGCCGGCCGATCAGGCCCTGGAAGCCGAGCGCGCGCGCGCTGCCCTCCGTCGCCGCCAGCACCACCTCGTCCGTGGTCACCCAGCGCTCGATATCCGGGCGCTGCGCCTTGGACACGAACGAGGCCAGGCGCATCGACTCGTACATGTTCAGGTTGTCCGAGCAGTTGGCGCCGTCCGTGCCGATGCCGACGTTCACACGGCGCTCGAGCATCGCCCGCATGTCCGCCAGACCGTTGCCGAGGCGCATGTTGCTGCCCGGGTTGTGGGCGACCGAAGCGCCACGATCACCGAGCCGCCGCATGTCGTCCTCGTCGAGCCATACGCCGTGGGCGACGGTGAAGCGATCGCTGATCACGCCGAGGTCGTCGAGGTGCGCGGTGAGCGTCTTGCCGTAGCGCTGCAGGCCGACGATCGCCTGCACCTTCGACTCGGCGACGTGAGTGTGCAGCCCCACGCCGTGCTCGGCGGCCAGCGCCACGCAGGCGCGGATGAACTCGTCCGAGCAGTGGTGCGGGATCGTCGGCGCGACGGCCAGCCGGATCTGGTCGCGGTCGAGCTTCCACTCCGAGAGCGCTTTGCGCATGTTGTCGACGCTGGTCTTCCAGGGCGCCGGGCGTAGCTTCTCGACGTCCTGCTGCAGGGCCGGCGGTAGCACGTCCATCAGGCCCGGAATCGCTTCGTAGAACGTCCGATCGGCAACCATCGGGGCGACGACCGCGCGCATGCCGACTGCTGCGTAGGCGCTGCCGACCGCGTGGAGTCCCTCGGGAGTCGGCGCCGGAAACTCGAGCGGGAGATCATAGCTGGCCGTGCAGCCCTTCAGCACCATCTCGACCGCGCCGATCTTCGCGCTGAGATGCTTGTCCTCGAGTGTCCGCCCGCCGCTGATCCACGGCCCGGCGGTGAGCAAGAGCTCGAGCGTCCACCGGTCGCCCATGCCCTTGGCGAGGTTGCCGTGGGCGTGCGTGTGGGAATTGATCAGCCCGGGATGAAGGAGGGTGCCGCGGGCGTCGAGCACCGTCGCATCGGCCGGCGCCGGCATGCCCGGCGCACCGATCTCGGTGATGGTATCGCCGGTGATCAGGACGTCGGCGGCATCGGCGCGATGGGCGCGAACGTCGAGGACACGGCCACCTCGGATGATCGTCGACATAGACCCTCCCAGTCGCTCAGCGGCGAGCTTTGGCGTCCTGAATCGCGCGCCAGACGCGCTCCGGCGTCACGGGCATGTCGAGATGGCGCACACCGAGCGGGGCCAGTGCGTCGTTGACCGCGTTGAGAAGCGCGGGTAGTGCTCCGACGGTGCCCGCCTCGCCCACCCCTTTGGCGCCGAGCGGATTCACCGCGGTCGGCACCTCGTGCGAGTCGACGTCGAAGTTGGGCATGTCGTCGGCACGCGGCATCGCGTAGTCCATGAACGATCCGGCGAGTAGTTGGCCTGTCGTCGGGTCGTAGGTCAGCTCCTCGTAGAGTCCCTGCCCGAGCCCCTGGACCACGCCCCCGTGGATCTGTCCCTTCACGAGCATGGGGTTCACCATCCGCCCGACGTCGTCGACCACGGTGTGACGCACCACGCGCACCGCGCCGGTCTCCTCGTCGATCTCGACCTCGCAGATCTGCGAGCCGTTCGGAAACGTGACGGCCGACGGCGTGAACGACGCCTCTTCGCTGAAGCCCGGCTCCATTCCCTGGGGCAGCTGGCGCGGCACGTAGGCCGCGCGCGCGACGTTGGCGAACGTCACGCCCTTGTCCGTGCCTTTCACCGTGAACTTTCCATCCTGGTGGATGACATCGTCCGGCGCGGCCTCGAGCAGCCGCGCGGCGATGCGGCGCCCGCGCTCGATGACCTTCTCGGTCGCGCGCGTCACCGCCGAGCCGCCCACGGTGAGAGCGCCCGAGCCGCCGTTGCCGCGCCCGTTGCCGAGCAAATCGCTGTCGCCCCAGAACACCTGGATGCGCTCGGGTGACACACCGAGCTTGTCGCTCACGATCTGCGCGAACGCCGTCTCGTTGCCCTGGCCCATCGACGTCGAGCCCGCGAACAGCGAGACCGACCCGTCGGCATTGACGCGCAGCTCGGCCGTATCCGGGTTCATCGCGGTGTACGGCCCGCCGGCCACCTCGATCGGGTTGGCGATGCCCAGACCCCGCAGCTTGCCGTGCCTCTGGGCCTCGGCGCGCCGCTTCTCGAAGCCGGCCCGATCGGCGAGACCGAGCGCCAGGTCCATGCCGCGGCCGAACTCGCCGCAGTCGTAGGTGAAGACGAGCCCCGTCTTGAACGGCATCGCCGAAGACGGAATCAGGTTGCGGCGTCGCAGCTCGATCGGATCGATCTTGAGCTCGCGAGCCGCGACGTCGATGACGCGCTCGATCGCGTAGGTCGCCTCCGGCCGGCCGGCGCCGCGGTAGGGCCCCGTCGGCGTCGTGTTCGAGAACACGCCGGTGGTCTGCACGTGGATCGCCGGCGTCGTGTAGACACCCGCTAGACCGCCGACGTTGTTCGTGCCCGGCCCCGCGCTGCGCGGCGTGAGGTAGGCGCCGATGTTGAGGTTGATCGCCACGCGCAGCGCCAGGAACTTCCCGTTGGCGTCGAGCCCGAGCTCGGCCGTGGAGACGTTGTCGCGTCCGTGCTCGTCGGTGACGAACCCCTCGCGCCGATCGGACGTCCACTTGACCGGCCGTGCCAGCCGCTTCGCGGCCCACAGCACGAGGACCACCTCGGGATAGACACCGCTTTTCATGCCAAAGCTTCCGCCGACCTCGCCCGTGATCACGCGCAGGTGGCTGTGCGGCACCCTGAGCACCTGATCGGCAAGCAAGGTGCGCAGACCATGCGGCGCCTGGATGCCCGTGTGCAGCGTGTAGCGACCGGTGCGCCGGTCCCATTCGCCGACGGCACCGTGATCACGCGCAGGTGGCTGTGCGGCACCCTGAGCACCTGATCGGCAAGCAAGGTGCGCAGACCATGCGGCGCCTGGGCCCACACCGCCGGCGCGCCCGGGCGCACCGCATCGGCCGTCGCGGCCACCGCCGGCAGCGCCTCGTAGTCGACGGCGACGAGCTCGGCGGCGTCGACGGCACGCTCCATCGTGTCGGCGACAACGAGCGCGACCGGGTCACCGACGTGCCGGACACGGTCGCGGATCAGCGCCGGCCGCGGCGTCGTGAACGCCGGCGACCCGTCGCGCCGCTTGCGGGACTTGTCGGTCGGCAGGTCGCCGAGCCCGTCGGCCGCGAGATCGGCGCCGGTGAGCACGGCGAAAACGCCGGGAGCGTTGCGGGCCGCCGTCGTGTCGATCGACCGGATGCCGGCATGCGCATGCGGCGAGCGCACGACGACGGCATAGGCTTGATGCGGCAGATTCACATCGTCCGAGTAGCGGCCGAATCCCTGCAGAAGACGCGGGTCCTCGACGCGGCGCACGGACTGCCCGATGGCGAATTTCTCGACGGTGACGGGATTGCTCATGATGGTGCGGCAGTATACGCGAGGCGATGTGATACAAAAAGCCCATGACCGACAAGCGGCGTCTCGCGCTCGGCAGTCTCGCCCTGGTGTTCGCACTCCTCGCGGTCGGTCTCCTCGACCGGTCCGCTGCTCAGAACAAGCCCGAAGGTGAAATGCGGTGGGCCCTCTACGTGACGCTCTCGCCCGTGTGGTTCGATCCCGGCGAGGTCGTCGGCCAGATCACGCCGTTCTGGGTCCTGTATGCGATGCACGATGCCCTCGTGAAGCCGATGCCCGGCAACCAGATGACGCCGAGCCT
>WNFK01234251.1_pt3 | contig 14005 bp, 12 predicted proteins | sample 5400281 | NCBI WGS metagenome assembly WNFK01 (sample SAMN13153350, study PRJNA577476) | soil metagenome | isolation source: 20 cm soil on Douglas fir-dominated hillslope | place: USA:California | collected 2013-09-17 | reverse complement strand
GTGACCGGCATCGGCCCCATCGCGCGGCCGAAGCTCCGCGAGCTGCCGCCCGGCGACGGCCGGCCCGCGCGCGCGCTCACGGCGAGGCGGACCGTCATCTTCGCCGGCGCGCCCCACGAGTGCGCGGTGTACGCGCGGGAGCGCATCGCGCCCGGCGACGTCGCGAGGGGACCGGCCATCGTCGAGGAGTACGGCGCGACCACCGTCGTCTATCCCGGCCAGCGCATCGAGGCCGACCGCTTCGGCAACCTGATCCTGACCAGAGACCCTGAACAGGGCTCCGCATGAGCGGCATCGCGGTCGACCCGATCGTGCTCCAGGTCGTCGAGGGCACGCTAACCTCGGTGGAGGCCGAGGTCGAGGCCGCGATCGAGCGCACGTCGCGGTCGCCGATGATCCGCGAGGCGCGCGACTTCCGCGCGGGCATCCACGACCGCCGCTGCCGCAAGCTCACCGGGCGCTCCTACTCGGCCCTCGTCCAGCCTATCGTGCGCGACTTTCCACTCGAGAGCATGGCGCCCGGCGACGTGTTCTTCCACAACGACGTCTACGGCTCGGAGGGCGGCATCGGCCACCTGCCCGATCTCTGCGTGACCGTGCCCGTGTTCGACAACGAGGCCGTCGTGGCCTTCGTCCAGGCCTTCGGCCATCACGACGACATCGGCGGCGCCGTGCCCGGCTCGATGCCCTCTCACGCCACCAGCGCCTACCAGGAGGGCCTGATCGTTCCCCCCGTCCGGATCTACCGGGCCGGCGCGCCGAACGAGGACCTCATCAAGGTGATGGTGCGCAACTCGCGGCTGCCCGACAGCCTCCGCGGCGATCTCGACAGCGAAGTGGCGGCGTGCCGGATGGGCGCCGGGCGGCTCGGCGATCTCTTCCGCCGCTACGGGCGCGCCCAGGTCGAGGCCTGCTTCGACGCCATCCTCGACCGGACCACGCGCACCTTCGAGCGCGAGCTGCTCGCCAAGATCCCCGACGGGACCTACGTGTGGGAGGACTACGCCGAGCACGACGGCGTCGATCCGCCGCGCCTTCACACCCAGCGGATGGCGCTGACCAAGCGTGAGGGCCGCCTCGTGATCGACTTCGCGGGCACGAGCGCCCAGGCCAAGGGGCCGATCAACCACGCCGGCGACTACGCGGACGGCGTGTTCCTGAAGAAGTGGCTGGCGCCGATCCTGAGGAATCTCGCCGACTCGCCGGAGCGCATGGCCGAGCTCGACGTGAACGAGGGCGTCGTCCCGCTCATCGAGCTGCGCTTCCCGCCGCCGGGGACGCTCCTCACGCCGGTCTTCCCGGCCCCGACCAACGCGCGGACGTTCGTGATCTTGCGGCTCCTCGGCATCCTGGCTGGCGTGATCGCCAAGGCGGTGGGCGGTCGGATGCCCGCCGACCAGGAGACCATCCGCTATACCGGCTTTCACGGTGTCGACGGCGCCGGGCAGTTCTATCTGATGCGCGAGGTGCTGGGCGGCGGATCGGGAGGCCGCTACTACGCGGACGGCTCCGACACGATCCATGTGGTGCCGGACAGCAAGAACCTCCCCGTGGAGTTCACGGAGACCCGGTTTCCCCTCCTGGTGGAGCGGGTGGCGCTCGCCACCGACTCGGGGGGCGCCGGCTCCCGGCGCGGCGGCCTCGGCTACCTCAAAGAGCTCCGCCCTCTGCGCGACAGCGCGTTTCTCTGCGTCGCCGACCGCTCGATCCTCTCCTGCTGGGGGCTGCGCGGCGGCAAGGCGGGCGCGCCCTTCCGGGTGACCGTCGATCCCGGCGGACCCGGGGAGCGCGTGTTGCCCGGTCTGGTCGACGACGAGCCGATTCCCGCGGGGACGCTCGTCCGCGTCGAGACGACGGGGGGCGGTGGCTGGGGGGATCCCCTCGAGCGCGAGCCGGAGCTGGTCGCTCTCGACGTGCTCGAGGGCAAGGTCAGCGCCCGCGCTGCCCGCGAGGACTACGGGGTGATCTTGACGGAAGACGCCGAGGGCGAAGCGCGGGTCGATGATGCGGCCACTCGCGCGCTCCGCGCCGAGCGCCGCGCGGCCCGCGGCCCCCAACCCTTCTTCGATCGCGGCCCGGGGTATCGCCAGCTCGCCGGCGCCGATCACGCCTCCGTCGACTTCCTGGACGGCACCCAGACCGGATGAGGGTCGCGATCGCGTGAAGCCCCCGGTCTTCGAGTACGTCGCGGTGGCCTCGGCGGAAGAGGCCCTGGCCGAGCTCGCCGACCACGGGGAGGACGCCAAGCTCCTCGCCGGCGGCCAGAGCCTGATGCCGCTCCTCAACATGCGGCTCGCCGCGCCCGGCCGGCTCGTCGACCTGAATCGCGTCGGCTCGCTCTCGTACATCGTCGAGCGGGCGGGCGGCGTCGCCGTCGGGGCCATGACGCGCCAGCGGGCGATCGAGCGGAGCGGGCTGATCGGCGCTCGCGTGCCGCTCATCGCCGAGGCGCTCCCCTGGGTCGGCCACACCGCAATCCGCAACCGTGGCACGATCGGCGGCAGCCTGGCCCACGCCGACCCCGCCGCCGAGCTGCCCGGCGTGGCCGTGTGCCTGGACGCGCGCTTCACCGTGCGCGGCACCGCTGGCGAGCGCTCGCTCGCCGCCCGCGACTTCTTCCGGAGCTACCTGGCGACGGCGCTCGCCCCCACCGAGCTCCTCACCGACGTGTGGTTCCCGCCCCTTCTCCCGGGGAGCGGCTCGGCGTGGATCGAGTTCGCTCGGCGCCACGGCGACTACGCGCTCGTAGGCGTGGCCGCGGTGGTGACGCTCGACGGCGCGACCGTGAGCGCGGCGCGCCTCGCGCTGGTCGGCGTCGACGCGGTTCCCGTCCGACCCACCGCGGCCGAGCGGCTCCTCGTCGGAGCGCCGCTCTCTCCGGAGTCGATGGCCGCCGCCGCCGACAGCGTGCAGAGGAGCATCGAGCCCTCGGGCGACGTGCACGCCACCGCCGCGTACCGCCGCCACCTCGCCGGTGTCTTCACCGTTCGCGCTCTCACCCGCGCCGGGGAGCGCGCGCGACGGCTGTGAGCCCGGCCGCGCCCGCGCTCGTCGCCGTGCGGCTCCGCGTGAACGGGCGCGAGCGCGCGGAATCCGTGCCCCCGCGGCTCCTGCTGTCCGACTTTCTGCGCTACCGCCTCGGACTCACGGGAACGCACGTCGGCTGCGAGCACGGCGTGTGTGGCGCGTGCACGGTACAGCTCGACGGAGCGCCCGTCCGCTCGTGTCTCATTCTGGCCGTCCAGGCCGACGGCGCGGAGCTCACGACGGTCGAGGGGCTGGCGCCGGGACCGGATCAGCTGCATCCCGTCCAGGAGGCGTTCAGGGAGGAGCATGGGCTCCAGTGCGGCTTCTGCACGCCCGGCTTTCTCATGACGGTGACTGCGTTCCTCCGCGATCATCCGACCCCGAGCGACCAGGAGATCCGGCGCGAACTGGCTGGCCACCTCTGCCGCTGCACCGGCTACCAGAACATCGTGCGAGCGGTTCGCCGGGCGAGCGTTCTACTGGCCGCGGAGACGTGTCGGGAGCGCGCCGGTACGCCGTGACCACGCGGGTGATCGGCGCGCGAATCGTGCGGAACGAGGATGCGCGGTTTCTCCGCGGCCTCGCGTCCTTTGTCGACGACGTGAGCCCGTCCGGCGTCCTCCACGCGGCGTGTCTCAGGAGCCCGCACGCCCACGCCCGGATTCGCGCCATCGACGCCTCCCGCGCCCGGGCCGTCCCCGGCGTGCATCTCGTGGTCACCGCGTCCGACCTCGGCGATCTGAACGAGCCGGGGCCGCTCTTGATCCCGCATCCGAACCTGACCCACCCGCGTACCCAGCGGCCGCTGGCGCAGAACGAGGTGCGCTTCGTTGGCGAGACCGTCGCGTTCGTGGTGGCGGAGGACCGCTACATCGCCGAGGACGCCGTCGACCTGATCGCCGTCGAGTACGAGCCCTTGCCCGTCGTCACCGACGTGGAGGCGGCGCTGGTCGCGGGCGCTCCGCGGGTGCACGCCGATGTCCCGGAAAATCGCGCCGCCCGCTTCCCGCAGCGCGTCGGCGATCCCGACGGCGGCTTCCGCCTCGCTGCGCATCGCTTCCGCGATCGGCTCGTGATCGAGAGGAGCTGCGGCAGCCCCATCGAGGGGCGCGGGGTGGTGGCCGAGCACGACCCGCGGACCCCGGTGCTTCGCGTGTGGACGTCGACCCAGGCGCCGCTGCCAATCAAGCACGGCCTCGCGCGCATGTTCGGGCTGCCGGAGTTCCAGGTGGAGGTGATCGCGCCCGACATCGGCGGCGGCTTCGGCACCAAGATCATGCTTTTCTATCCCGAGGAGATCCTGGTGCCATGGGCGGCGCTCCGCCTCGGGCGGCCCGTCAAGTGGACCGAGGACCGGCGCGAGCACCTGATCGCCGCGAACCAGGAGCGCGGTCAGGTCCACGAGGTGGAAGTCGCGGTGGACAACGACGGCCGGATCCTCGCGCTGCGCGACCATTTCATCCACGACGCCGGCGCCTACACCCCCTACGGCATCGTGGTCCCGATCATCACCGCCGCCCAGCTCCCCGGTCCCTACCGGCTGCCGAACTACGACGTGGAGTTCGAAGTGGCCTATACCAACAAGGTCGCGGTGAGCCCGTACCGCGGGGCCGGCCGCCCACACGGCGTGTTCGTGATGGAGCGCGTGATCGGCCGCATCGCCCGCGAGCTCGGGCTCGAGCCGGCCGAGGCGAGGCGCCGCAACTTCATCCAGCCCGACGAGTTCCCCTGGGACGTCGGACTCACCTTCCAGGACGGCGGTCCGACGAAGTACGACAGCGGCGACTACCCGGCCGGGCTCGAGATGGCGCTTGAGCGCGCCGGCTTCGCGGACTTCCGCGCGGGCCAGGCGGCCGCGCGGAGCGAGGGCCGCTATCTCGGCTTCGGGATCGGGTGCTACGTGGAGGGCACGGGCATTGGCCCCTACGAGGGCGCGCACGTCCGGGTGGAACCGAGCGGCAAGGTATGGGTCGCCACTGGTCTCACCACTCAGGGGCAGGGGCACTACACGACCTTCGCGCAGATCGCCGCGGAGGCGCTCGGCTGCGATCCCCGTGACGTCACGGTGGTGACCGGTGACACGCGAAAGTTCAACTGGGGCGCGGGGACCTACGCGAGCCGCGGCCTCGTGACGAGCGGCAACGCGATTCACACCGCCGCCACGAAGGTGCGCGACAAGGCGCTTCGCATCGCCGCCGAGTTGCTCGAGGCATCGCCTCACGACCTCGAGCTGGCGGACGGCCACGTGCGGGTTAGGGGCGTGCCAGGGAAGGGGCTCGGGCTCGGCGCGCTCGCCACGGTCGCCAATCCCATCCGCTACGCCTACGCCAAGGAGGCTTCGGAGGCGGCGCTCCGGCTGGTCAAGCCACGCGTGGGGGCGGTGCTCGGACTCGGCGAGGAGCCGGGGCTCGAGGCCTTTGGCTACTACGCGCCGTCCCAGGCCACGTTCGCGAGCGGCTGCCACGTGGCCATCGTCGAGGTCGACCCCGTCACCGGGGACGTGCGCATTCTCCGCTACGTCGTCCAGCACGACTGCGGCACGATGGTGAATCCGATGGTGATCGAGGGCCAGATCCACGGCGGCGTTGCCCAGGGCATCGGCGGCGCCCTCTACGAGCGCATCGTCCACGACGAGACCGGCCAGCCGCTCAGCACCACCTACATGGACTTCCTGATGCCGACCGCCATGGAGATCCCGGAGATCGAGATCGTGCACAAGGAGACGCCCTCGCCGCTGAACCCGCTCGGGATCAAGGGCGTGGGCGAGGCCGGCGCCATCCCCGGCCCGGCGGTGCTGGCCGAGGCGATCGAGGACGCGCTCCGGCCCTTCGGGATCCGGATCCGCGAGATGCCGCTCAACCCCAATCGGATCCGCGAGCTGATCGATGAATTGCCCCACACCAACACGAGCGGAGGTCGCTGATGCATGCTCAGGCGTTCAAGGTGGGAATGCGGGCTCCCGACGATGTGAGCGAGGCCGTGCGGCTCCTAGACCAGGGCGCGTTCCGCGCCGAGCACGTGGTCGCCGTGCTCGGTAAGACCGAGGGCAACGGCGGTGTCAACGACTTCACGCGAGCGTTCGCCACGCTGGCGTTCCAGTTGCTCATCGCCGAGCGCTCGGGCCGGGACTACCGAGAGGTGGCCAAGCGCGTACCGATCATCTGGTCGGGCGGCACCGAGGGGCTGATGAGCCCGCACGCGACCATCTTCACCCGCGAGCCTGACCGGGGGACGCCGACGGGCCAGAAGCGATTCACGGTCGGCGCCGCCTACACGCGCGACCTCCTCCCCGAAGAGTTCGGCACCGCCGTCCACGCCCAGGTGGCCGCCGAGGGCGTGCGCGCGGCCCTCGCCGACGCCGGCATCGCGGATCCCGGCGACGCCCACTTCGTCCAGATCAAGACGGGCGCGCTGACGACCGAGCGCATCAACGACGCGCGCGGACGGGGCCGGGCGGTGGTGACGAGCGACACCTACAAATCGATGACCTACGGCCGGGCGGCGGCCGCCCTCGGCATCGGGATGGCCACCCGGGAGATCGACGCCGCCGTGCTCACCGACAAGGTGATCGCGGGCGACTACTCGATCTTCTCGGATGTGGCCTCGACTTCGTCGGGAATCGAGCTGATGAACTGCGAGGTCATCGTGCTCGGCAACTCGGCGCGCTCGACCAGCGAGCTCGTGATCGCCCACGGGGCAATGAAGGACGCCATCGACGGGGCCTCGGTGCGGGAGGTGCTCCGCCGGGCCGGCCTCGCCGTCGAGTGCGAGCTCGCCGAGAGCGACCGGGCACGGCTCGTCAACGTCTTCGCCAAGTGCGAGCCCGATCCGGCGGGCGCCACGAGGGGTCGCCGGCACGTGATGTTCGACGACTCGGACATCAACTACACGCGGCATATCCGCGGCGTCGTCAACGCGGTGATCGCCTCGGTCACCGGAGACACGATGTGCTATGTCTCGGCCGGCGCCGAGCACCAGGGGCCGCCCAGCGGCGGCGTCGTCGCCGTGCTCGCCCGCGCCAAGTGAAAGGGCCCGCGCTCGAGACGGGAGGTTGGAAGTCGTCGCGCAACCGGCCGGCGGAGCTGGCGGAGCAGGGCCAGTATGGCGAGGCGGGGCGGGCGTGAGGGACGGGGTTGTCGGCCAGGCTAGCCAGCGGAATACCCGCCGGGGGAGGTGGCCGACTAGGTCTTTTACGGTATCCGCGACAATCGCTTCTACATCGAGTCGGCCCAGCCCGAGCTAGAGGCGCTCATCGGCCTTCGAGCGCAGGACCTCCTCGAGCTCAGGAACCCGACCAGGCCGATAGGGTAGGGCGCCCGGGCCGGCACGCCTCCTGCCCCGCGTTGTAGAGTCAGAGCCTCGACGCGGGTCCGGAGGGGCGTGCCGGGCGCGAGACCAGCTACTTTTTCTGGGCCATCTCCCAGATCTCGTGGGTATAGGCGCCGGGTTCGGCCGCCTTCTTGATCACACCGAACTTGAGGGCGATGTCGGCCGTCTGCTTGAACGCCGCCGGGTCCATCTTGCCGAGCGGGCTCTTGGGCGCGGGCGGACCCCACACGAGCTTGTTGATCTCCGTCATCATCCAGACCTGGTGCTCCCGGCCGAGCACGGGGCTCTCCTTGAGCACGATCTCCACACACTCCGTCGGCTTGTCCCGACAGAACTCCCAGCCCTTGAGCGAGGCGCGCAGGAAGCGGGCGGCGATCTGCTTGTTCTTGGCGTCCCGGAGCCAGTCACCACGGACGAAGATTCCGTCCTCGAGCATCGCCGTGCCCTCGCGGTTGAAGTCGATGACCACGAGGTCGTCCGGCTTCACGCCGGCGTCCAACACCTGCCTGTACTCGTTGTAGGTCATCGCCGCCGCCGCGTCGACCTGCTTCTGGAGCAAGAGGTTCATGTCGAACGGTTGCTGGACGAGCGTCACGTCCTTGTTGCGGTCGATCTTGTACTTCTCGAGGGTGGCGAGCAGCTCGAACTCGTTGCCGCCGAACCAGACAGCGACGCGCCGGCCGCGGAGGTCCGCCGCTCCCTTGATGCCGGAGGATTTGAAGGCGATCTCGCGCATGCCACTGTGGGCAAAGACCTGCCCGATGTTCACCAGTGGCGCCCCCTGCTCGCGCGCGGAGAGAAGGCTCGGGAGCCAGTCGATGCCGAACTGAGCCCCGCCGCCCGCCACGACCTGCTCGGGGACGATGTCCGGCCCGCCCGGCCGGACGGTGGCGTCGAGATTCTCGGCGGTGTAGAAGCCCTTGGCCTTCGCCGCGTAGTATCCGGCGAACTGGGCCTGGGTCACCCACTTGAGCTGGACCTGGACCTTGTCCATGGACTGGCCACGACCCACGTCGGCCGTCGCGATGATCAGCGCACATCCCGTCAACAGCACCAGCAGCGCCCGTCTCAGCATCGGTGTGATCCTCCTTCAGTGATTTAGATGGGCCCTCGTTCGACGCGCCACGGCATGACGAGGCGTTCGGCCAGCGCCACCGCGAAGTAGAAGATGAGCCCTAGCGCGCAGGTGACCAGGATCGCCGACCACGCCTGCCGCGTCTGGAAGAGGCTGGCGGTGCTCTTGATGTAGACGCCCAGCGACTTCATCGGGCCGCCGAAGAACTCGCTCACGACGGCGCCGATCATGGCGAGCGTCGTGCATCCGCGCAAGGCGGTGAACACCAGCGGCAGGCTGTGCGGGAGTCTGAGCTTCACGAAGATCTGCCACTCGGTGGCAGCGTAGCTGCGCATCAGCTCGAGCGCCGCGGGCGTGACCCCGAGGAGCCCCCGCAACGCGCTGATGAAGGTCGGGAAGAACGTCATGAGGGTGACGATCGCGATCTTCGAGCCCTGCGCCACGCCGAACCACACGATGGCGAGCGGGGCGAGCGCGATGATCGGAACGGACGCCGACGCCACCGCGTAGGGCAGTACGAGGTCGGCGAAGGTGGGTGAGCGGCTCGCCAGCATCGCGGCGGCGATGCCACCCCCGCAGCCGAGGGCGTAGCCGATCACCGCCTCGGTGAACGTGTAGCGGCCCGCCTCCATGAGCGTGGGGTAGGTCTCCCGCAGGCTCTGCACGATCACGTGCGGGGCGGGCAGCAGGTAGAATTCGATCGCGAAGGCGAAGACTACCGCCTCCCACAGGGCGATGCCGGCCGCGAGGACGAGGGCCGCCGGCGCGTAGTCGCGAAGCCGGCGCATCCTAGATCGCCCGCCCGGCGGCGCCGCCGGCGGCCAGCGCCGGATCCTCGCGCAGGCTCTCGCGCACGGTCGTCACCAGCTCGAAGAAGCGCGGGTGCGCGCGGATCTTGTCAAGGCGGGGGCGCGGCAGATCGATGTCCACGATGCGGTCGATGGCGCCTGGGCGGGGGCTCATGACAACGACCCGGCTCGACAGGAACACGGCCTCGGCGATGCTGTGGGTCACGAACAGCGCGGTGGCGGCGCTCTTGCTCCAGACCTGGAGCAGCTCGAGGTTCAAGCGCTCGCGCGTCATCTCGTCCAGCGCACCGAATGGCTCGTCCATGAGGAGGATCGAGGGGTTCAGGGCCAGCGCCCGTGCGATCGAGACCCGCTGCTGCATGCCGCCGGAGAGTTGCCACGGGAAGTGACCACGGAAGTCTTCGAGGCCGACAAGGCGTAGCAGCGCGAGCGGGCGCGCGTCCCGCTCCTGTCGCGAGCGTCCCGCTAGCTCGAGGGGGAGCTGCACGTTCTCCAGCACGGTCCGCCAATCGTACAGCACCGGCGTTTGGAACACGATGCCGTAGTCGCGGTCGAGCCGGGCTTGGCGCGCGCTCTTGCCGTTCACGCGCGCGATCCCCGAGGTGGGCTCGACGAGGTCGCCCACGATGCGGAGGAGCGTGGACTTCCCGCAGCCCGAGGGGCCGATGACCGAGATGAACTCGCCGGCGTCGACGGACAGCGAGACGGCCCGGAGGGCCTCGGTGGGGCCCGTGCGGCCGCTGAACGACTTACCGACGTCGACAATCTCGATGATCGGCACTCCCATGCCGCGCTCGCCTAGATCGCGGGGGCGCTCGGGCGCCAGCCGGTCACGCGGCGCTCGACGAGGACCACCGCGTGGTAGAAGGCGATCCCGATCAGAGCGGAGACGAGGATGGCGGCCCAGAGATTGGCGGGGCGCCAGTTGTAGTACTGGGCGGCGTTGATGATCACCACGCCCATGCCGAAGCGGCTTCCGACCGGCAGCTCTCCCACGATGGCGCCGATCACGCTCGCGGTGGCGGAGATCCGCAGCGCCGTGAAGAGGTAAGGCAGGGAGGCGGGAAACCGCAGCTTGACAAAGACCTGGCGCGACGTCGCGGCAAGGGCGCGCATCAGGGCCAGCGCGTCGGGGTCGATGGCCCGGAGCCCGCGCGCCATGTTGATGGTGACCGGAAAGAAGGTCAGATAGGCGGCGATCACCGCCTTCGAGAACCAGGACGTTCCGAGCCAGACCACCACCATCGGCGCGATGGCGAGGACGGGCACGGTCTGGGACGCCACCACGTAGGGGAGCAGGCCGCGCTCGAGCAGCCGGGAGTGAGCGAATCCGATCGCGAGAACGAGGCCGGTGAGCCCGCCGAGGGTGAAGCCGATTAGGCTTTCGAGCGCCGTGAAGGCCGCGTTCTGCGCCATGATCGAGAACCAGCGCTCGCCGCCCGCGCCCTGGCGCAGAAAATCGACGAGGATCTCGTGCAGGTGAGGGAGTTTGTAGCCCGGTATGGCGAAGAGTGCCTTGCCGCCTTCCCAGACCACGGCGATCGCGGCGCTGATCACCAGCGAGCCGAGTCGCCGGCGCGGAGATCTTCCCGCCCGGTTGTCGCGCGTTGAGTTCACCCGTTTTCGCCACCCGGATGTAGCAGGCTTCTGGGCCCTGTTGGTATGGTCCAACTCGTGCGGCGGCTGGGCCCAGACTGCTGCCCTTCGGCTACTATAGCCCCGCCATGCTCTCCCGCGCCCAAGAGGCCCGGGTTCGCGCGAGGTCCTCTGGAGTAGCCCGCCCGGGACGGTCCAGACCTACTGCCTAGAGCATCTCGCGACCTCGGCCAAGATTCCAAGTCCGGCCTCCTCAGAGGTCTCCCTCCCTGTTTCCGGTCGTCTTGACCGGAGTATAGTCGCTGGGGTAGTCAAGTGGGGGGGCTGTACCCGGGACTCGGGCCCCGGAGAAGAGGGACAGAGCCATGGACGACAAGGTGACCCTGCTGAGCCGGCCGCTCACGCGACGCAGTCTTCTCCGGGGCAGTCTGACGGTCTTCGCCGGTTCGGCCGCGTTCGTCGGTCTGACTTCACCGCGATCGGGAAGGGCTATTTCAAGGAGGTCGGTCTCGACGTGAACATCGTGCCCGGGGGGCCGTCCATCGATCCCGTGGGCGTCGTGGCAAGCGGCTCGGTACTCATCGGGAACGTCGCGTCCATCGGCGTGCTCGTCAGCGGCCGCAGCCGCGGTGTGCCGCTCAAGGCATTCGCCACTGCGTTCCAGCGCCACCCCTTCGCGTTCTTCTTCCTCCGCGACTCCGGCATTAAGACGCCGGCGGACTTTGCCGGCAAGACCATCGGAATCCAGGGCACGGCGCGGCCCCTGCTCGACGCGGTACTGGCCAAGTACCAGGTCCCGCGTGACAAGGTGAACGTCATCATCATCGGGGGCACAACAACCCCGCTTCTCACCAAGCAGGCCGACGTCGTCACCGGCTGGGTCATCAACTACGCGCAGAATCTCCCCATCGAGGGCAAGAGCAGCCACTTCCTCCTGTGGGATTTGGGGATCCGGATGTACGCGTACACCTATTTTACGACCGACCAGGTTTACAACACGAAGAAGGACGTGCTCACGCGCTATGTCGCGGCGACCGCCAAGGGGTGGCTCTACGCCAAGGATCATCCCGAAGAGGCGGTCGACTACGTGCTGAAGAGCGCGAGCGGGCTCGAGCGGGACATGGAAGTGCCCACCTGGAAGGTCAGTATCCCGTACATTTCCTCCCCGGCCACCCAGCAACAGGGATGGGGATACATGGATCCCCAGGTGTGGGGCAGCCTCTCCGACACGTACGCTTCACTCGACCAGATTCCGCGCAAGGTCACGCCCGACGAGATCATGAGCAACGAGATCGTGCTGGCTGCAAAGACACCCAAGTTCTGACCGTGGCGACGGTCGACATCGCCTGCCGCGCTGTCTCGATGGTGTTCGGCACGGCCGGCGGTGCCGTGTCGGCGCTGGGCGACGTCACCCTCGACGTCGCGCGTGGTGAGTTCGCGGCCCTGATCGGCCCGTCGGGCTGCGGGAAGTCGACGCTGCTGCGCCTGATCGCCGACGTCCTGCAGCCCACGGGTGGCACGATCGAAGTCCGGGGCGGTCCGCCGATGCGGGCGCGCCTGGCGCGCGAATTCGGCTTCGTCTTCCAGCATGCCGGCCTCCTGCCCTGGCGCGACGCCCTCGCCAACGTTTCGCTGCCCCTCGAAGTGGGCGCCTGGGGACGCCGGCACATGTCGCCCCACCGTCCCGAAGCGCTGCTGGAACTGGTCGGCCTGAAGGGCTTCGCGCACGCGTTCCCGCGGCAGCTCTCGGGGGGCATGCAGCAGCGTGTCTCCATCGCACGCGCCCTCGTGACGGGGCCGTCGATCCTGCTGATGGACGAGCCGTTCGGCGCGCTCGACGAGATCACCCGCGATCACCTGAACCAGGAGCTGCTCCGCATCTGGGCCGCCACCGGCACCACGATCATTTTCGTCACCCACAGCATTCCCGAAGCGGTCTACCTGTCCAACCGTGTCTTCGTGTTCGCGCCGCGGCCGGGCCGCGTGACCGAGGAGGTCCGTATCGATCTCCCCTCCCCGCGCGATCCCGCCGTTAAGGACACACCCGAGTTCGGCCGGTACACGGCGGCGCTGCGACGCGCGCTTGCTGCGAGCGAATGATCGTGTCCGCCGCCGGGCCATCGTACCCGAATGTCCTGCGCCGAGGGATACCATGATCGCGACGGCGGCGGCGAGAGGCGTGACCACCGGCGGCGCGGTCCCGGCGGGGCCGGCCCGCCGGCCCGGTGGCGCCGTGCTGCTTCGGCGCGTGCTGCTCCCGCTCTTGGTGATCGCCCTGCTCATCGCCGCGTGGGACGTGGCGATCCGCGTCCTTGCCATCCCTGCCTATGTGATCCCGGCTCCGGCCGCGGTCGGGCAGGCTCTGGTCAAGGAGCGGGCCCGCCTTCTCGAGAACGCGGTCCCGACGATTCTCGAGAGCCTCGGCGGCTTCGCCCTCGGCAACCTATATCCGGTCGCGGTGGCCGTCCGCACGCTGCCCATCGTGGCGATCGCGCCCATCTTCGTGCTGATGCTGGGCAACAGCTACGCACCCAAGATCGCGATTGCGGCCCTGATCACGTTCTTCCCCACGCTGGTCAACATGGTCGAGGGGCTCGAGTCGGCGGATCCGCAGGCGCTCGAGCTCATGCACGTGCTCTCAGCCAGCAAGACCGAGACCTTCCGCTACGTCCGCTGGCCATCCTCGCTGCCGTACCTCTTCTCGGCGATGCGCATCGCCTCGACCTCGAGCGTGCTGGGCGCGCTCGTCGCGGAGTGGATCGGGACGAACAAGGGGCTCGGCTACCTGATCGTGCTGACGACCTACGATTTTCGGACCGCGCTCCTGTACGCGGCCATGGTGGTAACATCGGCCATTGCGCTCGCCTTCTTCTTCCTGGTGAGCGTGCTCGAATGGCTCCTGGTGCGCTGGGAGCGCTGAGGTCAGAGGAGGGGTCGATATGCAGACGGTGACCGAGCCGAGCCGGCAGACGCCGGTGGTGGTCGAGACCGATGTGTTGGTGGTGGGGGGCGGGCCGGCGGGCCAGGCGGCCGCGGTGGCCGCCGCACGCGCCGGCGCCGAGGTGACGCTGCTAGAGCGCTACGGGTACCTGGGCGGCCTCGCCTCGGGCGGCATGGTCCTGGTGCTCGACGACATGTGCGCCGAACGAGAGGTGTCGGTCGGGGGACT
>WNFK01146568.1_pt2 | contig 14006 bp, 10 predicted proteins | sample 5400281 | NCBI WGS metagenome assembly WNFK01 (sample SAMN13153350, study PRJNA577476) | soil metagenome | isolation source: 20 cm soil on Douglas fir-dominated hillslope | place: USA:California | collected 2013-09-17 | reverse complement strand
GCCGAACCCGAGGGAGCAAAGTCGGCCCGCACCCACATCGAGAGCCTGCACAAGGCCATGAAGGGGGAGAAGTAACATGAAGCGTGGAAACCCAGTTGACCAGGCGGCCGGACGCAAGACGCTCTCACAGAGCGTCGAGAATCCGGTGGCCAAGGCTACGAACACCGATGCGGGGAATCCTGCGAAGCTGCGGGTCCCGGACCGGACGAAGGAGACCGTCAAGCCCATGAACAGGAAGGGCAAGTAACATGGCCCGGCACAATCCTGCTGGAAAGCCCGCCGAGCATAAGGGAATGGGCTTCGCGGCTGCCGTCGAGTCCGCCCGTGCGGGTGGGGCTCGGAACCCTGCCGCCGCCATCGCCTCCGCTGCGCAGCACGCGAGCGCGAAAGCGAAGCGCGCCAATCCGAACCTCACGAAGGTCGGGGGCGTGGGCAAGAACAAGAAGGCCGGCGCTGCTGGCTAAGAAAGGAGTGATCCGATGGACCACGCTGCTGAAGTGAAGGTCAACAGGATCAAGTCCGCCAATCGGGGGACGCTTGGGATGCTCGGCGAGACCGTGCAGATGGCCCAAGCGTCCGTACCGAAGCTGGCGGAGACCGCGAGGAACCGCGTAGAGTTCCGCAACATGGCCGACTCGATGAGCGCCCTCGGGGCGCACTGCCGTGTCAACGGCTTCGACCCGTCGCGCACGTTCCAGCACGTCGCCAACTTCGACACCGAGGTGTGGACCCTCATCCTGGACATGTTCGCCAAGTACGACGAGGAGTCGGGCGAACTCATGGATGACGGCCTGCTCTACAAGTACGACCCGGCCTACGGGTGTCTCAAGCTGAACAAAGACTTCTTCTACGCCATCGTCTCCTACATGGAGGGGATGGGCATTCCCTGCGACATGCGCGGGAAGATCAAACTCAACTAGCCATGATCTACCTGACATGTAAATGTGGAAAAACTGAGGCATGGGGTTCTATGATGGCCCAACCCTGCCGAGGTTGTGACGTGTGTGGCACACGTTACGGCAGGTACAATGGAGAGTATCTACCACTCGAACCGCACCAATGGTGCGTGAAGTTCAATGAGAACACTGGCAAATCGTACAAACGATGCGCGCGGTGTTATCAGGTTGATCGAGCCTCATATGAAGAGGCAAAGAAAGGAAACTCAAGTGGCCAGTAACTTCTTCGTCTGGACGCTCAACTTCGCCAAGCGTAGTGCGTGCTCGTACTACCGGATCGAAGTCCCGATGACCCAACTCGATCAGATGCAGATGGCGTCCGTGTTCGAGGACAAGGGTGACGGCGGCGAGCAGTCCGCGCTCGCGATCGCATACTCTGACATCGCGCACTTCTACGCCATCGGCGGCGAACAACCCCTCAATCGCATCCAGCGCCTCAAGAAGATGAAGCCCGGACACCGCGCCGGTCACGACCTCTATGCGCCCGCGGTCATCTACGATATCGACGATAACAACGATTTTGTTCACCCATTCAACACGTCTTTCGCCCACATGGGCGTACGCGGCTATCCCGACGCCCGGCTCCTGAAGCCCGGCGACGGCCTGGAGATCGTGAAGGGTGAGGGCGAGAGCGCCGAGATGATCGGCGGCTGGATCGACGGCGAGACCCACTACAACGGCATCAAGTTCGACGTCGCGCGCAACCTCCACCAGATGAAGGTGCGCCACCAGATCATCCGCGAGTGCCACGGCGTGACCGTCTCGTCGCCCACGCTCGCGAAGTACATGAAGCAGGTCATCGGCGCGAAGGACGTGTACGTGTTCCCGAACACGGTCGTCCCGGCCCACTACGAAAAGATTCGCGCCGTGCGCGAGGACGACCAGGTCCGCATCCTGTGGCAGGGCGGCATGTCGCACTGGATCGACTGGTACCCGCTGCGGTTCGCGCTCAAGGCCATCTGTGACAAGTACCCGAAGGTCAAGTTCGTGATCTTCGGCGAGTGGTTCAACTGGATTCACGAGATGATCCCCGACCACATGGTCGAGCACCATCCCTGGGTCGAGTACGACGCCTACAAGCTCAAGCGCGGCCTGCTGAACATCGACATCAACCTATGCCCGCTGGCCAACAACGCCTTCAACGCGTGCAAGTCTGGCATCAAGTGGTACGAGTCGATCCTCTGGGAGAAGCCCGAGGCCACGCTCGCCGCCAAGACTGCCCCCTATGCTGAGATCGTGGACGGCGAGACTGGCCTACTCTACAGCACGCCCGAGGAGTTCGTCGAGAAGCTCGGCGTCCTGATCGAAAATAGGGAACTCCGTAACAGACTCGCCGAGGGAGCAAAGCGGTGGGTCCTCGACAACAGGACTCCGGAGAAGACCATCCCCGGACTGTTCGACTTCTACACCGAGGTGCGCGCGCGACAGAAGCGCGAGATCGGAGCCCCCATCATCAAGCAGGCGACGATCGAAGAGATCAAGAAGATCGTCGCCCCCATGAGGTAGCCACATGAGCATGACCGTCGTTGCAGCCAAGACTTACGTCGCCCGCATCATCGGCGGGGCCTCCAGCAAGGACACGTCAGTCGTGCCCACGATCACCGGGGTCACGGCCACCGCGGCCTCGGCGGTCATCAACGCTCCCTCGACGGGCGCGTTCGACGCCGTCAACATTGGTCAGACGGTCACGATCTCCGCGGGGACGGCGACACTGGCGGCCGGAACTACGGTGTCGAGCTACACGCGGAACACCGACGGGACTCTCGCTACTATCACGCTCTCGAATGCGTTCGGCGGCACCACCAACGCGAACGCCACGCTGACGCTCAGCACGCACATCCCGATCCAGACCGGCGTCAACGACTACAACCTGCCGCTCGACTTCTTCGCGGCCGCCACCGCGCGCTTCATCACGAACGCGCAGAAGTACCTCACGTGGCGCGCTCAGGAGTACTGGGACCGCGTCATCAACGATCCGACCATCGTGGGCGTGCCCTCCGAGTTCACGACGTACAATCCGAACTCCGAACTCACGCAGAACTACGGCGAGACGCGGTTGAAGTTCGATCGTATCCCGGACTCTACGGACACGTTCCAGCTTCGGTACTACCGGAGGTTCAACACGACCGGGACGAGCATCGACATGCCGGACCAGTACCTCTACAAGTTCCTCGACTACGCTCGGGCGATCATGCTGGAGGCCAAGCGCGCTCAGGACAATCCCGGTGAGTACCGCGACTCGCAGATCGACTCGTTCAACCAGGCACAGCAGAACGACGAGGAACGCACCCCAGAGAACGACGCGGACAACTGCATGAAGTCCATGTACGAGATGGGGGAGAATCAGCGCCCGCTGTGGGGGAATGGCGACTTTGATGCCACTCGTTGGTAGAGGAGATCACTTGTGCCTATTAAAGACCCAGTAGTCCGTGCTGCATATCAGAAGAAACAACGACGTGAGGAGAGTCAAAGAAAGAGAATGTACGTCGCTGCTCTCAAGGCTCAACCTTGTGCTGATTGTGGTGGGCAGTTCCCCTCAGAGTGCATGGACTTTGACCATCGTGAACAGAAACTTGATAACGTCGGTACTATGGTTGGACAATGTCGAAGTCTCGATGCGATCCTCAATGAAATTTCCAAGTGCGATCTCGTGTGCGCCAATTGCCACCGGATTAGAACGAAGAAACGGAGGTAATAATGCCTGCGACCCCGGTCTCTGAATTTTTCAACGGTGGCCTCGTTACGTCGCGCCACGGTTCGCTCCTCAACCCGGGCGAACTCCAGCGGTGTGACGACTGCGTCTACCGGGAAAAAGACCCAGCGATTTGGAGAGCCCCAGGTCGTACGGCCCTGTGCTCAGCCTTCAACAGCACGCAGGACCCCTCAACGCATGGCGTTAAGGGTATCACACACCTGACCTTCGAGAACACGCGCACTGACCAGGTCGTCTCGTATACGGGTACGACCCTGTACGTCAGTCCTTTCACGGGCATCAACGGGACGCCGGCAAACACTCTGTCGTTCGCGGAGATGAGCGGCCCCGGCCGCATCACCGGCGCCATCGCCACCTCGACCACCTTCACAGCGGCCTCGGGCTTCCCCTTCCTCGCGGACGTCGTCGGTTCGGCCGTCTACCACTCCGGTAAGAACCAGTCGGTCTTCGTGACCGCGGTCTCCGGCCAGAGTGGCTCGACCGGCCACTACAACATCGTCACTCTCTCCGCGGCCCTCCAGGACACCAGCGGTACGCCCATCGTGACGTCTGCCTCCGAGTCGCTTGGCTTCGAGTTCGGCACCGTCCAGACCCTCCAAGACAACGGGACGACAGACGAGATTCTGGAGACCGCGCAGTACGGTGCGACCTACTTCGCCTGGTTCGGGCGTGGAGCGCCGGTACAGATTCAGTGGCGCAAGCGCAAGACCATCGGCAGCGGTTCCTCTGGTGGCTCCGTGCTCGACGACACGCTCGTGATGCGCCCGATCGGGTTGGAGCCCGTCACCGAGGCGATCACCGCGTCCCAGATCACTACCCTGTCGGATGGCACCACGCCCGCGTGGACTCCGACGCTCGGGACCGGCTACTTCTGGTTCCTCGCCACCGAAATCTTCCTCGACTCCGAGGGCACCGAGATCGAGGGCGCATACCTCGGCAAGACCACCGGCAAGCAGTCCGTCGGCGATCCCGTGGCCGTGAGCATCACCGCCTCCTCGGGGCAGGGCGTTCGCATCACGCTGCCGGCCCAGGTCAACACCGGCGTGGACGGCCGCATCTCCACCCACTGGGGCATCTACATGGGCGGCCCGTCCCAGGACGCGACGACCGCGCCCTCGCTCGCCACGTTCCGGCGCGTCACGCTAGTCCGTATCACGGCCCCCAACGGTGGCCAGATCGTGGACCTCAGCGACACGCGGTTCAACCAGGGCGTGAAGTATCCGACCGTGGATGGAGGCGGCACTGACGGGCGACCATCGATGACGGGCTCCGCCAACATGCTCGGCGCTCCAGACGGCGCCGTCGCGACCTCGAAGTCGGGCAGCAGCACGGACGGCAGCGAGCAGTCCACCGGCGTCAATCGTCTGAAGACCTACGGGTTCACCACGAGTTCGCCGTGGAGCACGCGCCCGATCATCGGCATCCAGGTTCAGGTGCGCGGGGCCGCGGACGACAGCGGCAACGCCGGGCGCAAGGCCGGCTACTACCTGTACCTCACCAACGGCACGAAGACCTCGCCCGTGGTGTACGGCGACTTCGGCTCGAAGAACCTCCACACGAACTTCCACGGCGCCGAGATGGACACGTGGGCCGTCGCGTGGGTCACGTCGGACCTCGACTCGAATTGGTCCGTCGTGATCGGCAAGAGCGGGACCGGCTCGCGCCAGCGGCTCCGCATCGACAGCGTCGGCGTCTTCATCTTCTGGACCTCCGGGTCCCTGAACCTCCTGGGCAAGCCCTACCGCGTCGTGACGTACCGCGACCAGGTCGGGACGACGGTCAACGAGCCGGCGGCCGGCGTCATCAAGCAGAACAGTACCGCCTGCTTCTTCCAGGGCAGCTTCATCACGAACGACCTGGGCGACGAGACAGCGATCCGCTTCTCCCTGCCCGGAAAGCCCGAGTGGTTCCCGAGCCCTTACGTCATGCGCTTCAACACCACGAAGCGCAAGGACATCGTCACGTGCGTCCGGGACCTGGGGCAGGTGCTCATCGTCGGGATGCAGAACAGTATCAAGCGGGTCAACTACCTGCCGAGGGAGGTCAACACTGACCTGACGGATGGCCTCGCGCAGGAAGACCTCACGGTCGATCACGGGATCGCCGGGCCGCTCTGCGCCACTAAGTTCGACATGCCCTCTGGGGGTACGCTCCTCATCTACGCGTCCCTCGCCGGGATCTTCTTGACGAACGGTGAGACGGTGTGGCCGGTGAACCTCGACCTCGACTGGTCGAACACGGTCAATCTCGCCGCACTCTCGTCGTCCGTGATGCGCGTCTACCCCAAGGACAAGTGGATCACGTTCGACTACTGTCCCGCAGGCGCCACGCACACCAAGAATACCCGTCGCCTCGTCTTCAGCTACGCGCTCGACAAGGTCAAGAACGGGGCTCTCCCCTGCACGGGACCTATCACGGTCTCCGGCCGCTCGTCCGCTGAGGTCGTCTACGCTGGCGTATCCTACCTGTTCTCCGGTCACGAGAGTGACGGCAAGATATACTTGGAGGACTACGGGGTCACACAGGCGTCAGGCTACCAGGTCCACAATGCGTCCAACACGCTCGTCTCAGCACCGATCCAACCCGTCATCAAGACGCGGAAGTTCTACCCGGCCGGCCTCGACCGCGACGGATACGAGGAAAAGCTCATCCTCCTCTTCAACGCCTACGGCTCGAACTCCGTCACCGCCGTCGCTAACAGCACCAGGGACAGCACCACACTATCGTCGGCGTCCGCCGTATTCGCCTCGGTGGTTGCTGGTATGCGCGTCCTTGGGGCTAGTGCTGACCCTGGCACCATCGTACTCTCGGTGGCTGGCGACTTCAAAAGTTGTGTCCTCTCTCGTGCGGCCAACGCGACAACGACAGGCACCACCTTCACGTTCGACACCGGCACCCTCGGTGTGACGATCCGGGGCAGTAGCCTCAGCGAGGCGGTCGTCGGCCTCAAGACGGCCTACGTCTCGACGCTCGTCGGCGACCTGATCGCGCTCTACAACGCGAACATCCGCCGCGGGTTCGAGGTCCAGATCGAGAAGGTTCCGCTCACCTTCGACGGGAACGGCGACACCCTCACGTCGGCTGATCTCAGCACGAATATGAGGTTGCACCAGTTCACCTTCCTCGTCGCGGACGGTGGTCCTGACATGAACCGCGCCACAGCGTAAGAGGTCAAGATGCCGAACTTCTCTCCGATCCACATCCCGAAGGGCGAACTGAAGGCCCACTCCGTGTACGAGGCGTTCCGACGCATCAGCCTGCAACTCGGGCAGCATGCGTCGGACCTCAGCGCGGTCGCTCGGGGTGAGAGTCCGGACGGTTCTGGCAACGCACTTATCGACACCTCGGGCTTCTTCTTCAAGCCCGGTATCAGCACCGGACAGATCGCGTACGGCGGAACGGGGCCAGGCGAGAGCCTGACCCTGTCCTCTACGCGCTCTGCCACGAAGGGCTTCATCTATCTGGGCACGGTGGCGCCCCGCCTGGCGTTCGACGAGACCAACTGCTTCTTCGGCGTGGGGACAGACACTCCCGCCACGCGGCTCCAGGTCAACATCGCGGCCGCGGGCACCACGACTACCGGGCAGACTGGAACGGCTCTCATTCGGGGCTCTTACGGGGGTACGTCGCTGTTCGACGTGGCACCGTTCCAGTTCAGCGCGGGCGTCTACGACACCGCTATCAAACCGATCGCGGGCGTCCAGATCGTCGGTCCCGACGGCACGGCGGCCATGCGCTTCGTGCAGACCGGCTCAGTTGCATATATCCAGACGGGTATCATCAGTTCAGGCGGCGTCGTCACGAATGCGAACATGCAACTTGGAGGCCAGGGCGCGACGTATGGTACGACTGTGGCTTTTGCTTTTGCCAGAGCGTTCTTCGCCGCGAGCAACACACCAACGCCCACACAGTTCGGCGTCGGTGTTAACCCAGATTCATACGTCGGCACTTGGAAGGGCGTCATGGCGATCGTGGCCAACTCGGCCACCGAACCCGCGCTTTCCCTCTTCCCGTTCAACACGTCAGCCGGCTCTGTCTACATGGAACTTCGTGCGTCAACTAACAGCACGAAGTACATGTCGATAGATCAGGTCGCGTCCGGCGCTCGTATAGCATTCTACTTAGCCACCACTCTCCAGGGCTCGTCCCAACCGGCGATCTCGGAGTTCGGTGGCTACAAGTACGCCATCCTCGACGCGCACGACCGACGTGCGATGACGTTCGACTCCGGCACCCTGTGGAACGATACCAAGACCACCTGCCTGATCGACATCGGCGACACAGTGGGCGGGCACGCCGGTGCCGTGATGATGGGCATCGATGCGACCACCTTCTCGCGGTTCGCGATCGTGTCCTCGGCAACCATGCTCGGGGACCAATTCGTTGGTAGCGCCTGTCCCCCACCGAGGGCTCTCGTCGAGGTCCGCAACGCGGGCTCGAACTCCGCCGTGGTCCTTGGGATCACCCGCAAGTCTGGCCAGACGGCCGACATGACCGACTGGTGGGACAGCGACGGCTCGACGAAGCTCGCCAAGGCAGACAGCGCCGGCAACTTCACGATGCCGACCGTCACGCTCGTGACCGGCGCGGCCCTCAACAAGATTCTCCAGAGCGACGCCAACGGACTCGGTTCGTGGGTGGCACTCAGTGCCCTCGGTGGGGCTGCCGCCCTTTCGAGGGTTGACGACACGAATGTCACCCTGACACTCACCGGCTCGCCGACGACGGCACTCCTGGCCGCGACTACGATCACCGTCGGGTGGTCGGGCACGCTCTCGGTCGCGCGCGGGGGCACAGGCTCCGGTACGGCGACGGGCAGCTTCGATGCCCTCTCACCGCTGACGACGCTCGGCGATACGCTCTACCACGACGGGACGCACAACGTACGCCTCGGCGGCAACACCACGGCGACCCGCAAGTTCCTCCGCCAGACGGGCAACGGCTCGATCTCGGCGGCTCCCGCCTGGGACACCATACTGGCGGCAGACATCCCGGCATCTGCCCTGACGGCGGGCAACGACACGAACGTGACGCTGACGACTGGGGGAAGCGCCTCGACGGCGTTACTCGCGGCTGCCTCGATCACGGCCGGTTGGACCGGCACCCTAGCGACCAGCCGAGGGGGCACCGGGGCGGCCTCTCTCGCAGCCGCGGGGATCGCGCAACTCGGCGTGGCGAACGTGTTCACCACGATTCAGGCGATCACGATCGCGTCGAACATCGACGCCCTCGACATCACTGTGCCGGGCGCGAACACCAACCCGGCCATCACGCTCACGAACAGCACGAGCGGAAATCAGGTATTCAAGGTCGCCGTCTCTGGTCGGATCAGCTTCGCTGACCTAGAGTTCATGTCGGCCAGCACCGGCAACACCTTCCTCGTCGTGGCCAAGTCGGCCATCGGCGGGATAGTGAAGACGTTCAACATCGACAACAGCATCGCCACCGGGTTCACTGGGGCCACCCAGTTGCGCACGGACGGAGGCTCTGCCAGTCACGTCTACTTCGCCGACGCCACCGGCACGACGAAGAGGATGTCGCTCCTACTCACCGGGGTGACGGCCGGCCAGACCCGCCAGTGGACCGTGCAGGACACCGACGGAACGGTCGCCCTCACAGACTTCGCACAGACCTGGGGCGCGCTCCAGACCTTCAAGGACACGCAGATCGTCATAGTAGACGATGGCGACACGTCCAAGAAGCTGGCGCATCAGTGCAGCGGTATCTCGACGGCGACGACTCGAACCTGGACCGTCCAAGATGCTAGCGGTACGGTTCCACTGCTTGAGATCACGAACACCTTCACCACGCGGCAGGTAATCACACCGCTGACGGACGTGGTCCAACTTCAACTCACCAGCCCGGCGGGTGCGACGGCACTGTCCCTGGTTGTCTACTCCACGGACAATGCCGTCAACGTCTCCTGGATTGACCCGGCCGGAGCCAACTTTGCTCCGTCTTTCAACATCAACGAGATCGGTGGCGCTAACGCCATCACCATCATCAACAAGAGCACGATCTCCGCGAACCGTATCTACAAGTTCGACAACACGATTGCCAGCACGGACATCATGCTCACCGGCGGGACCCAAACCTCTGCCGGCGCGAAGACGTTCTCCGGGGCCTGCATCATCTCAGGTGGCACCCGCATCCAGGTGGACGGAACCAGCAGTCACGGTCACTTCGCCGACCAGACCACGACGAGCAAGATTGCGGCCCTCGACCTGTCGGGTCTGTCTGCCTCTGTAACTCGCAAGCTCAAGCTGTTCGACTTCAACCTCTCACTCCTAGTCCTAGGAGACCAGACCGCTACCGCTAGTGCCGGCAATCTCGGCAAGCGTGACCTGACCAACCAGGGTGCGGCCATCGCCTCGACGAACCTGACGGCGTCCGCGCCGACAGGTTACTACCGGGTGATGTACTACTTGGAAGATACTACCGCAGATATTACTGCGGGCACCATCCAGTTTCAGATCAATTACACGGATGACGTCGGTGCGACGACCCAAACCGGAGCGGCTCTCGTCCTCACGGCGACGGGTCGAGACAGGGGAGTATTCGAGGTGTACCTCGCTTCTGGTGAACTCTCGTACCAGACCAACCTGACCGGCATTACCGCCACCGCGAAGTACGCGCTGCGCGTCCGCGTCTTCTACCTCGGATGAGGAGGAACAGATGGCTGAAATTATCTCCGTGATCGAGCCGGCACCGGGAAGTGACGGACCCTACGTGGTAGTCACACGGAAGAACGCTAGTGTGACGAACGTGACCACTGGACTATCGAACCTGGTGCTGGCCCTCGACCAAGCGAAAGCAGATCAGGCGGCCGTGCTCACGGGCTCGTATCTTTCGACCACGATTACGACGCAAACTACTGGGTAGAGGTACTCATGAACATCATCAAGCGCATATTCGAATGGGATGGTATCGCACCCGGCGAGGGAGGCTTCATCCAGGCTGCCCTCGCGGCTGCTCCGTATGTAATCAGTGGTCTCGGTGCTTTGTTCGGCAAGAAGAAGAAGTACATGGACCCGGAGACTCTGCGGCAGAAGTACGGTCCGGCGGCCATCGGTAAGGACACGCAGGAACTCACGAACCGTATCCTCAACTCCCCCTACGGCCAGCAACTCCTGGCGTCCGCGGCCGAGCAGGGTCAGGGCATCCAGACCGAGATGGAGCGCAGGGCGGCTGCGAGTGGCCTGAGCCCGGATACCGGGGGCCAGAGCGGAGCTAGCGATTTCGCCGTCTCCGCGGGCACGCAGGCCCAGACAGGTCTGGAGCGCCAGACGCGCGCCGGCATCATCGAGGCCGCGATCCCGGCGGCCGAACAGTTCAACCAAGCCCTGATGCAGCAGGGGCTTGCTGACCAGGCAGAGCAGAACGCGCAGCCGAATACCTGGCAGCGCCTCAGCGCGGCCGCATCACAGGCTGCTGCTGGTATGAAGGCGGCCAATGCACCTGCTACTACGTCCAACGTCACGGCGCCCATGGCGCCAGTCGCCGCGCTCACGCAGGCGGCCCAGACGCCCGCCATCACTCCCGTGACGCGCCCGGTGTTCCAGAGCGCGCTACAGCCCAACGTCCACCGCAGGCTCGTCTCCGCGGGATCGCGGTAGGAGGTCCAATGAGTTTCCTCGACACGATCAAGCGTGGCGCCGGTGCAGTCGGTCATGGCATCGCCGCGCTGGACAGGGCGACTAACCCTGGGGTCATGCAGAAGGCCGTGGCATCAACACCGGCTCCGGCTCCTGCTGAGACGCCTCCGACGACCGCCGGCCTGACGCTGCCAGACCTCGATCCGAACGACCCAGACTACGCGGAGAAGAAGTCCATCCACGATGCGTTCATCGCGCTGGACAAGCACTTCACCGACAACGTTCCGGGCGTGGACTTCCAGAAGGAGTACGCCGACACGATCAAGGCGCAGGCGAACGCCCCGGCCGACAAGCACGCGGGCTTCCTGAAGCGCCTCGCCATCGCCTTCGGCAGCCAGGACCCGAACCACCCGTACGCGCCGAACGCTGGCCTTGAGGCCCTCGGCAAGAACGAGTCAGAGCAGAACGCGCAGCAGTCCAGCGACTTCGAGAAGGCGCTCGCGCTGAAGAAGGAGGCCCTGCACGGCCACATCAATCAACTGATGCAGGCCGGCGAGTTCAAGAAGGCGCTCGCGCAGTCCGCCGCGCTCCAGGACCTTGAGGCCACTCGTGGGCGCATCAAGTCCGAGCGCGAGCAGGCCGGCGCCCTGGCGCGCATCAAGGCGCAGAACGAGGGACGAGCTAACGTCGCCGGGATCAATGCGGAGGCCGCCGCCGCACGCGAGTCCCGTCGGTGGAAGCACGCCCGCGACATCGGCGCCCACCTGAACCTCTCCCCGTCCGACAGGGCCGAGATGGACGGACTGATCGATGGTGCGAAAATTAAGTTCCACCGGGCCATCACCGACAATCCCGATATTGGCTATCTGCCCTCGGAGCAGGAAAAGGGGCAGGCCGACGAGGACTACCGCAACGAACTGAATACCATCCAGGTCCAGTTTGAGGATCGCGAGATCGGCGAACGTCCGACTCCCGCAGGCCCTTCGGCGAAGAAGACCAAGACCGCTACTGCCCCAGAAACAGCGGGGACGCCAGCAATGGTCCGCGTGAAGCGCGCCGACGGCGTCACGGGCAGCGTACCGTCCGACAACTTGGACGCCTGGCTGAAGGCAAACCCGGGCTCACAGAAGCTCTAAGAGGAGAACCCCATGACCAAGCCGTCGAACGCCACTGGCTCACCGTTCACGTACGAGGAGATGCGAGCGCGCCAGCGCGAACTTGGGCCTACAGGTCCCGGTGGCCCCATCGACGAGGCCGTCCTCAACCAGCCCGCGCTGGAGCCCGAGGAAGATCATGGGTTCGTGCCCGACGAGACTACCGACACCACCGACAACAGTGCGGATGAACACGGTTTCGTGGCTGACCACGGGTTCGTGGCCGACGTCTCCGCACCTCCCGAGTCCCTGGTCAAGCCCGTAGCAGCGGCAGCGTCCACCACGAGCGTGGGCGCGCAGCCCAACACGTACGGCAAGTCACTCGCGCACGAGGTCGGGAGCATGGCGAAGACTGCCGGGAAGGTCGCACTATCCATCCCGGTGGAACTGGCCAAGGACGTCGCTAGCGTACCGCAACTTCCGGTCAACCTCATCAAGTCGCTGATGGAGCAGCACAGGCTGAACGACCTTCCTCCCGTGAACTACGTCGCCCTGCGCCGGGCCGGCATGAGCCATGAGGAGGCGAAGGCACAGGTCGAGAACTACATCGCGGAACTCCAGAAGCGTTCGGCAGCCCTCGGCAGCGAGGCAGCCAAAGGACAGGAGCATGCTACCCGGACCGCAGCACTCGCGGCCTCGACGGCAGCCGCCACGGGCGTCGGGGCCATCCCCGGCGTGGCTGCTCTGGAAGGAGTCGGTGGCCTAGCGGCCAGAGGCGCGCTCGAAGGCGCGGCCGGCGGTGGCACCTACGGCGGCGTCAGTGCGGCCGGCCACGAGGGAACCCTCGGGGAGATCGCACGACAGGCAGGCACCGGAGCCGTCCTGGGCGGAGCCCTCGGAGGTGTGGTTGGCGGTGTGGTGGGCAAGGTCAAGGACGGAGCTACGCCTGCGGTCGAACCTGGTTCGTCACTGGCCACGCCCGAGCAGCGCCTCCCGATCCCGCAGGAACAGCCAAGCGTGCTGGACCTCGCCGCACGGCACAACGCCGAGGTGCGCTTCACGCAGTCCATCGGCAAGTACGCGACGGAGCACGGGATGGAGCCCGCGGACCTCATGGCGATCGTGCAGAAGGAAGAGCCCTCGACGCTCGACCTTGCCGACGCGCACCAGAAGTACGGAGTCACCGGACAGGCCATCGACGAGCTTCGCGCCGCGATGCCCGAGCCCGTAACTACACCTACACCTTCGGCCCCGGTCGCCCCCGAGCCGCTCGGCGCTGCTCCCGTGGAGAACGCCACGCCTTCGCCCGTTTCGACTGTCGCGACCGGATCAGCACCGGGGCCGTCCAACCCTGACCTCGTCGCCAGGCTCACGCAGGCCATCAAGTCTGCCGAACCTGTGCGCGCCGAGCAGGAGCGGCTCTACAGCGTCGAGAGGTCGAAGCGGCTTGGTCAGGCGATTGGAGCGCAGAACGAGATCGGCGGCCAGCAGGGCTACTTCGCCGCGCTCTCGAAGCTGAAGAACGCGCTACCGAAGGCCCAGTACCAGGCCGTGGCCAGCGTATTCGACCAGGGCAACATCGACGAACTATACCGCATGGCGCAGCGGCTTCCAGGCTTCGACAGCATCAACGCGCAGACCGCCCTCA
>WNFK01197355.1_pt1 | contig 14019 bp, 11 predicted proteins | sample 5400281 | NCBI WGS metagenome assembly WNFK01 (sample SAMN13153350, study PRJNA577476) | soil metagenome | isolation source: 20 cm soil on Douglas fir-dominated hillslope | place: USA:California | collected 2013-09-17 | reverse complement strand
CGCTCGATTTCATGCGCGGGGAGCGGCTGACTGAACAGGAATCCCTGCATCTCGGTACATCCTTCGGATGTAATCCTGTCGAGCTGTTCCCTGGTTTCAACGCCTTCGGCAGTGGCCGTCATGCCCATTCCGTTCGCGAGCGCCGCGACCGCCCGCACGATATTGAGCGAGCCTGTGTTTTCCGCAATATCCTTTACGAACGACCGGTCGATCTTGATCTTGTCGAACGGAAAACACTGAAGATAGGTAAGCGAGGAATATCCGGTGCCAAAATCGTCCATTGCGATCCGAACGCCGAGCGCTCGCAATTGGTGAAGGACGTCGAGTGTCGTTTCCTTATTTTCCAGCAGCACGGTTTCGGTAATTTCGATCTCCAGCCGGGTCGGATCCAAGCCCGAGTTGGCGAGTGCGCCAACGATGACTTGCATGAGGCCAGCATTACGGAATTGAACCGCCGAGATATTGACGGCGACCCGAAGGTCTCCCGGCCATCGTGCTGCGGCGGCGCATGCCTGCCGGATGACCCACTCCCCCAGCGGGACAATAAAGCCGATCTCTTCCGCCAGCGGAATGAATGTGGCCGGAGCGATCATTCCTTGCGTTGGATGGTGCCAGCGAAGCAGGGCCTCGAATCCGCTGATTTCATTGCTCACCAGATTGACGACCGGCTGGTAGTAGAGTTCGAACTCGCCAGCGGGCAGCGCCTTGCGCAGCTCCTGTTCCAGGATGCGGCGGGTTTGCATCTGCAAATCCATCGCGGGCTCAAAAAAGCGGAATGTGCCGCGTCCGTCGCCTTTCGCCCGGTATAGCGCGAGATCCGCATTCCGCAGCAGCTTATCCGCACTTGATCCGTCGCCGGGACCGACCGCAATACCGATGCTGGCGCCGATGACGGCCTGCTGGCCGTCAAGGTCGTAGGGCTCGCTCATCAGTCTGATGACGCGTTGCGCAAGCGAGGTGGCGTCGGCGGGGTCTGCGATGGCGGACTGGACGATCACGAATTCATCTCCGCCCATCCGGGCGATCGTATCGGTCTCACGGACCAGTCCACGCAACCGGTCCGCGACTATTTTCAGGAGCTTGTCACCGGCGGGATGGCCAAACGTATCGTTCACGGCCTTGAACTGGTCGAGGTCAAGGTGATGAACCGCCACCATTTGCTCAGGATCAGTCCTGTCTAACGCGTGTTCGAGCCGCTCGTTCAACAACACCCGATTCGCAAGGTCGGTAAGCGAGTCGTGGTGCGCCATGTATTCGATCTTGACCTCGGATCGCCGCTGCTCGGTGATGTCTTCATGGGTGGCAACCCAGCCGAAATCGGGCATCGGCCGATGACGAATCTTGAAGGTGCGCCCGTTGCGCAGCTCGACGATGCTCTCGGTGGGTTTGGCAGATATCGCAACGTTGGCGCGCCAGTGGAGGTACTCGTCCCTGGACATCGCGGGAAAGCTCCCTGCCTCAAAGCGCATGTCGACAATTTCTGTCAGGGAGGTGCCGGGACCAACGCGGTCGGGCGGAAGATCGTACATCTCGATGTAGCGGTCGTTGCACACGATCAGTCGGTGTGCTGCGTCGAAGAAGCATAGCCCCTGCGACATGTTGTTGATCGCGGTGTCGAATTGCAGGTTTCGTATCCGCAGGTTTTCTTCCTGCGCTTTGCCAAGGTCGTACTGCGTTTTCAGACGAGCGCTCATTTCCTCGCGCCCGGTGACGTCCTCATGAGTGGCCATCCCGCCACCGTCCGGCATCGGATAAACGGTATAGATAATGATCCGGCCATCCGTGAATTCCTGGATGATGGTGGCTGGAACGGCGGCATTTCCAACGCGCTCCCGGATGTATTCGTCGGGCTTTGAAAGCACCTTGAGTCCCAAATTCAGTCGGTGCTGGATCAGATTGCTGATGGGAGTCCCGGGCTGGACTTGCTCGGATGTCAGTCCATAGATTTCCAAATACCGCGTGTTGCAGAATACGACTTCACGCTTGTTGTCGAAGATGATGAGTCCGAGCGACAGATTGTTGATAGCCTGCTCGAGAAGCCGGCTCGGGTGAGCCGGCTCCGGATCGATGGCGCCCTCGATTGAATTCACCATTCGGCGTTTCCCCCGCCGCGGTTTTGCAGCGTTCCGACAATAGGATCGCTCCATTAGAGGCCGAAGCGGTTGAAATGCATCGTAGGGACATGCGTAGTTTCCGCAGGTTCCTCGAAATTCGCTCAACAAAAGGTTAATGTTCTCGGCTATCGGGGATCGGCCGGTGGCGGGACGAAAGCCCCTTCGCCGCCAAGCATCAAGCCCCCTCATCCCTGCGTAACGGCTTCGCCGTTATCGCTGGAGGAGCGGCCTCTTGGTCGCGTCTCGAAGGATGGGGAATGATCAGCCTCATGGTTCGAGACGCGCGAAGACGCGCTCCTCACCATGAGGGTCATCACTTCCCATCCACCAGTATCACCCTGATATCGTTGACGTTGGTGAGGGTCGGGCCGGTCAGCAGCAGATCACCGGTGGCGGCGAAGAACGCCGTGGCGTCGTTGTTGTCGAGATAGGCGCCTGCGTCGAGGCCGAGCGATGCCATCTTCGCGAAGGTGTTTTGGTCGATCATCGCGCCTGCCGGATCGGTCGCGCTGCCCGCGCCGCCGTCGGCGCCGTCGGTATCACCGGCCAATGCCGAAATGCCGGAGGTGTTCCTGAGAAGGCCGGCCAGCGCCAAGGCGTATTCCTGGTTGGGACCGCCGCGCCCGTTGCCGCGTACGGTCACGGTGAGTTCGCCGCCCGACAGGATCGCGACACGCTTGCCTGCGGTGCGCGCCTGCAACGCGAGTTGGGCGTGGTCGGCCGCGACGCTGCGCGCCTCGCCTTCGAGGTCGGCGCCGAGATCGACGATCGCGTAACCGGCGTCGCGTGCCAGCTTGATCGCGGCTTCCAGCGACGCCTTCGGCCGCGCGATCAGTTCGAAATGCGCGCGCGCAAAAGCAGGATCGCCAGGCTTGCAGCTCTCGTTGGCGGGCTCAATGAGCGCGCGGCGAACGGCATCGTCGACCTGGAGGCCGTATCTTGCAACGATGGCGAGCGCGTCGGCGAGCGTGGTCGGATCCGGCACCGTCGGTCCCGATGCGATCGCGGACGGATCGTCGCGCGGAACGTCTGATATCGCAAGCGTCACGATCTCGGCGCGCTTCCCGGCGCGCGCGAGCCGGCCGCCCTTGATCCGTGACAGATGCTTGCGAACAGTATTGACCTCGCCGATCGGCGCGCCGGAGCGCAACAACGCCCGGGTCACCTGCTGCTTCTGCGCGAACGACACCCCGTCGGCCGGCGCGATCCAGTTCGCGGAGCCGCCGCCCGACAGCAGCACCAGCAGGAGATCGTCGACATCGGCCTCCTGCGCCAGTCGCAAGCTGTCGTCCGCGCCCTTCAGTCCAGCCTCGTCGGGCACCGGATGGCCGGCTTCGATCACCCTGATCCGCCGCGTCGGCACGCCATGGCCGTGGCGGGTGGTCGCGATGCCGGTTAGCCGCGATGGCGCAAGGCCAAGTTCGTCGAGATAGTGCCGCTCCGCGGCCGCGGCCATCGCGGCCGCAGCCTTGCCGGCGGCCAGACAGATCACCCGGCCTTTCGGCACGGGGCGCAGATGCGCGGCAAGCGCGATGTCGGGATGCGCGGCGGCGACGGCGGCATCGAAGATCGCGCGGAGGAGGGGGCGTCTGTCGGTCATCGTCTGGCTTCATGGGATTTGAGATGGAAACATGCGACGCCGGTTATCCATCCGATTCAGGCAAAAGAAAACCCCCGCAGCGCGCTGCGGGGGTTCTTGCGTGAGCCCCGAGGGCCGCAACAAGAGACGGGGAGGCGTCAGCCGCCGACGTCGGCTTCGATGATGTCGCCGAAGCGTTCCCAGCTCTCGCCCTTGAATTTCATGAGCTGAACCGCGGAGATCGGGGCGAAGTCAGTGGCACTGGTATTAACCTTGATGCCCGGGAGCAGGCCGCCGAGCTCCAGATTCTTGATGCTGGCCGCCTGCTTCATGATGTTTTCGCGGGTGAGATTGTCGCCACAGTTTTTCAACACGTGGACGAGGCCTTGCGCGACGGTGTAGCCGTACATCAGGTTGGCATCGATCCGGTTGCCCTCGGGGAAATACTTGGTGAGGAACTCGTCGAAGGCCTTCATGCCGGCATCGTCCTTCCACTGCGGATCGGACGTATCCTTCAGGTAGGCCGACGAGATGATGCCCTGCGCATTTTCAAAACCGGCCGGCTTCATCACGCTGCCGATCGAGACCGACACGTTGTTGAGGAAGTGCAACGGCTTCCATTCGATTTCGACCATCTTCTTGATCGCCTGCGCGGCGAATTTCGGCGTCGTGACGTTGAAGAAGACATCGGCATTCGTCGACTTCAGCTTGACGATGCTAGAATCGATGGTCGGCTGCGTGGTTTCGTAGCTTTCCTCGGCAACGATCATCGACGCTGCTTTGGCGCCGAGGCCATCTTTCAGGCCTTTCACATAGTCTTTGCCGTAATCATCGTTCTGATAGAGGATGGCGATCTTGGCGTTCGGCAGCTCCTTCAGGATGTACTTTGCGTAGATCTGGGACTCGCTCTGGTAGTTGGGCTGCCAGCCCATGGTCCAGGGAAAGTCCTTGGGATCGTTCCACTTGGTGGCGCCGGTGGCGACGAACAGTTGCGGTACCTTCTTCGAATTCATGTATTTCTGGATTGCCGAGTTCGGCGGCGTGCCGAGCGAATTGAAGATGAACAGAACCTCGTCGCTCTCCACCAGCTTGCGCGCCTGCTCGACCGTCTTCGGCGGGCTGTAGCCGTCGTCGTAGCTGACGAAATTGATCTTGCGGCCGTTGATGCCGCCTTCGGCGTTGATCTTCTTGAAGTAGGCATCCTCGGTCTTGCCGATCACGCCGTAGGCGGAGGCGGGTCCGCTGTAGGGCATGATGTTGCCGATCTTGATTTCGGTGTCGGTGGCGCCGGTGTCGTATTTCTTTTGGGCGAGCGCGCCGCTGCTGGTGGCAGCGAGCAGTGCGATGGCGGCCGAAAAGGCCCCCAATCGCAATTGGATGAAAGGCATTTTGATCTCCCTGGATCTCGGTTGAGTGTGTCGTCTGTTGATTGGAAGCGCTTCCCGGCTCTTGCGCGCATTGAACACCTTCTCTGGGTGCCCATCAAGAAAAAGCCCCCTGCGATGAGGTCGCAGGGGGCTTTATTTAGCCGAATAGGCTTCGGCTTAAGTATGTTGCGGTTAACCGTATTCCACCGAGAGGAAAATGCTCGTTGTTTGGGCCCCCCGGAACAGAGCCTTAGTGGCTGAGTTCGCCGCTGATGATGTCGCCGAACAGCTCCCATTTCTCACCCTTGAACCGCATCATCTGCAATTGTTCGATGGGGGCGAAGTCGGTGGCCGAGGTGTTGATCTTCACACCGGGCAGCATGGTGTCGGGCGCAAAGTCCTTCAGGCTCGCCGCCTGCTTCATGACGTTCGCGCGGGTCAGGTCGTCACCGCACATCTCCAGAACCTTCACCAGGGTCTGGGCCGCGCCGTAGCCGTATACGACGGAGAGGTCGAGCTTGTTGCCTTCGGGGAAGTACTTCTCGAGGAATGCATAGAATTTGATCATGCCGGGATCGGTGTCCCACTGTGAGTCGGCGCCGTCCTTGGCATAGGCGGCCGAGAGAATGCCTTGCGAATTTTCAAAGCCCGCCGGCTTGATCACGCTGCCGACGGAGGCCGAGACGTTGGAGACGATATGCAGCGGCTTCCACTCGATTTCGGCGAGTTTCTTGATCGCCTGCGCCGCGAATTTCGGCGTGGTGATGCTGATGAAGACGTCGGCGCCGGTGGCTTTCAGCTTGACGATGTGGTTATCGATCGTCGGCTCTGAGGTTTCGTAGCTTTCCTCGGCTGCTATCATCGACGCCTTGGCGCCGAGGCCGTCCTTCAGGCCCTTCAGGTAGTCTTTGCCGAAATCATCGTTCTGATAAAAGATCGCGATCCTGGCGGTCGGCTTCTCCTTCATCAGATACTTCGCGTAGATCCGCGCTTCGCTCTGGTAGCTGGGCTGCCAGCCCATGGTCCAGGGAAAATCCTTCGGATCGTTCCATTTGGTGGCGCCGGTGGCGACGAACAGCTGCGGCACCTTCTTCGAATTCATGTATTTCTGAGCAAGGCTTCATCGCTTTCGACCAGCTTGCGCGCCTGCTCGACGGCTTTCGGCGGGCTGTAGCCATCGTCATAGGTGACGAAATTGATCTTGCGGCCGTTGATGCCGCCCTCGGCATTGATCTTCTTGAAATAGGCCTCTTCGGTTTTTCCGATCACGCCGTAGGCGGAGGCGGGCCCGCTATAGGGCATGATGTTGCCGATCTTGATTTCGGTGTCGGTGGCGCCGGTGTCGTATTTCTTCTGGGCGAGTGCGCTGCCAGCGGTGGCAGCGAAAGCGATGACCGCCGTCGAAAACACGGCGATTCGCAGTTGTTGTCTAGAAAGCATAGTTTCTCCTTAGTTCTTTTTGAGTTTGCCGATCAGTTGCTGGGCAACAATGGCGACCTGCCTTGCGCCGTGCGGCACCAGGAAGATGACGAGGAACAGAAGCACGCCGAACACCGCGCCCGAAAGACCCTTTGAAATTCCCTCGGCGATGTTCGGCACGAAGATGATGAAGGCTGAGCCGACGATCGATCCGGGCAACCATCCCACGCCGCCGACCACCATGCCGAGAAACAGCGAGATCGCGAGCGTGATGGTGTAGCCGTCCGGTGCGACGAACTGCACGGCGATCGCGCCGAGGCCGCCGGCAACGCCGGTGATGCCGGCGCTGACCCCGAACGCCAGCGTCTTGTACAGCGCGACGTCGATGCCCATGGCGGATGCCGCGATCTCGTTGTCGCGGATCGCCATGAAGGCGCGGCCGGAGCGCGACTGCAAAAGATTGACCGAGAAAATATAGATCGCGATCGTGACCGCGAGCGTGAAATAGTACAGCCACATGTCCTGCGACATCGGCAGGCCGAACGGCGCATCGGGCTTGGTCACCACCAGGCCCTGCACACCGCCGGTCCAGTGCTCGAACACCCCGAGCTTCAAGAGCTGCGGCATCGCCGTCGCCAAGGCAAAGGTCGCCAGCGCCAGATAGACGCCGCTCAAGCGCAACGCCGGCTGGCCGAACAGGAATCCAAAACCAAAGCAGATGATGCCGGCGACCGGCAGCGTCAGCGCGTAGTTGATATTGCCGTGTTCCATCAGAATGGCGGAGGTGTAGGCGCCGACCGCGTAAAACGCGCTCTGGCCCAGCGAAAACTGGCCGCTGCCGCCGGTCAGAATGTTCAGCGCCAGAACCGCCAACGCGTAGATCAGCAGCATCGTCAGCTGGAAGATGATGAAGTTCTTGACGAACAGCGGCACGATGATCAGCAGCGCCAGCATGGCCAATGACGTGCCGTTGCCGAGCGTCATGGCCCTCTTGGGAACGGCCTCGACCGCGGGTGCTTCGGTGACGACTTCCTGAATTGCGCTCATGATCAAACTCGCTTCACGATGGGCCGGCCGAACAGCCCAGCCGGTTTGACGACCAATACGGTGACAATCAGCGCCAGCGCGATCGGCAGTTTCAATTCATTGCCGACGCCGGGGATATAGGTCCCGACTAGATTTTCGAAGACACCGACCAGGAAGCCTCCGACCACCGCACCGAGCGGACTGGTCAGCCCGCCGAGCACGGCGGCGGCAAATCCGTAGATCAGCACACCCAACATCATGTTCGGCTCCAGAAACACCACCGGTGCGATCAACATACCGGCAATAGCGCCGATCGCGGCCGCCATGCCCCAGCCGAGGGCAATCATCCAGCTGGTGTTGATGCCGACCAATCGCGCCGATTCCGGCAACGAGGCGGCCGCGCGCATTGCCAGGCCCATTCGCGTAAACCGAAAGAAAAAGAAGAGCAGCATGAGCAACAACAGCGTGACGCCGATCATGCCGGCCTGATGGGTCGAAATGAGCTGGCTGCCGAGAAATGGCGAGGAGCCAAACGGCGTCGGGAATTGCTTGATGGTGAAGTCCCAGATCAGCCCGGCGACGCTGTTGATGATCGCGTACAAAGCGATGAAGCCAGCGACGTTGGTCAGGATCGGCGCCTTCGCCAAAGGCTTGAACAGCAGCCGCTCGATCGCGATGCCGCCGGCAAACGAAAATACCAGCGTGATCAGGAACGCCCCCCAATAGGGCACGCCCCATTGCATCAGCTGCCAGCAAACAAAGGTCGAGAACATCGCCATCTCGCCCTGGGCGAAATTGAGATGATCGATCGCCTGGTAGATCATGACGACGGCGAGCGCCATGCAGGCATAGATCGCGCCTGTGGCGATGCCAGCCAGGACTTGATTGGTAAAAAGTTCCATGGCCCGCGCTCCTCAGTAACCCAGATAGGATTTACGCACGTCTTCGTTATTCGCGATCTCGGCGGCACTTCCCGAGTTCTGCTCCACCACCAGGATGGTGACCTTGTCCTCGCGATTGATCTTGCCGAGGATCTTGAACAGGTCGCGCACGATCAGCGGCGCCAGGCCGAACGAAGGCTCGTCCAGCAGCATCAGTCTCGGGCGCAGCATCAGGGCACGGGCGACCGCGAGCATCTGCTGCTCGCCGCCGGAAAGCGTGCCGGCCTGCTGCGTATGCCGCTCCTTGAGGACGGGAAAGTGATCGTACATGCGCTCGATATCGGAGATCACGCCGGCCTTGTCGCTTCGCGTGATCGCGCCGAGCTGCAGGTTTTCCTCCACCGTCATGGTGGTGAAGGTGCCGCGGCCCTGCGGCACATGGGCGATGCCGAGACGGACGATGTTTTCGGTGGAGCGGCCGGTGAGCGGGGCGCCGTCGAACTCGATCGCGCCGGTCGAGCGCACCATGTTGCAGATCGCGCGCAAGGTGGTGGTCTTGCCGGCGCCGTTGGCCCCGAGCAGCGTGGTCAGGCTTCCTTCATTGAGGGCGAACTCGAGACCGTGAAGCGCCTGGACCTGACCGTAATAGGCTCTGAGATCCTTGACGTTGAGCATCGCGGTCATTGGTCCTTGCTCCCCAGATAGGCTTTGATGACATCCGGGTCGGACTGCACCTGGGCCGGCGTTCCCTCGGCGAGCTTGCGGCCGAAATTCAGCGCGACCACATGGTCGGCAATCGACATCACCAGGCCCATGTGATGTTCGACCAGCAGGATGGTCACGTTGCGCTCGTCGCGAATGCGGCGGATCAGATCGCCGAGCACGTGGACTTCCTCGTGGTTGAGGCCGCCGGCGGGTTCGTCGAGCAGCAGGATCTTCGGATCGGCCGCCAATGCGCGCGCCAGCTCCACGCGTTTCTGGGTGCCGAACGGCAGGCCGGAGACCGTGACATGCGCGACGTCGTCAAGGTTGAGATAGCTGACGATTTCATGGACGCGTTTGTTGAGTTCGGCCTCGCCGCGGCGGACCCAGGCCAGCTTCAGCGAGTCGCTGATGATGTCGCTATTGGTACGGGCATGGGTGCCGACGCGAACGTTGTCGAGCACCGAAAGATTGGGAAACAGCGCTACGTTCTGGAAGGTGCGGCCGATGCCGATTTCGGCGATCCGGTGCGGCGGGCGCGTCAGGATGCTGGCGCCTTCCATCAGGATGTCGCCGGTGCTCGGCTGGTAAAGCCTGGAGAGGCAATTGAACAGCGTCGTCTTGCCGGCGCCGTTCGGTCCGATCAGGCCCAGGATTTGGCCCTGATGCATGTCAAAGGACACGCCATTCAAAGCGATGATACCGCCGAACACGACGCTGACGTCGCGAACCGCAAGCAGGGGATCCTGTCCCTGCGCGAGCTGTGCCTGCGTCATCTCGTCTCGCCCACATGGCTCGGGCCGGAATGACCGCGCGAACTTGTTCGCCGGTCACGACGATGAAGGCTACCTGATCCCCTCGACCACACGTGCAACTTTCCCTCCTGCTTTGAGCTTTTTGCTTTGTTCTTTTTTTGATTGCGGCGCTGTGCCGCCCAAGGCCGCTTCGATGTTCCTTACCATCGCCACGAGGCGAGGTCCAATATCGTTGCGCAGCCGATCTTCCGTGAAGCGGAATGCGGGTGCGCCGCAATTAAAGGCATAAGGACCGGTTCCGTCGTTAAGCTTCAACCCTACGCCGACGGCATGGATATCGTCATGCCATTCACCGGCCGAGATCGCGAAACCAAGTTTTTCCACCGTTTCGCCGGCGCGTTCCGCGCTCATCCTCCGGCAGCGCCCAAATATAGGCGCGTCCCATCGCGGTGGTAGCAATCGGGACTCGCGAACCGACGTCCAGTTGAACACCCAGCGTTTGACCGCGGCTCTGGCCGAAGTAAATCATGCTGAGACGATCGCGGCCGCCGACGGCGACCGCGCCGCCGGTCTCGCGCATGACTTCCTCGCGGAAAGGTTCGGACAAATGCCGAACGCCGAGATTGGCCAGGGCGGCATACCCGAGTGACAAGGCCGCCGGCGCCAACTGATACTTCTCGAACCGCGGAACCGGTGTAAGATAGCCCAGCTTGGTCAAAGTATAGGTCAGCCTCGAAACGGTCGGCTTTGGCAAGTTGGTACGGGCCGCGATCTCTTGATTGCCAAGAAGCCCGTCGTTGGGACGGAATGCGCGCAACACATCAAGGCCGCGGGAAAGCGCGACGACGAAGCTGCGATCGGTCGCTACTTTCTTGCCTGGACGTTTCATTGCTGCTGCTGTGCGGACCTCGTTGACAAGGGACGTGCTTCAAAATAACCCTCCGTGTCAAGATGTGGAATTAAATTCCGCAGTGCGAAATTGGTTAAGAACAAGCTGCAAGGGAGAGTCTCGTGAACGAAGTGGTCAAGCTCGAACGTTATGACGTCGTCGCCATCGTCACGGTCAACAGCCCGCCTGTGAATGCGCTGAGCGCCGCCGTCCGCGGCGGTATTTTCGAATGCATCAAAAGCGCCATCGCCGATCCGGAAGTGAAGGCGATCGTCCTGACCTGCGCTGGCCGCACCTTCATCGCCGGCGCCGACATCACCGAATTCGGTAAACCGCCGAAGCCGCCGGGTCTCCACGAGGTGCTGACCGCGATGGAGAACTCGCCGAAGCCGATCGTTGCCGCCATTCACGGCACCGCACTCGGCGGCGGTCTCGAGGTCGCGCTCGCTTGCCATTTCCGCGTGGCGACAAAGGACGCAAGGCTCGGCCTGCCCGAGGTGAAGCTCGGCCTGCTGCCGGGTGCCGGCGGTACCCAGCGCCTGCCGCGCGCGGTCGGTCCAGAACTCGCGGTCAAGATGATCGTCGGCGGCGATCCGATCGGCGCAGCGGAGGCGCTCAAGAACGGCCTGATCGAGGAAATCGTTGAAGAACCCGCCGCCGGTGGCGAGGCCTTTGCCCGCAAGGTGCTGGCGGAGAAACGCCCGTTGCGCAAGCTGCGCGACGACGACAGCAAGCTGGTAGCGGCCAAAGCCGACCGCTCGATCTTCACCAATGCGGTTGCAGCCCTCACCAAGAAAGCGCGCGGGCTGGAAGCCCCGTTTGCCGCCGCCGATGCGGTGGGCGCCGCCATCGATCTGCCGTTCGATGAAGGCTTGAAGAAGGAGCGCGAGGGCTTCCTCAAGCTCGTGTCCAGCGATCAGTCGAAGGCGCAGCGTTATGCCTTCTTTTCCGAGCGCGAGGCGGCCAAGGTCGCCGGCGTTCCCGACGGTACCAAGCCGCGCAATGTCGAGCGTGTCGCCATCATCGGCGCCGGCACCATGGGCGGCGGCATCGCGATGTCGTTTGCCAATGCCGGTATTCCGGTGACCCTGATCGAGACCGGGGAGGAGCAGCTCAAGCGCGGCATGGGCGTGATGCAGAAGAACTACGAAGCGACCGCCGCGCGCGGCGGCATTCCCGCGGACGCGCCCGCCAAGCGCATGGGCCTGATCAACGGCGTGGTCGGCTTAGAGAACGTCAAGGACGCTGACTTGGTTATCGAAGCTGTGTTCGAGACCATGGCGATCAAGAAAGAAGTGTTCGAGAAGCTCGATCAATACGCCAAGCCCGGCGCGGTTCTCGCCAGCAACACCTCCTATCTCAACATCGATGAAATCGCGAAGGTGACAAAACGTCCGCAGGACGTGCTCGGCATGCACTTCTTCAGCCCGGCCAACGTGATGAAGCTGTGCGAGATCGTGCGCGCGGAAAAGACCGCGCCGGACGCGCTGACAACCGCGGTCGCGGTGGCGCGCCGCATCGCCAAGGTGCCTGCCGTGGTCGGCGTCTGCGACGGCTTCGTCGGCAACCGCATGCTGGCGCAGCGCGGCAAGCAGGCGGAGAAATTGCTGTTCGAAGGCGCGCTGCCGCAGCAGGTCGATGCGGTGGTGACCAAGTTCGGCATGCCGATGGGTCCGTTCGCGATGGGCGATCTCGCCGGCCTCGATATCGGCTGGCGCTCGCGCAAGGATCGCGGCATCAAGTCGGAGATCGCCGACGCTTTGTGCGAAGCCGGACGCTTCGGCCAGAAGACCGGCAAGGGCTACTACAAGTATGAAGGCGGCTCGCGCGCGCCGCTGCCCGATCCCGAAGTCGAGAAGCTGATCGACGAGACCTTGCAGCGGCTCGGGCGCAAGCGCCGCGTCGTCGGCGACGACGAAATTCTCGAGCGCATGATGTACCCGATGATCAACGAGGGCGCGCGGATCCTCGAGGAAAAGATCGCGGCGCGTCCGAGCGATATCGATGTGATCTGGCTCTATGGCTATGGCTGGCCGATCTATCGCGGCGGTCCGATGTTCTATGCCGACCAGGTCGGCCTCAAGCACATCGCCGACCGCCTGTCGTTCTACGCCAAGGAGACCAACGATCCCTCACTCGAACCCGCGCCGCTGCTCAAGCAACTGGCCGCCGAAGGCAAGACGTTTGCGTCGCTGGCGGCGACGGCGAAAGCGGCCTGATGCGGCACCGCCATCACCATGTGTCATTCCCCGATGTGCAATTGCACATCGTGGATGCGCCACTAGGCGCAGGCCCGGAATCCATACTCACGGCCGTGGTTATGGATTCCGGGCTCGCGCGGAGCCTGTCATCGGGCCGCGCTTTGCGCGGACCCGTTGGCGCGCCCCGGAATGACGATGCAGAACACCCATGACCCAGCCCGGCGAACAATTCTATCCGGAAGGGGTCCATTGGGACGATCCGATCGCGCGCGGGACGTTGCCTGATCTGTTGTCGAAAGCCGCGACCGAATACGGCGCGCGGCCGGCGATCGAATTTCGCGACCGCCCGATCAGCTATACCGAGCTGGCAGCGATGGTCGAAGTTGCGGCCTCGGCGTTCCTGCGCGCCGGCTACGGCAGCAACCATTCGGTGGCGCTGTTCCTCGGCAATTCGCCGGACCATCCGGTGAACTTCTTCGGCGCGCTGAAGGCCGGCGCGCGCGTCGTGCATCTTTCCCCATTGGACGGCGAACGCGCGCTCTCGCATAAACTAAGCGACAGCGGCGCGCGCATTCTCGTCACCAGCAATCTCGCGGCGCTGTTGCCGATGGCGCTGAAATTCCTCGACAAGGGCCTGCTCGACCGCCTGATCGTCTGCGAAGACGACCATTGGGGCGCGGTCGGCAATCCGCAGACGCCGATTCCGGACAAGCCTGACATCGTCACGTTCAGGACCTTCGTGCAGGGCGCATCGAGGCCGGCGCGGTGGCAAAAGATCAACGCCGACGACGTTGCGCTGCTGCAATATACCGGCGGCACCACCGGACTGCCGAAGGGCGCCATGCTCAGCCACGGCAATCTGACTTCGGCGGTGTCGATCTATGATGTCTGGGGCAAGGCGGCGCAGGCCAAGCGCGACGCCGTCGAGCGCGTGATCTGCGTGCTGCCGCTGTTTCACATCTACGCGCTGACGGTGATCCTGCTGCGCAGTCTTGAGCGCGGCGATCTGATCTCGCTGCACCAGCGCTTCGATGTCGAGGCCGTGATGCGCGACATCGAGGTCAAGCGGGCCACCGCGTTTCCCGG
>WNFK01124360.1_pt3 | contig 14022 bp, 12 predicted proteins | sample 5400281 | NCBI WGS metagenome assembly WNFK01 (sample SAMN13153350, study PRJNA577476) | soil metagenome | isolation source: 20 cm soil on Douglas fir-dominated hillslope | place: USA:California | collected 2013-09-17 | reverse complement strand
CGCGCACAGCAACGAGTCTTCACCGATCGTGCATGAATGGCCGATCTGGACCAGGTTATCGATCTTTGTTCCGCGTCCGATTCGAGACTCACCTACCGATGCACGATCGATGGTTGTGCCGGCTCCAATCTCGACGTCATCTTCAATCACGACGCGGCCGGTTTGCGGGATTTTCAACCAGCTTTTCTGTTCGTCCTTCGCATATCCGAAGCCGTCGCAACCGACTACCACGTTGTTGTAAATAACGACACGTTCGCCAATTTGCGATCGCTCGCGGATAACGGTCCCGGAGTGAATGGTTGAGTCTTTGCCGATGGTCACGTTCTCGTAGATGGTCACATTCGGAAAAAGGCGAACGCCTTCAGCGATCCGGGCCGACGGGCCAATCACAACCCCCGCTCCAATCCAAACATTCTCGGCAACTTGAGCTGATGAATCGATTACAGCAGACTCATGAATTGAGGAAACAAACTTAGGCTCGGGGTGAAAGAGACGCAACGCGCGGGTGTACGCAAGGTAAGGATTTTTGGCGCGCAACACCGGAAGGTGTCGCTCAATAGGCGCATCCTCCGACAAATAGATCGCGGACGCCTGGGTCGTATTCACCTTGGGTGTGTAGCGCGGATTGGCGAGAAAGGAAACGTCGCCGCGCCTGGCGTCATCGAGCCCGGCAGCGCCGCTAATCTCAACATCGTTTGAACTCTCATCAATGAGAGCAGAGGTCAAGGCGGCAAGTTCAGAAAGTTTCATGATGAAAGTGTAGCTCAAGTGCGGTCTTTTTGGAGTGCGGTGACCTGTCACCGCTTTAGGCCCGCGGCGGCTTGACGCCGCTTCGTTGCATGGAACTCAACCTGCGATGCCTGCGACAGGTCGCAGGCGAACAAAAGCGGTGACAGGTCACCGCACTCCAAAAAGTCACATGATCGACACCGGATCGATCTCAACGTTTATTGACCGAAGGTTGATCTTCCGCTCCGAGAGCGCTTTAAGTGCTTCATCGATAATTCTGCGCAACTCGCGCCGGTTGCGACACTTGATTAGCAGCTGCACGCGATACTCGCCTTTGAGTCTAGTCAGAGGCGCCGGCGCCGGACCCAGAATGCGGGCCGAACGTTCGGCATTGGCGCGATCCAGTTCTTTCCTGAGTTCAACCGCCTCAGAACGCACTCGCGCCAGATCGGCGCCATGAACCAGCAACGATGCCAGGGCCACGAACGGCGGATAAGTGTGGTTCTCGCGATGACGTATCTCTTCTTCGTAGAAGCCGGCGTAGTCCTGCGCGCTCGCGTGCCGAAGGGCGTAGTGATATGGATGGTAAGTTTGAATTAGAACTTTGCCGGCCCTATCCCCGCGACCGGCGCGACCGGCGACTTGCGTCAGCAATTGGAAAGTCCTTTCGGCGGCGCGGAAATCAGGCAGCGCCATCCCGGCGTCAACCGAGACCACGCCAACCAGGGTAACGTTGGGGAAGTCGTGACCTTTCGCGAGTATCTGGGTACCGACTAACATGTCGATCTCGCCCGCGCCAAAATCACTAAGAGACTTTTCAAAATTGCCGCGGCGCGAGGCGGTATCCCGGTCGATGCGGGCGATCCGAATTTCGGGAAAGAGTTTCTTGAGTTGCTCTTCGATCTGTTGAGTGCCCTCGCCGACATAGTAAATATATTTTCCCTGGCAGTTTGGACATTTGTGCGGCGCTGCCTCCCGATGGTTACAGTAGTGACAGATGATCACGCGTTCACTGCGGTGATAGGTCAACGTCACATCGCAATTCGGACACTGGACACTTTCACCACACGACCGGCAGAGAACAAAGCTGGAGTAGCCGCGACGATTCAATAGAATAATCGACTGCTGCCGCTGCTGGTGTGCTTCCTTGATTGCAGCCAGGAGTTCGTCGGAAAAGACCTGTGGCTTCTGGTGTCGCGCAAACACGTCACGCATATCGATGATTTCAGCCGCCGCCATTGGCCGGTTACCAAGCCGGTTAGGCATCTTCAGGTATTGATACTTGCCGGTTTGGGCGTTGTGAAACGATTCGAGCGACGGCGTTGCCGATCCCAGGATCACAACGGCTGACTCTTTTTGCGCGCGCACGATCGCGGTATCGCGACCGTTATAGTGCGGCGAATCCTGTTGTCGATAAGTCGACTCGTGTTCCTCGTCGACGATAACGAGACCCAGATCCTTTATCGGCGCGAAGACCGCTGATCGCGTGCCGATGACAATGCGAGCCTCACCATTTCTCACGCGCGTCCATTCGTCGAAACGTTCGCCACGCGACAGCGACGAGTGAAATATCGCCACCCAATCTCCGAAATGCATGCGCAAACGACGCGAGAAAACCGGCGTGAGCGCTATCTCCGGCACCAGCATGAGGGCGGAGCGTCCCAGGCTCAAAGCTATGCGCATGGCGCGAATGTAGACTTCCGTTTTGCCGCTGCCGGTTACACCGTGCAAGAGAAAAGCTGCATACGATCGTGCTCGTAAGGGCTTGTCGAGTTCGCCCAGAACCTGCAGCTGATCCTCAGTTAACTCGTAGTCTTCGTGCTTATCAAACGTGGTCTCGCCGAGCGGATCGCGTCGCAGTCTCTCGTCGAAAATCTCCAGTACGTTTCTCTTCTGGAGAGTGTTCACTGAGGAAGAGCTGGCGTTCGCCCGGGCGAGCAGCTCCGGAAGAGCAAGCGAGTCGTGATCCTTGAGAGTCTCGAGAACTCTTAACTGGCTCTCAGTAAATTTACGTCCCGCAATTGGTTTTTCGTCGCGCGCGATTAGACGAACGCGACGCTGGAATTTTGCTTTTACGAAATTACCACGCGGCCGTTGTCTTATTTCAAGGAGGCCGTCCTGTTCGAGTTCTCGCGCCAGTTTAGGCGCCTGGGCTGACGGCAGTTGCTGTGAAACTACGCCAAGCTCAGTCTCTTGTAAGTCATCAAGCAGCTGAAGTAATCGCTGTTTGTTGTTGAGCGTATCGTCTGAAGACCATTTGCCAACCTCAGCGCGGCCCTTCTCAGTGAGCGCAAGAAACTGGTCGAGGGTGGGGCTGATGCCGGGAGGGAGAGCTGCCTTGATCACTTCTCCCCACGGCGCGAGGTAATAGTCGGCGACCCAGCGCGTGATTTGCAGAAGTTCCGGCGTCACCAGCGGGATAACATCAAGGACATCCCTTGCATCCTTGATGGCCGATTCCTGCAGGCTGGTACCGGTCGGCAAGGCTTCCAGCACGGCGACGATGTAGCCGGTTACAAACTTCCGACCAAGCGGGACGACGATGCGCGAGCCAGTCTGTGCAACCTGACGCTGCGAAACCGGAAGCCGATAAATGAAGGTGGACGATACGTGGACCGGAACCGCCACCTCGGCGTACTGAGGTCCAGGTGCATCTGCCGATTCAATGGGAGTTAAGGGGTTCGTGCCTGCCGAAGCCTGGCGTAAAGATTCCGACGTGTGTTCCACGCGTGAGAAGGTAGCGCGAAAGCTGAAATTGCAAAAGTCGAAAGCGGGGAGGCGTCTGTCGTTTAGCTTTCCTGTTTTCTTGTACTGTCGAGGTAGTCTCTAACCTTCTTGATATCTTCCCAGGTTTCTTTTTTCTTCGTGGGGTCACGCAGTAAATACGCCGGGTGGAAAGTGGGCATCACTTTGACCCCTTGATAGTCCTGGAACTGACCCCGCACCCTGGTTATTCCCTGCTTGAGATCGAGAAGGTTCTTCATCGCTGTGTTTCCGAGTACGACAATAACTTCTGGTTGAACGGCAGCGATTTCGCGAAGCAGGAAGGGCTTACACATCGATGCCTCTTCCGGCGTGGGCGGTCGATTCGCGGGCGGGCGGCAGCGGTTGACGTTGCCAATCAATACCTCCTCGCGCTTGAGCCCGATGGCCTCAATAATCTTGGTTAGTAGTTGGCCGGCGCGTCCTACAAACGGCCGCGCCTGCGCGTCTTCGTCAGCCCCGGGCGCCTCACCCACGAACATCAGCCGCGCTTTGCGATTGCCGTCGGTATGGACAATGTTAGTTCGACCCTGATAAAGCGGACAACGCGTGCAGTCTCCGATGTCGGCCCAAATCTCTTCAAAAGTCTCCGAAGATTTCTGGATTCTGAGGGGCGGGGAACTCAAGTCTCCAAATAACGAGTCCGATGTCGTTGCCAGGTTTGTCGCCGGCAAGTACTTTTTTAACGGCTGTTTCCGTGGACTGCTTTTCCGTGCCCTCAACGCCGAGTTCTTTTAAGTAGGCCACTTGCTCCCGTGCCGCTTTCAATAGGGCAAGAAACTCTGTATGTTCGGCTTCACTTTGCATTCCGGTTTAATCTATTGAATGACGCTTGCGATTTCCAGTTAAGCTTTTCCCAAGGTATTCACAGCAGACTGAGCGGACGGCTTAATTCGTGCTCGAAGCCGAACGACTTCGTCCAGAATAATATCTGCGACGCTGGTCTTGGCCATTAACGGTACGTGAATCGGTGCTTTTCGGTCGCGGCTAATGATTGTTACCTCATTGGTCACGGTGTCAAATCCGACGCCGTCCCGGCTTACATCATTTGCGACGATTGCGTCGAGACTTTTTGTATTTAGCTTCTTGCGGGCATTCTGAAGTACGTTCTCAGTCTCTGCGGCAAATCCGATCACCAGGAGCCCGTCCTGTTTAGCTTCCGCTACTTCGCGGAGTATATCGGGTGTCCGCTCGAGTTCCAGGGAGAGCGAAGGCTCGGTTTTCTTGATCTTTTCTGGCGAGCGTTTGACCGGTCGATAATCAGCTACGGCAGCGGCGCCTATGAAGATAGTTGCTCCCGGAAGATCCTTCATGACGGCAGCGTGCATCTCCTCCGCCGAGTTGACCCGAATAATCTCAACGTTACGCGGCGGTGGTGTGTTCGTGATACCGGCGATAAGGGTTACGTCGGCTCCGCGATACCTCGCAGCCTCGGCTATGGCAAATCCCATTCGCCCCGACGAATTATTTGAGAGGAAGCGAACCGGGTCGATTGCTTCGCGCGTTGCACCGACTGTTATAAGCAGATGCTCACCGGCTAAATCGCGTGCTCTTTCACTTCGCGAATTCTCCAGGATTTCGAGCGCCGCGGCGACAATCCTTTCCGGTTCGCTAAGCCGGCCTGGCCCAATCGTTCCACACGCCATTTCTCCTTCATCGGGTTCGATAATAATGACGCCGTCGGCACGAAGCTGCTGGAGATTTCGTTGAGTCGCCGGATGGTGCCACATCGAGGTATTCATCGCCGGGGCAATCAATACCGGAGCAGTGCAGGCGAGGTAAGTCGAAGTTAGAAAGTCGTCGGCGATTCCATGGGCCAGCTTGCCTATGATATTCGCGGTCGCGGGAGCTATCAGGAACAGGTCAACAGTTTGGGAAAAGGTAATATGGGCAATGGGATCCGGATTGTCAGGCGCATAATCGTCTACGATTACGTGCGACCCTGATAGCGCTCGAAAAGTCAGAGGTTGGACAAACTCGCAGGCCCTTTTTGTCATCCCCACTCGGACGGTGCAGCCGGCTCGTTGAAGTCCGCGCAGTACTTCGGCCGCCTTATATGCCGCTATGCCGCCGCTGATACCCAGCGCTACTTTTTTTTCGGTGGAAGAGCTATCCAAGGGAGCCTCGGTGCCGGGGTGACTTACGCGAAATTAAAGATCAATGTAACATTGCTGAAACGAGGGCGCAATGGAGTCTGAGAAAAGGCTTGGTACAATCCGCGACGTTCCAGTATATAGCTTTTTCAGCCTTTCCATTCAGTCTTACATTTGGGGCCGGAGGTCCCGAATATGCTCGACATTCGACTGATCCGTTCGGCACTTATCGGCTCGCTTATCATCCTGGGCGCCTGTGTGGTGGTCCCCGCGCAAAGCGTGAGGGAAGACACGCAATTCGGCCCAGTGGTTCGCGCCTATCTTGGCTACCTGCGAAACGAGCAGGAAGTGGTTGATGATCGGGCCAGTCGTCGTGAGATAAACGCAGCCTACTACCGGCGTAACTCAAATCGGATTCGTGCCCTTCGGCAGATGGCTATGCGTATCGCCCGCGAAACTGAAAACGACTATCTACCCGAGCTGGAGGCTGTTGCGGGAGATGAACTACGACTGCTGTTTGAGCATCCGCCACGCTTTCAAACTCTCAAGGTGGGCGAGGTTGTGCAAACCACCTTTAGATATCTTGGCGTGGTGCGCAGTGGCGACTCTTTCTACATCTTCGCAAGACTTGATCCGTATGAGCAGGCAGAACTACTGCAAAGGGCCGCTCCAGTTACTGCCAACGCGAGCGGGTCTATGGTTTCGAATCCGGTGTCAGGCACGAAAGTCAGTACCAGAGTCCGGCGCGTGTCGACGCCTTGATTGGCGTAATTTCCTCAATAAAAGTTAAATGTTCCGGACTAGGACCACTTGAGCCGGAGGTTGGAGTTGTCGTTTCTAGCGAGGCCTTGTTCGGCGCATTTGTAACGTTCAGGACCCTGGGCATACCAATTGGTCATCCTGAAATTCCTCGAGCCCTTTCAAGCTAAAAAACTCTGGACTGCCAGTGGGCCCTATGCTAAATTCGCGGCCGACACAAAAAAGCACAGTTTTGTGGCAAATCGGGCCAAAAGTCTGTTGACAGAGTGCCTTCGTTCATGTAATAACTGCCCCGTGTTTTAGGCTTTGCAGACGGCACTCAGACCTTTGGACATCGTATTTTGGTTTATAGGCTGACGCGATATCGAGCGAGCCTCTTTAAGACATTTCGGCCGTCGCGGCACGCAATCAAGAAATTGTTCACAATACGGGAGGAAAGTTAATGATCAGCAAAACTTGGAGCCGCAAACCTATAGCGGCCTTGGTGGCAGTTGCCATGTTGAGTGTTTACTCGATGGTAGTTTTGGCGTCGCCTGCAGCAAAAGCCCCGTCGGGCGAGTTGTCTATCGCCGGCCAGGTTACAGTAAACGGTGAGACAGCGGTTTCCAACCGCCGAGAAGAGCAATGCCACTGTGAACCTTAGCAAGTTGGGCCGCGTTGAGTTGTTGCCTACTTCTAACCTGAAATTGAGCTTCACAGACAAGAGCATTATGGGATTGCTTGAGAACGGAACTGCTCGTATCTCAACGCTGGCTGGCACCTCTGTCAACTTCACGACTAAGGATGGCGTGGTAGTAGTCGATGGAAGCCAGGCAACTTCGTTCACAGTTAACGTTGTCAAGGGAGTCACTTCCTTAACAACTACTTCCGGCGTCGCCCAGTTGCACGTTGGCAGTGCTGTAAAGCAAGTTGCAGCCGGTGAGAGTGCAACGGCGGGAACACCGAATCCCAAGGATGATCCGGGCGACGATGACGACAAGATGAGTGGTGGTGAGTTGGCTGCGCTTCTTCTGCTTGGCGCCGGCGCGGTTGCCGGAATCCTTTATGCAGCGATGCACAACAACGACCTTAACTTCGGTGGCTCGGTCATAGTAGTCAGCCCTTCGAAGTAAGTCATCGAGTTGCTCTCAAAAAATACTGCTGGCGCGCTTCTATCAGCGCCGCGGTCAACCATGTGAAACCTTGCGGGTCACGCCACGATACTTCGTGCTTGACCCGCAAGGTTTTGCACATGCCCACATTGGTTTCCTTCCTGTTTCTGAAGGTAATTCCTAAATGCATATCGCGGTTATTGGAACTGGGTACGTCGGTTTGGTTACAGGTGCGTGTTTTGCCGAATTCGGCGTTGATGTCACCTGCGTTGATATTGATGCCAACAAAATTGCACGCTTGATCGCCGGGGAAATGCCTATATATGAGCCCGGACTTGAACAGCTGGTAACCAAAAACGTGCAGTCTGGTCGACTGCGATTCACGACGGATCTGAAGCAGGCCGTCGAACAGGCTTTGGTTGTTTTCCTGGCCGTGGGAACGCCGCCTAAAGCCGACGGATCACCTGATCTGAGTTTCGTGGAAGCTGCAGCCCGGTCAGTTGCAGAACATATGAATGGTTACAAGGTAATCGTAACCAAGTCTACGGTGCCGATTGGAACTGGTGAGTATCTGCGAAAGTTGATCCGGCAGCATTTGAAATCCAGTTTGAATTTTGGCGTGGTATCTAATCCCGAATTCCTCCGCGAGGGCGCGGCCATCAACGATTTCATGAGGCCTGATCGAGTGGTTGTTGGAAGCAGTGACGACGAGGCCATCGCTATCATGCGTGACCTCTATCGGCCCCTCTACCTGATCGAGGTCCCTTTCGTTGTTACATCCCTCGAGGCTGCCGAACTGACAAAGTATGCCGCGAACGCTTTCCTCGCCACGAAAATATCCTTCATCAACGAAATCGCGAATTTGTGCGAAAGCATTGGCTGCGATGTACACGACGTAGCCAGGGCGATTGGGATGGACCGCCGCATTGGCAATAAATTTCTCCATCCCGGGCCCGGCTTTGGTGGCTCGTGTTTCCCCAAGGATACTCAAGCGCTTGCTTCGGTGGCCCGCCAGTTTGGACGCGACTCGATGATCGTAGACGCCGTAATCGAAGTGAATCGCAGACAGCGGCTCGCTATGATACCGAAGATCGAAAAACTGTTAGGCGAACTTAAGGGCAAAACCGTGGCGATCCTTGGCCTTGCCTTTAAGCCGGAGACAGATGATATGCGCGAAGCCCCGGCGCTGGATATCATTTCCGCCCTGGTGGAACGCGGTGCCACCGTACGGGCCTACGACCCGGTAGCCATGACCGAAGCCGCCAAAGTCTTGCCGAAAGTCAGCTTTGCCGCTGATGAATATGAGGCGGTGACGGACGCTGACGCTCTCGTTTTTATGACCGAGTGGAACCAATTTCGAGCTCTCGACATGGGACGTGTTCGGGACCTCATGAAGTCTCCCCGGATTGCAGACTTGCGAAATATTTATGATCCTGAAGACATGCGGGCTCTTGGTTTTGAGTATGTTGGGGTTGGGCGGTAGGGCAGTGCGCACCGCTGCAACTGTTGCCCACATAATTAGCTGAAACGAACATTTCTTATGGCCCTAAGTGGAATTGCTCTTGTAACTGGTGGTGCCGGCTTCATCGGGTCACATATCGCCGCGGCGCTTGCTTCCTCAGGCGCGCGAGTGCGTGTCATTGACGACTTATCAACTGGGTATCGAGAGAACCTCGATGAGATTAAAGGCGATCTGGAGTTCATTCAGGGCAGCCTTGCTGACGAGCGTACTCTCGAAAAGGCTATCGAGGGGGTCGAGTTAGTTTTCCACGAGGCGGCGATCCCGTCGGTGCCACGTTCAGTTGAGAATCCACGACAGACCCACATCGCCAGCGTGGAGTCGACCTTTTCACTTCTTTTGGCGGCGCGGCAAAAGAAGGTGAGGCGGCTGGTTTACGCGGCGTCGAGCTCCGCTTACGGTGATCAGCCGACCCTTCCTAAAGTTGAGACCATGCTGCCCGAGCCGCTTTCTCCTTACGCGGTAGCCAAGCTGGTGGGGGAACATTACTGCCAGGTCTTCACACGAGTCTACGGCCTTGAAACGGTCTCGCTAAGATACTTCAACGTGTTCGGGCCGCGGCAGGATCCCAGTTCGACTTACTCAGGAGTTGTCTCTCGTTTTATTAGCGATCTGCTAGGTGGCAGGCGTCCCGTAATCTACGGCGACGGCGAGCAGTCACGAGATTTTACCTACATAGAGAATGTTGTCAACGCTAATTTGAAGGCGGCTGAGAGAAGCGGAGGCATCGGTCAAGTTATCAACATCGCAAACGGGAAACGAATTACGCTGAATCAACTTTTGCACGAACTGAAAAGTTTGACGAACAAGCCCGACGTGTCAGCGGATTACCATGAGGCACGAGCGGGCGATGTTAAGCATAGTCTTGCCGATATCACCCGCGCGCGCGATTTGCTCGGGTTTGAGCCTCGCGTCGATCTGCGCCCAGGTTTGGAGTTGACGATCAACTGGTGGAAAAATAGCCGGTTTGCCCACGCCTCATCGGATTAATATTTAGCCATTCGTTCCCATCGCATTCCCCTCGACCAGAGCCCGCAAACTTTCAACATACGGTGCACGAGCTACACCTTTGTCAGTAATAATCGCGGTGATCAGTTCGTTGGGCGTCACGTCAAACGCGGGGTTCTGCACTCCGACTCCATCCGGCGCGAGCTGATGTTCCTTGATGTGAGTTACCTCTCTCGCGTTACGTTCTTCGATCGGAATTTCATTGCCGGACTTTAATGACAGGTCAAGCGTGGAGATCGGCGCCGCGACGTAGAACGGAATGTCGTGCTTATCCGCCAGGACAGCAACCATATAAGTCCCAATCTTGTTCGCGGCATCGCCATTCGCTGCGACTCGATCCGCGCCCACCACAACCGCATTGATCTTGCCGCTTTTCATAACGTGTCCCGCCATATTGTCCGTAATAACAGTAACGGGAATGTTGTCTTTTGCCAGTTCCCAGGCCGTTAACCTAAGCCCTTGCAGAAACGGCCTGGTCTCATCGGCTATCACTGCAATATGTTTTCCGGCGTCAATTGCCCCGCGTACCACACCCAGCGCCGTTCCGTAATCTCCGGCAGTGGCGAGTGCACCTGCATTGCAGTGGGTCAGCACGGTATCGCCGTCGGAAAGTAGTTCGGCGCCGAAACGTCCGAGCGCCCTATTGGCTTCAATGTCTTCGCGAAAAATACTGAGAGCTTCTTCAACTAAACGCTCTTTGATTTCGAGTGGATCTTTCGTGAGAGACTTTTCCCGTCGCAGCCTCGCCCGCATCCGCTCGATCGCCCAGAAGAGGTTAACTGCCGTGGGACGAGTCTCAGACATAACCTTGCACATGTAGTCGAAGTCGTCTTCCAGATCGGCGACCGAGGCGCCAACTGACTGGCGGGCGCCAAGGGCCAGGCCCATTGCGGCCGAGACGCCGATGGCCGGCGCCCCGCGCACGACCATTTTCTTGATCGCTTCGGCCACTTCCTCATATGACCTCAGCATGAGATATTTTTCTTCCGTCGGCAGCAGTCGCTGGTCCAGCATGCTAATGCCTTCATCAGTCCATTCAATAGTTTTGATCATTTGGTCTGGCGGCTCTTTCTGAGTTGAAGTTGCGCTGAATCTTACTGGACGCGAATTGCCGAAGCAAAGCTTGGCGGTCAATTGATTGTGGGACCGCGGGCGTCCCACCTGCAATGAGCGCAAAGCGCGAACATGAATTGCGGATTCCCCTGAAAGACCAGGCGCCTTCAGCGCGTTTGCGGGCGGGACGCCGCGGTCCCAGGAAATCACTTGTCCGGTTGCCGGAATTGACACTGTGAAACCGAGCGTGATAGTGTCCGCGACGATCACGAATTGTTCTTTGTCGTTAAAAGCATCTGGGTGCCCCAGCAAATTGGGGAGAATAGGGAAACGGGTGAAAATCCCGTGCGGTCGCGCCACTGTGATGAGACTTCTGCTGACTACCATCTGGTAGTGCAAGCAGTTGGCCTTTAAGTCAGGAGACCTGCCCAGGAGCTTTGCAGTTTTGAACGCCCGCGGAAGGCGTTCAGGCCGCCCGGATTCGAAACCATTTTCAAGTCCCGCCGACCGCCTGTCTCCTTTCGCAAAGGAACAGAGATTGGCGGGTCTTTTGCTGAAACAACACTTCTCACAATTTCAAACATTCGCTGGCACGCGACGCGTCTTCGCTCTGGTCCTGTCTCTTGGATTACTGCTCGCCGCCTGTTCGAAGCCTAATAACAAAAAAACTGACAGTCAGATCGGCGTCCATCAAACAACTGATGAGGCCGGCCGAACTATTACGGTCCCGGACACGGTCACGAGATTCATCTCGCTGGCGCCAAGCTTGACCGAGATTGTTTATGCGATCGGGGCTGGGGACGGGTTGGTTGGCAGAACCAGCTATTGCACTTATCCCGCGGAAGCTCAGAAGGTCGAAGCAGTTGGTGACACTCTGAAACCTGGCATTGAGCGAATAATCGCTTTGCGGCCGCAAATCGTTTTCGTTTCCACCGCCTCGCAACTTGAAGCGTTCACTAAGGAATTGGAAGCGCATCACATCGCGGTCTACGTTACCGATTCACACGATCTTGAAGGAGTGTTTCATTCGATTGAGCGAATCGCAGAGGTGTTAGGAAAACGGCCGCAAGCAGACGAGTTGCTTAAACAACTGAGAGGTCGAGTCAGCTCCGTCGCCGAAAAGGTTGGGTCGCGGCCGCCGGTTCGCGTCTTCTACCAGGTCTCTGACGAACCTCTATATACGATTGGTCGCGAGGCATTTATTACCGACTTGATTAAACGCGCCGGTGGAATTTCAGTCACTGCTGACATTCCGGGCGCCTGGCCTAAGTACAGCGCGGAATCAGCCCTGGCCGCCAAGCCTGACGCGATTATCTTGCCAACTGGCGGCTCCATGGGTGACGCCAACTCCAACGTAGCAAGCGCACTAAAGCGATCACCTGCGGTAACGAATGGCCGCGTCTACAAGATTAACGACGATCATCTCTCACGGCCCGGCCCACGTGCGGTCGACGGCCTGGAGGATTTGGCGCGGGCACTTCATCCGGAAGCTTTTAACAAATGACTATCACCAGTTCAACAGGAGTAGTTCCAAAGCACCGCATCCTTCGCGGTATTGATGGAGCACGGGCGACCTTCAAGAAGACTCTGTTTGTTTGCGCCATTCTGTTTGCTGCGTTAGTGGTTGTCATTATCGTCATGTCGCTGCTTGGTAGCGAAAAACTGCCAGCACAGGCGTCCCTCTGCGCGCTATTAACGTTTGGAAAATCGTCTTGTGGATTGACGGGCGATCAGGACGCCATCCTCTTCGACATTCGTTTGCCTCGCATCCTGCTGGGCGCTGCAGTCGGCGGATCACTGGCCGTCGCCGGCGCCAGCTATCAATCGCTACTCCGAAATCCGCTCGCCGAGCCTTATCTCCTGGGAATTTCAAACGGTGCGGCGGTGGGAACAATGATCGCGTTGGTTTTCATGGGCGCGCATGAGTGGAGTCGGCCACTGATGGCGTTTTCGGGTGCTTTGATTGCGACGCTCGTCGTCTACCGGCTGGCACAGGGAAGGACGGGCGCGACTCCCGAACGCCTCATCCTGGCCGGCGTGATCGTTACGACCTTCCTGTCTTCGGCGATCGTTTTTGTGACTACGCTGATGGATGCGACACGGATCAGATCGTTCACGTTCTGGTTACTCGGCGACTTATCAGGTACGACTGCGAAATTGCTGTGGCTGGCGCTCTTCATTGCGATTGCCGGCACCATCGTGTTGGCGGCCCACGCGCGTTCGCTAAACCTGTTGATGTTGGGCGAGCGAGATGCGTTCGACCTGGGTGTTGAGGTCTCTCGAGTTCGATTGGTGGTCTTCATTGTGGCGAGTTTGCTGGTTGGCAGTTCGGTGGCGTCGAGCGGATCGGTTGGCTATGTCGGCCTCGTTGTGCCGCATCTCGTTCGCCTATCACTTGGAAGTGACAACCGAATTACCGTGCCGGCGGCGGCAATCTGCGGCGCCATCTTTGTAGTCGTTGCCGACACAATTGCTCGCACCATAATTGCGCCTCGCGAGTTACCGGTGGGAGCCATTACCGCGCTTATCGGCGCGCCGTTGTTTGTTTACCTACTGCGAAGACGCTAGGACTTTGAAGTGCGGTGACCTGTCACCGCTCTCTCTTCTGGGCGGCTTGACGCCCAGGTCTAAAGTAGCCCTAGTACCGGGGTGGTCGCGGCAGGTCGCGACCGACCAAAGCGGTGACAGGTCACCGCGCTCCAAAAAGTGATGCTTGAAGCACGCGATATTTCAGTCAAGTACGGTTCCAGGCTTGCGGTGTCTGGCGTTTCGCTCACGTTGGCGCCGCATGAAGTGACGACAATCATTGGGCCAAACGGCGCCGGCAAGTCAACCATGCTGCGCACTCTGAATTACGGGATTGCACCCGCTTCTGGTGAGATCATTCTTGACTCCCAACCGCTCGGCTCTTATTCGCGGCGGGCAATTGCGAAGCGGATAGCAGTAGTAGCGCAGGAAGCCGACTTGCGATTTCCGGTTGCGGGTTTCGAATTTGTACTGGGCGGTC
>WNFK01203278.1_pt1 | contig 14023 bp, 16 predicted proteins | sample 5400281 | NCBI WGS metagenome assembly WNFK01 (sample SAMN13153350, study PRJNA577476) | soil metagenome | isolation source: 20 cm soil on Douglas fir-dominated hillslope | place: USA:California | collected 2013-09-17 | reverse complement strand
AGAGTTTCGGGTTTTTACTAATCCTTTGCCTGTTTTCACTGGCGATCGTTGTTTCCCAGGCGCAGACGCGGCAGCGACGAGCTGGGGACAAAACAACAAGCGCGCAGGGTTCGAACCCGCCGACGCGCCCTCCGGTATTGGGAGGTTCAAACTACCCGGATAATCGGCAACCTACCGCCCCCGCAAGTCCCGTTCAAACCGGTCCAGAAGAAGTTGATGCTGGTGATGTCGTCCGAGTCAACACAACGTTGGTAACGATTCCAGTCAGTGTAATGGACCGCGCTGGCAGATACGTGCCCAACCTTAATAAAGAAGACTTTCGTATCTGGGAGGATGGGGTCGAACAGCAGGTAGCCTTTTTCTCTTCAGTAGATAAACCGTTTTCAGTTGTGCTGATGATCGATACGAGCGGGTCAACCCGTTTCCGTCTCGAAGACATTCAAGACGCGGCAATTAATTTCATCAATCAGTTGCGTCCCGACGATAAAGTTATGATTGTGTCCTTCAACGACGACATCAAAATACGTGCCGACTTTACCAGCGATCGCGCAAGACTTCGGCGGGCTATAGAACACATTGACAGCGGCGATGGAACACGGTTGTACGACGCAGTCGACATCGTGATCAATCAACAGTTGAGTCGCGTCTCGGGAAGAAAGGCAATTGTGCTCTTCACTGACGGCGTGGATACAACGAGCAAGCGGGCCACTTACCAATCTAACTTAACCGACGCGGAAGAACTAGACGCTTTGATCTACCCAGTACAGTACGACACCTACAGCGATATTAGAGGTGGTATCAGTATCCCAACGTACCCGGGCGGACGACAAGATGATGTGTTGGTGCAAATCCTTGGTGGTATTTTTGGTGGCGGCGGTCGCCGAGGCGGAGGTAGGCGCGGCGGAGGACCAAGTGGACCTGGAACCTCTCGATCAGATTACGATCTCGCCAATCGTTATCTGCACGATTTAGCCGAGAACACAGGAGGCAGAGGATACCAGGCAGACAGTATGCAAAATCTCTCGTCTGCCTTCGCAAACGTTGCGGAAGAGCTTCGCAGACAATACAGCATTGGCTACTATCCCAAGCGTCCGGCACAGCCAGGACAACGGCGCCAGATTCGTGTACGTGCAAATCAACCAAACCTTGCCGTAAAGGCTCGCGATAGTTATATCTTTAATCCGAGCGGCACTGCTGTGCCCGACAATAGTTCCGCTCAAAAAAACCCACCAGTCTTGCGTAGGTTGACGGAAAAGAGCGACCCCACGCAGCGATTTCTCGACCAGTAGCTTACGATTTTTTCCGAGCGGAAAACTCCAGACACAAAAAAGCGCGGCGGTTTTTGCCATCCGCCGCGCCAATTACACCCACAGGAGGAAAGGGGCGTATTCAACTTTCGCAAGTATAGATGATTACCTCATGCTCTATCAATCTAATCCAATAGCTGAAATCTCTCTAAGAACGGTTCTTTAAACGATCAGCGTCAGCCTTGACGACTCCATAACACTCGCAACAACCTTCTTCCAGCCCCTTTCTGTTGAGTACTACCACCTGCCCACGAGAATAGTCGATGAGCCCTGCTTCTCTGAGGGCGCTTGCGGCGATGCTGACGCCTGCTCTTCGAGTGCCGAGCATCCGTGCTAGAAATTCATGTGTCATGTCAAATGTGTCGTGTTCCAGCCGGTCGTGCGTTAACAATAGCCATCGAGCTAGTCGTTCGTTCAGCGTATGAACTCGATTGCAGGCGGCAGTCTGAGAGATTTGCGAGAAGACGGTATGAATATAACGTAGCAACAGATCCTGTAGACGTCCCCCATTGTTAAGAAACGGCTTTAACGATTGGGCTTTCATCCTCAAGGCATGGCCACCTCCTTGAACCAGGGATTGACTCGTCGTGGTATCGACACCAAGTACAATTGAGATCCCAACCATCCCTTCTCGTCCGACCACTCCAGTCTCAACTGTCTCGCCGCCTTCCAGCGTAGCGAGTAAAGAAACTATGCCATCCGTGGGAAAATAGACATGCTCAACTCGCTCGTCCGGCATGTGCAAGAACTCTCCCAGCTTCAGTTCAAAGGCTTCCAAGTGCTCAGAAAGACGGTCGAATTCCTCGCCTGCAAGTGCTGCGAGAATCAAATTCTTAGATGGAGAGTTTAGACTTTGGGCCATTATATGGAATGAGGGTCATTACACTAACTGAGCGAGGACTTGCCGTCTGTACGGTAACAGCAATAGCTTGGTCCGTTCTGTAGTGTTTACGCAAGAGCTATCTGAGCAGAGGTTCCAAGCGAATGCGCATTCGGGTAGTAATAGCTCAATGAGGAGATTCTCCCAGAGTTCGCGTTGCCATTGTCACCAGCAATAGAATTACTTACATTTTTGTTCGATAGCGTACAGACTGCGTCCGATGCTAAGCGTAGGGTTCGCCCATACAACAAGCAGGTTGCCGAGGCAGTCGCTCCTTTCCCGACTTGACCCAAGAATCAGCGTCGGCCTCGGCCTTTCTGAAAGTGATTCCTTAACAATTGTTACGCTGAGGTAGACTAGCTTACCAGGGGCATCATTTACTTCCGTCTAGCTTCGCCTCATAGCGCGCTGTAGCCATGCAACTGACCAAACACCGTATCATGTATATTGAGGATCATGAGGATACCCGCGAGCTTATAACGCTCGTGCTGCAACAGCGTAACTTCGAAGTAACGACTGGGGGCACGATCGAGAAGGGTGTTCGTTTAGCCACCGAACAGAGCTTTGATCTTTATCTCCTCGATTCATGGCTGCCGGATGGCTCGGGGCTGGATCTCTGCAAGAGGATTCGAGAGTTCGATCGTCTCACACCGATTTTGTTCTACTCGGCGGCTGCCTATGAGGTTGACCGGGACACAGCCTTGGATTGCGGTGCGCAAGCCTACCTCATTAAGCCCAGCCAAACCTCTGAGCTATGCCGCTTGGTTTTATCTTTAATAGATCAGTCGAAAAAATTTAACGTCGATCAGATCTCAGTTCCTCGCGCGATACAAAGTTAAGGTCCGGAAAAATTCAAAGTTCACCAGACACCGCGGTCCTGGGCCGGCCGAATTCTCCAGAGCATCCATCCTAGACTCCACAGAATTAGGGCCGTAGCCGCGGTCAAGGTTAGACTGAACTGCCAGTACGAGCTGAACGTTTGCTCCCATCCTGGCTGTATTCTGTGTGTCAGATTCACATTGAGGTCAGGTGCTGTGAACAAACGCGAGAGCAATTGGATTAGAAGATACCAGCCCATGGCGTAGAGCCATGCCCTCCGATCCATGCCGACTTTCCTGAGTGCGATCATTCCGATCACGATTCCACCAACGTGCGCAAGAGCTGATGAAGGAATAATTCCTGAAGTCAGTACCACGTACAACACCCATACTACTAAACCAGGAATCGTCCAGATAATTGCGATCCTTATTAGGGTGGATTCCTCGAGGAACAAACCGATTGCCAGAAGCAAGTTGCCGATATTGCACATCCAAAGCATATGACCGAGCTGATTTATTCTCCAGTAGTGAATTCCCTGCGCAACAAAGAACAGTAACGGAAGAAATCCCAGCAATCGTAATCTTGTGTCCGGCGATCTATTTTGCACCAAGGCCTGATACCCCGTAAGTCGTCTTGTGACCTTTGCGAGCCGCGATTCCTTCGCTCTAGAATAACACCCGCTTCTGTGTCGATATTAAAAAAACAAACCTCCTTCTTGACAAGGAGGGACTATGAGAAAGAGACTTGCCTCCAGTATCTTTGGAACCTGAAAGAATCTTTTTCATTTATGCCTCCTCTTGAAGAACTTTTAAGCAAATCTATTCCCGAACTGAGTCAACTATTCCTCGAGCGCCGCCGGCCCGTACCTAAAGGACTACTTGAAGCTCTGGAAGTTGACCCACGTCAGGGCGCGCAGCAACTTGCCAAACGCATTCGTGGTCGGTATCGAAGCAATCGTTCCGAAGGTCAACGACTACACTTCCTCCTTCGCTTTGAGATAGAGCTGTGGAGTGAAGGCTTCTGCTTTGTGGCGGGAGTTGACGAGGCCGGCATGGCACCTCTCGCCGGGCCTGTAGTGGCCGGTGCTGTAATCCTCCCTCAGAACTACAAGCTTCGCGGTCTCAACGACTCCAAAAAAATACTCGATCCCGAAAAAAGGGACGAGCTGGCACTTCAGATCAAACAAGACGCCATTTGCTGGTCGGCGGGGTTTGCAGAAGTTGAAGAGATAGATCGTCTTAACATCTATCACGCCGGGTTGCTCGCGATGCAGCGGGCACTGCAGGGGCTTGATTCCCTACCGGATTTCGTCCTCGTCGATGCGCGCAAGATTCCCAATTGTCCCGTACCCCAGCGTGGAATCGTCCATGGCGATGCCCTATCGGCTAGCATTGCGGCCGCGTCGATCATCGCGAAGACGACACGCGATGCGCATATGCTTGAACTCGATGGCATGTATTCTGGATATGGACTAGCTTCGCATAAGGGTTATCCTACGCCAGAACATTGCCGCGCTCTTAAGACCTTGGGAGCACTGCCCATTCACCGAAGAAGCTTTGCCCGAGTAAGAGAAGTCTTAGGCTTGGATCCCATCCAGACTGAACTCTTTGAAAATGATCAAGAATTGGGTTCTGCGGGCCTATCAGCACTGCAAGTGGCATCTCCGGAAGTCCTTCATTGAAACTCCATCCTTTCGGTACACTTAAGGAATCACTTTAGGCTTTGTTGGTCAACGATGGCTGAGCTAACTGAGTACAAGAAAAAAAGGAAATTCGACAAGACTCCTGAGCCTGGGCCGACTAAGAAGCGAACGAAGACCGGCCGAATGTTTGTGGTGCAAAAGCACCGCGCGACCCAGTTGCATTACGACTTTCGCCTCGAGGTAGATGGCGTCTTGAAATCGTGGGCCGTTCCCAAAGGTCCTTCGCTGGACCCGACAGTAAAGCGACTTGCCATGCAGGTTGAGGATCATCCGGTCGACTATGCGAAGTTTGAGGGGGTAATACCGGAAGGCGAGTACGGTGGAGGCACAGTGATGGTTTGGGACTACGGCACCTACGAACCAGAGAACACCGACGACGTTGGCGCGGCTTTGCGCAAAGGGGAATTAAAGTTTTCACTAGATGGACAAAAGCTAAAGGGATCCTGGGTGCTGGTTCGCACCAGAGACCGCCAGTGGTTATTAATGAAACATCGGGACTACTACACCACGGAAGAAGAAGTAACTGAAATAGCTCCGGCTTCCATTCTCAGTAGGCGGACACTTGCTGAGATTGCTGAAGATGAAGGGGGCGATGTGAAGAAAGCCGCCACAGGTGACCCGAAAAAGATTCCGCGTCGGACCGGAGTGAAACGTCGGAAGAAGGGTGCAAGGGCTAAGGTCTGGCACAGCAAGTAAAGTATTACTTTAGCCCCTGTGGTTCACTTGGAAAACTCGAGCCTCATAGTTCGATCCCATTGGCAGAAAAGCTTGCTGAAGGTTGACATTCTTATTCGCTGATAAGTGGCAATCAAACTTATGGCCGGGACAGGGTCCAACTTCCTTACCTGTGAGGTTAGGAAGTTGAATGATTTAGTTTGATTGTGACCGGCATTCAAGCTTGAGGCGGTGATCAGCAAATTCACACTCGACCTAACAAACCTTCGTAAGACAAGTCACCATCGACAATGCTTGCCGCCGCAGTATAAGGATGTGGTTGCGTGTGCGTCGCATCGATAATGTGGGTAACCAATAGTCCTTGTGCTTTCAGATAATCTGCGATCAGACTCCTATGACAGCGCCACCAAACAGCTTCTGCACACATGATTGCCGTGCGAGTCCGCGTCGCAAGTTCAAGTAGTTCTCTAATTCCCTCTTTGAACTCTTCAGTTTTCATGTGGTCTGCATAGGCGCGGAACGAAGCGTTCTTCCAGGCTGTATTCTTCGAATCGACGTTAGGTTTCCTTCTTCCACCCAGTAGAGCCAGATGTGTGTAGCCTATTCCTAATCTAGAGAGCGATTCGGCGAGACTTGCCTTGTTGAATTGCGGATACCTCCGCGAGCCAGGATAGCTTCGCACATCAACCAGTACTTCCACTTGATGGGCCATTAGAATATTGGCAAACTCGTCGAGGCTTCGAGTGGAGTGCCCTATCGTCCAAATCTGTTGAGTACCCTCAGGTGAGATGTCAGGTTCTTCTGAAGCCGTCATGAGAGTCGCATCGTATAATTCTTCCTGCTGATCTTTAATTATAAACTTCAGGTGTAGGCAGGCCGACCTATGAAGTTATACATCAATGAGACTGCCCAGCGCTGACATTCTGTCGCCTGACGTTAAAGATAAACCTCAAGTCGAAATCGGCCTCGTTTAGCCAGGAGTGGCTTCCAGAGATCCCCAAGCTTGCGAACCCGGGCAGGTACGTTGTCGATTCTGAAATCCTCCATTGAGACGCCGCGCTCTAGTTCCTGCCACTGAACGGGCGTTGATACTGTCGGCAGGTCCATTGGCCGGACTGAGTAAACCGAGGCTAACGTTCTGCCCCAGGCGTTCTGGTTGTAGTCGACCAGCACTCTGCCCTTTGGTCTTTTCGAAACCTGGTAGACAGCAGTTAACAACTCGCGGGCCTGCGAAGCAACTGCTTGAGCAAACTCTTTCGCAAAACTCCAAACCTGTTTCTGTGTCGGCCCACGCTGAATGGGAACGTAAATATGAATCCCTTTGGATCCTGTTGTCTTTGCATAGCTGGGGATGCGCAGCGAATCAAGTGCTGTTTTGAGGAAGAGAGCTGCCTCGATCACTTTTTGAAACGAAGCGCCGGGAACCGGATCCAGATCAAAGTGCAGATAATCGGGAAGGTCGACATCGTCACAGCGCGCGTACCATTGATTCAGGTCAATACAGCCAAGATTGATTACCCACATCAACGAGGAAAGATCCTGGATCATGGGAAAGTCTATGATATTTCCCGAGGAATGCTCGATGCTGCAGAGTTCAATCCAATCAGGCCTGGGTGAAGGAGCTCTCTTCATAAAGAAAAACTCTCCGGCTGCGCCATTTGGATAACGCTTCATGACCATGGCCCGGTCCGCTAAGTGAGGAAGCAAAGCCGAAGCAACATTGATGTAGTATTGGATTAGGTCCCTTTTCGTGACACCGAGCTTTGGCCAAAAAAGTTTGTCCAGATTCGTTAGTTTTACCAACCGACCACCTATATCCAGCTCGAGACCTTTCTTGTCCCTGGGAAGGATCAGGCTAGGCACAGACTTCTTTCCTTTTTGTGATGAGGTGCCCCTTTGCACGCGGGCAGGGTGGTATTCACGGGTAGCGGGTTTTGGACCGGTCATAGTTAAAGTAAAACCTGAGACAATTAGACTGCCGACCCGACGAGTAAAATTTCCAGGGCAGAAGCAGGTAGTTAAGGTATCACCTAAAGCAAAGGGTGATTCTGCGAGATTTCAGGGGGCTAGTTCTCTTGTTTGTTAGACGACCGAGCAGTTTCCGCGGAGGCTTCATCGATCTCCTTTTCGATGGCCTTGAGACCTTTCAACAGGACCTCTCGATGAGACAGATGCCTGGCTCGCTCCAACTGCTGCAGCAACCTCGATTTTGAGAGTAGCAGCGAACTTAGTCGCTCCTCACGCTGACGCATTTCGAGGGGAACCCGCTTCTTCGAGTTGTGCTCCGACCGGCGCGAGTCCTCTTCCTCGATTTGATCCGCGACAGCTTTGCTTTCCCACCCTCTTGCCATTTCGAACCCTCGTCTCAGTGGGTCTAAATGACTGTGCCGTCTTTTATCACAGCGTTTTTCGGAACGAGTATGATTCCGTCGCGAATAAAATAAGAACGACCCTCGCCATCAGCTTCGATAACTCCTGCCTCATTTAATAGACGCGCGCCACTTCCGATGCGTGCATTCTTATCGATGATGGCGCGTTTGATCACTGCCCCTTCACCAATTCCTACTCGCGGCAATCCGCTTTGCAGATCGACGCGCATCTCTTCGATTGTTTGATAGGCATCAGCCCCCATCAGAAACGAAGACTCAATCTGGACGCCTTTTGAGATCCTGCTCCGGAGTCCTACGACAGAATTAGTGATCCGCGCTCCCGTGATGATGCACCCGTCGCTGATTATCGAATCGCTTATTTCTGTCTCTTCAATCTTTGAGGGTGGCAAATACCGGGCTCTGGTGTAGACCGGCGCCTCCGCATCAAACAAATTGAACTTGGGAATCTTGGTCGTAAGATCGAGATTCGCGCGATAGAAAGCGGCGATGGTTCCGATATCTTCCCAGTAACCATCGAACATGAAAGCCTGTACGTTTCCGGATCGGATTGCCGCGGGAATAATCTCTCGTCCGAAATCGACCCAACTGTGATCCTCGGCTAACAAGCGTTCAAGCTTGTCGTATTTGAAAACGTAGATTCCCATCGACGCGAGAAACGGCCGGCGCAATGCGTCGTCAGCACTAAGACCAAAACTTGTCGTATCAACTTTCATAGACATCAGGTCATCGCCCTTCGGTTTTTCCTTAAACTCGACGATGCGCCCATCTTGATCTGTCTTAAGCAAACCAAACTCGCTGGCAGATTGCGCTTCACAGGGTATTACCGAAACGGTTACGTCAGCGTTGGTGTCGTGATGACGAGCAAGGAATTGGCGGTAGTCCATGTGATACAAGTGATCGCCGGAAAGAATCAACAGCGTGTCGATACCCCAATCAGCAATGTGCGGCAACACCTGGCGCACAGCGTCGGCTGTTCCTTGAAACCACTGCGGGCTATCAGGAGTCTGTTCGGCCGCCAGTATTTCCACGAAGCCATTTGAAAATTGTGAGAAGCGATAGGTTTGCGCGATATGTCGATTGAGCGACGCAGAGTTGTATTGCGTAAGGACAAACATTCGCAGAATGTCGGAGTTAATGCAGTTTGAGATCGCGATATCCACAAGTCGATACTTGCCCCCAAGCGGAACGGCAGGCTTGGAGCGCTGTTGGGTGAGCGGAAAGAGGCGAGTTCCTGCGCCTCCACCCAGAATTACTGCTAACAGTTTCGGGCTCGCTGGCATTCGTAATTTACCTGTGCATTAGAATTACAAAGGAAGGATAGACGGAAAGCAGCACCGCTATCAAGACTTTCAAGACGACCTCGGTCTAGTGTCTTAATCTGAGTTGTCGGAGTTGAGTGATTTAGGTCGATAGTGAGAGGCATTCAAACTTGGGCGGGGGTCAGGGTCCACCTTCCCGACCTGTGAGGTTATGATGTTGAGTGATTCACTTTGATATTGAATGGCATTCAACCTGAGGCGGGGATAGAGTCCCCCTAATAAGCGGATGTTGAGCCGTGCGCCGGTGTATTACCGGCAGCCTCCTGAGCAATCTTCACGCCGACGCTTGCTCCGATACGCGTAGCGCCAGCCTCAACCATTTTGCGCGCGTCTTCTAAACCTTTCACACCGCCCGATGCTTTAACGCCGAGTTCTGAACCAACCGTGCGACGCATGAGAGCAATATCGGCGACGGTGGCGCCGCCCTTTGAGAAACCAGTTGAAGTCTTGACGAAATCCGCACCGGCTTTCTTTGCGGCCAGACAGGCACGCACTTTTTCGTCGTCGGTCAGCAAGGCAGTCTCGATGATCACCTTACAGATCGCTTCATACTCATGAGCAACTTCAACAACTGACCGGATATCGTTTTCCACCAGACAATCATCTCCACTCTTAAGCGCGCCCACGTTGATGACCATATCCACCTCCGTGGCCCCGTCAAAGATAGCCCTGCGCGCTTCGTAAGCCTTCACGTCCGCGAGCGTCGCTCCCAATGGGAAACCAATCACAGTACACACAGGCACTCCTGTGCCCCGCAAATTACAAGAGGCTGCTCGCACCCATGTTGGATTCACACAGACAGAAGCGAAACGATACCGCGCCGCTTCTTCACACAGCTTCTTTATATCCTCGTCAGTAGCTTCAGGCTTCAGCAATGTGTGGTCGATCAGGCTGGCCCAATCTCTCGCCGTACCGGTTTGGCCCAGGACCAGACTAATGCGCGAAGCTCCCGCGTCGACAACGCGATGCATGCGCTCGGGACAACGATTGAAGCATTCAGAAGTGCAACCGCAGAGTGCGGCCTGGTCTGAGCTGTCGCCATTTAAGCGCGCCACGATCGCGTCAGTAATCTGTTCGATCAGAAGTTCGTAGTCGCCGTTTTGTGAATGGGACATGCGGAGACATTCTAGCACGCAAGATCTGGCCGTGCAGTGAGGCACGCGGTCTGAATTTGCTCATTTGCAACTGGAGCGCTCAACGTCGGCAACCTCTCAGATCCCAGTCTTCCTTTTGATACCGGATTTAACGCTGATACTGGCGTTCAATTGCTTCAATCTTCGCTACTCTCTTGCGATGACGTTCTTCGCTAATTTCGGTTGCCAACCAGGCAGTAACGATTTCACGCATCTCAGAACTGCTGACTGTCTTACTACCAAGCGTGAGTACATTGGCATCATTGTGCTCCCGCGAATTGCGCGCAACAGGCACAGAGTAACAGGCAGCAGCTCGAACTCCGGGAACTTTGTTCGCAGTCATCGCGCTACCTACCCCTGCGCCGTCGATGATTATCCCGACGTCTGACGAGCCATCTGAAACAGCACGAGCAACGGCGTGCGCAAAGTCCGGATAGTCGACGGCGTCTTCTGAGTTTGTGCCAAAATCATGTACCCGATGTCCCAGTTCCCCGAGAAGACTCTTGAGTTCTTCTTTCATTCTGAAACCACCATGGTCTGCTCCTATGGCAACCAGTTTTGGAGCCTTTGAACCACGTCTCGAGCCGCGCCTGACAATCTCAATTCTCTTCTCGCTGACGATATCCGCGGCGAGCGGGGTCAGGCGCGCACCTTCTGCAATTCTCAGGACGGCCCCCGGCTCCAATCCACGCACGTCGTCCTCGGTGATGACTCCCTTCGACGACTCGTCGCGCGTTACTGTTGTTTGGGAGTGGTTTTCGGGAAGCGTATTTACGAAGCGACTTGTGGGGGAAGAGGCATCTTGTGATGGCTTAATTTCCGCGTTGGCAGGGAGGGCCTTACTCAGCACCTCACGAACTAAAGCTCGGACACGATCGCGAGTAGATTCATCTGTCATAATGTGTTTTGTTGTCAGTGGACCATTGTCAGTTTTTGTTTGTACTTTGAGCTTAGTACTTGGTGCTTTGCATGTGTCGATGAACGAGTAAAGTACTCCTCAAAACCGAGTTCAAAGTACAAAGCTCAAAGTACAAAGATCAAAACGTTACTACTGACTACTGACCACTGACTAAACACGTAAATCTACGAGTCGTCCAGCCGCTGCAGTCAGTTTTCCCGATCGAAAAGTGAAGTCAACCCGGCCTACGTAGATTCCGCTTCTGCCAACCTGAAAGATCAGCGTCTGCGCTCCTGAAGGCTGCCTCACAGGCACGGGCTGCTCCATGAACGTGTGCGTATGTCCGCTGGCAATGAAGTCGATGCCATCAACCTGCGCCGCCACTTGCGAATCACCCACTTCGCTCGGCTTTGGCTTTTCGTAATAGCCGAGGTGCGACATGCAAACTACCAGGGCGCAACGTTCTTTCTCACGCAGCGTCTTGACGACATCGCGCGATACTGTGATCGGATCGCGGTAGGTGAGGCCCTTGAAATTTGCGGGAGTAATCAGCGCAACAGGACTTATACCAAGACCAAACAATCCGATGCGAATACCATCCAGGTTACGGACGACATACGGCTTGATTCGTCCTTCCAGAACCGTTCCCTGAACGTCATAGTTGGCGGACACGAAATCAAAATTGGCAAACTTCAACGCTGCCGCAAGCGATTCCACACCATTGTCGAACTCGTGATTGCCCAGCGTCCCCACATCGTAACCAATAGCCGACATTGCCTTGTACTCAACTTCGCCCTTGTAGAAGTTGAAGTATGGAGTTCCTTGAAAAGCATCGCCTGCGTCAATCAACAGAGTGTTTGGATTCTCTTGCCTGATTCGCTTCACCAGACTTGCCCGGCGCGCAACGCCTCCCTTCCCGGCATATGTCTTGTCGTTAGCTGGAATGGGGTCGATTTGCGAGTGGGTGTCGTTTGTATGAAGGATAGTTATTAACGTCTCGCCAGCAGTTGCGTCGAGTGACGATGTGGCGAATATGGGCCTCTTGTTTGATGGACGCAGGCTCGCTGGAGAAGCAACGATCAGTGCACCAAAGGCCGCCGATGTTCGCAAGAATTTCCGTCGATTTATCATTGAGGTGTCTCGGATTTCGCTGGCCCAGGTCCGATCTGCACAAACCGCTCATCAAGCCGAGCGCGAATCGGGCGGCCCGACGCGGTTTCAGACTTAACATAGTCCAGAATGGCATCGCGAATAGTCACTCCCATAGGTGTGACGTTTGTGCCCTCTTGCAGGATCGCATAGTTACCACTTGCCAGCTTCAAAAGATAATCGATGGTTACTATCGTGTAGGTTCCTTTTGGATCAATCTCCTGCTCGTGCCCACTCGCATCAACTAGCTTTACGCTAACAAACTCTGGCCTGTTTTCCGCGTTCCAGCGATACTCAATGCGAGCACCAGACTGGGCGTCGCGAGCACCAGTCAAATTCTGCAAAAGTTTCTTGACCTGTGCGCCGGTTAGATCGATTTCGATCAAAGCGTTTTCAAAAGGCAGTAGTTCGAAAATGTCGCTGGCGCGTAACTCGCCCGCGGCGATCGCGCTCTTGCGCAGGCCGCCGGCGTTTGTAATTGCCAACACCGCAGGTTTGCCTGGTCTGGCTTTCGCCTTCGCCATCATTCCGTCAGTGACGAAATTCCCCAAAGAGCTGGCGCCAACGCCACCTTTTTTCAGGTCGCCTTCGAGATTGCCAATTACAACATTTAGCGCCCGCACTTTGGCGGTGTATGGTTCCAGCAGCTTCTCGGTCGCACGGTCTACAGGAATGCTGGCATCGATCACCGTCTCTCGTACACGAGTGGACGCTCTAGTCACCACAGCCGGCGTCTGATCGGCGCTAGTCTTAATCGGATTCGCTGAAGCCGGACACGGCTCTATTGCCTTGCTCTGCCCAAATCCGGCGGGTGCAAACGCGGCGAGCGCGATCAGCAAGAGCAGCACGTGGGGCCTCCGAGTAAGCGCAAAAGTGACGTGCATTACTGTTTTATCTCCGTGGATTTCGCGATTTGTGCACCCAACTCCTTTATCCGTCTCCCGAGCTTATCAAACAGGAGAGAAAAGTTGGCTACTTCTTCCGCTCAAATACCTTCCGAATTCGGCAATCCTAATTTAGAACTACTCCTTTCAGAAGAGAGGATTCAATCACGCATAAAGGAGTTGGGTGCACAAATCACGCGCGACTATGCAGGACGCAATCCGCTGTTGATTGGCGTGCTCAAAGGTGCTTGTTTCTTCCTTAGCGATCTTTTACGTACCATCGACACACGCTTGAGTATCGAGTTTATGGCAATCTCGAGCTATGGCTCGTCGACCAGGACCTCAGGCGAGGTGCGTATCATGAAAGATCTTGACGTGCCTATCGAAGGAAGAGACATACTCGTCGTTGAGGACATTGTCGATACCGGACTCACGCTTTCCTACCTGCTGGCCAATCTTGCGTCTCGTGGTGCGGCGAGTGTGAAACTCGTTGCGTTGCTCGACAAATTCGAGCGGCGTGAAAAAGAGGTCAAGATTGATTATCTAGGTTTCCAGATTCCTGACGAGTTCGTAGTTGGGTATGGCTTAGACTTCGCCGAGCGTTATCGCAATCTACCGTTCATTGCTGTACTGAAGAATCCGGACCTTTAGTTTTCTGGTCTTTGGCCTTTGGCCTTTCGTCTTGGAAGTTCGGAGCTTTTTGGGAGGAACCTGTGTGAAGAACCATCTGCTTAGTGTGATACTCGTTATCGCCGCTCTCGCAGGCGTTAGTCAGGCGCAACAAGACTTCTCGAAGGTCGAGATCAAAGTCACTAAGGTTGCCGGCAACGTTTATATGCTCGAAGGATCAGGAGGAAACATTGGTGT
>WNFK01237525.1_pt1 | contig 14036 bp, 15 predicted proteins | sample 5400281 | NCBI WGS metagenome assembly WNFK01 (sample SAMN13153350, study PRJNA577476) | soil metagenome | isolation source: 20 cm soil on Douglas fir-dominated hillslope | place: USA:California | collected 2013-09-17 | reverse complement strand
GCGACCCCGCACATGTAGGAGTCGCGCAGCACGTAGTCCATGTTGTCGGCGGTGTAGATGCCCGAGAGCAGCGGCTTGAGATGCGCGAGCCAGCGCGGGTGCTCCGCGGTGGGGAACGTGTAGCTCTTGCCCATCAGGTAGCAGATCCACTCGGGGTCGATGCGCTCGCCGCTCTCGAAGGGGCCCGACGGGCTGCGGCGCAGCCCCCGGATCAGCTCGCCGAGCTCTTCCCGGATGATGCGCTGCCCGACCTTCTCGTGGGTGAGATCGAAGTCGGCGAGGAAGTTGTCGTCGAAGAAGTGACCGAAGGGGCCGTGGCCCACGTCGTGGAGCAGGCCCGCCATGCGGAGCAGCTCCTCGAAGAGCGGGGCCGACGGCGCGTCGGAGAACTCGGCCCGGAGCGAGGCGTGGAGCTGCTGGGCGAAGCGGCCGGCCAGGTGCATCGCGCCCAGCGAGTGCTGGAAGCGGCTGTGCTCGGCGGCCGGGAACACCCAGCGCGCGGACTGCAGCTGCGGCACCCGCCGCAGTCGCTGCATCCAGGCGGAGTCGATGAGGTCCTGCTCGGTCGCCTCCCCGGGCGCCCCGTCGGGACGCGTGTACAGGATGTACTGGTGAATCGGGTCGGCGATGAGACCGCGACCCTGGTAGGTGTCCACGCCCTTCATGGCTAGAGCCTAACCTACTTGTCGGAGGTGCGATAGAAACGGTAGCGGTCCATCGGGCGGACCGTGATCGCCTCCGTCGCCCCGGCCCGGCGCACAATGACGCGCACGTCCTGATCCATCGGCGCCTGCCACAGCTCGCGGTAGAACTCCTCGCGGCTCGCCACCTGCCGCCCGTTGAGCTGCACGATCACGTCACCCGCCCGCAGCCCCGCGGCCCGCGCCGGGCTGAGCGGCGACATGCCCGCCACCACCACCCCGCCGGCCACCGACTCCGTGTACAGGCCGAGCCAGGGCCGCGGCGCGCGGCTCATCACGCGGCCCTGGGCCAGCAGCTCGTCCTTGCCGGCCAGGAACTTCTCCATCGGGATGGCCAGGTTGACGTGGGGCGCCTCTCCCAGGCGCAGCGAGGTCACGCCGATCACACTGCCCGCGGTGTTGACGAGCGCGGCCCCCCCGAAGGCGGCGTTGTACGGCGTCACGATGAAGGCGCGGTCCAGCATGTACTCCCAGGCGGCGGCGAACGGCCGCACCGCCTGCACGCGGCTCGGCGTGGCCACCAGATCGCCGTTGTCGGACACACCCACCGTCCCGGTCGCGTCCCCGGCGGCCACCGCCGTCGAATCGCCCAGGACCGCGGCCGGCCAGGGCCCCGGCCCCTCGAGCCGGGCCACGCCCACACCGACCTCGAGGTCGAGCCCGACGAGCCGCGCGGGCACCTTGCGCCCGTCGCGGAGCGAGACCTCGATGCGCGAGGCGTCGAGCAGGACGTAGCTCACGGTCAGCAGATAGCCCTGGTTGGCGTCGAAGATGACCCCACTGCCCCAGCGCTCGACGCCGAGCGTGGCCGCCGACGGCCGATCGCGCGGCACGTCCACCCGGATGCCCACCACCGCCGGCTCGACGCGGCGAATGTGCGAGGCGAGCGGTGAGACCTGGCGGGGATCGAGGCGCGGGGTGGCGTCGCGGGGCGCGGCGGCCGCGGGGACGGCCAGGGCGAGCAGGGCGACGGCGGCCCAGCGGATCGACGCGCACGCCATGACGGTTATCGCGCGGTGTACTGCGCCTGGTAGTACTGCCGGAAGGCTCCCGACTTGATCGGCTTCCACCACGCGTCGTGCGTGCGGTACCACTCCACGGTCGCGGCCAGCGCCTCGTCGAAGGTCGCGGCGGGTCTCCAGCCGAGGGCGTGGACCTTGCCAGAGTCGAGCGCGTAGCGGCGATCGTGCCCGGGCCGGTCGGCCACCGGCGTGATGAGGCTCTCCGGCTTGTCGAGCAGGCTCAGGATCCGGCGCGTGAGGGTCACGTTCTGCACTTCCGCGGCCCCGCCGATGTTGTAGATCTCCCCGTCCAGACCCTTGCGGAGCACGAGGTCGATCGCCGCGCAGTTGTCCAGCACGTAGAGCCAGTCGCGCACGTTGCGACCGTCGCCGTACAGCGGCAGCGGCCGGTCCTCGATCGCGTTGGTGACGAAGAGCGGGATGACCTTCTCCGGGTACTGGTAGGGACCGAAGTTGTTGCTGCTGCGGGTGATGATCACGGGCAGCCGATGCGTGGTCCAGTAGGCGCGCACCAGGAGATCGGCCGCGGCCTTCGAGGCCGAGTAGGGATTCGACGGGTTCAGCGCGTCCGCCTCGCGGGCCGCCCCCTCCGCGATGCTTCCGTAGACCTCGTCCGTGCTCACCGCGAGGAAGCGGCCGATCCCGAGCTCGCGCGCGGCCTCCAGCAGGGTGAAGGTACCCATCACGTTGGTGCGGAGGAAATCGTCCGCGCCCAGGTTCGACCGGTCCACGTGCGTCTCGGCCGCGAAGTGCACCACCGCGTCCGTCCCCCGCATCGCCTCGCGGACCGCCACGCCGTCACCGATGTCGCCCTTCACGAAGCGGTAGCGGGGATCCGTCTCGACGTCGCGGAGATTTTCGAGGTTGCCCGCGTAGGTGAGCTTGTCGAGATTGAGGACCGAGTCGCCCGGATGGTGCGCCAGGACGTGGCGGACGAAGTTGGAGCCGATGAAGCCGGCGCCTCCGGTGACGAGGATCTTCACGCTAGCCCCGCGTGACGTCCCAGATGTCGGCCCCGGCGAAGTCCCAGGGCAGCCGCCCCTCCTCGGTCTGATCGGGATCCGGCGAGAACTGGACGTCCACGAAGTAGAGGATGCGCCCGCGGATGGCCGCGAGGTTCTTCACCCCGTGCGCGACCCCCGGCGGGATCCGCAGCAGCCGCGACTGGCCGTCACCCAGCACGACCCGGCGCTGCGCGCCCCGGGTCTTCGTATCAGCCCGGACGTCGAGCAGGACCACGAGCATCTTGTCGTCGGGGGGCACGAACCACACGTCGGTCTGCCGGCGATGCAGGTGGAACGCCTTGATCACGCCCGGGTCCATCTCGCTGTAGTTCACCTGGCGGCACTCGAAGCCGGGCAAGGCCGCCACGACACCGTGCTGCAGCCGGACCAGCTCCATGAAGGAGCCGCCGTCGTCGGTGAACCGCTTGAGCTCCACCACCTGCACCCCGGCGATCTCGGGCGCGGGCCCGTAACTCTGGAGCGCGAAGGCGCGCTTGGCGGCGTCGCTGAGCTCGATCGGATCTTGGGACGCCATCAGATCAGCCCGACCTCGCTGCGATCGCCCAGCATGAAGTTGAAGGAGCGCGGCTTCGACGCGGTCCGGTAGATGGACACGTTGCGCCCGATCAAGCTCGACTCGATGCGGCCGCCCACGTCGGTCACGCTCGCGCCCTCGAGCAGGATGGAGTGCTCCACCTCGCTGGCCCGCAGCACCACCCGATCCCCGATCGACGTGAACGGCCCCACGTAGGCGCTCTCGATGACCGCGTCGCGGCCGATGATCGCGGGCCCGCGCACCGTGCTCCGGATCACGCGCGCGCCCGCCTCGATCACCACGCGGCCCACGATCTCGCTGTCCTCCACGGTGCCGTCGTTGCGCGGCAGGAGCGTGTCGAGGATGATCCGGTTGGCCTCGAGCATGTCCTCGAGCTTGCCGGTATCCTTCCACCAGCCTTCGATGACGTGAGGCCGCACCACGTAGCCCTGGTCGATCAGCCACTGGATCGCGTCGGTGATCTCGAGCTCCCCGCGCGCCGACGGCTTGATCCCCTTGACCGCCTTGAACACCGTCGCGTCGAACATGTAGACGCCGACCAGCCCCAGGTTGGACGGCGGGTCTTTCGGCTTCTCGATCAGGCGCACGACCTGCCCGCCCTTCAGCACCGCGACCCCGAACTGGGTCGGGTCGGGCACCGCGGCGAGCAGGATCTGGCAGTTCGGCTTCTCGTCTCGGAAGCGCGTCACCAGGGGCTCGAGCCGCTCGCGGATCAGGTTGTCGCCCAGGTACATGCAGAATGGATCGGTGCCGAGGAACGGCTCCGAGACGAGCACCGCGTGGGCGAGACCGAGCGGCGCTTCCTGCTCGATGTAGGTGACCGAGACGCCGAAACGACTGCCGTCACCGACCGCGTCGCGGATCTCCTGCCGGGTGTCCCCGACCACGATGCCGATCTCGTGGATCCCGGAGGCGGCCAGCGCCTCGATCCCATAGAAGAGGATGGGCTTGTTGGCCACCGGGACGAGCTGCTTCGCCGAGGTGAACGTGATCGGCCGCAGGCGCGTGCCACGGCCACCGGAGAGGATTAACCCTTTCATTTAGCGCCCAATTATAGCAGTCTTACGCAGCCCCGAATAGCGAGCCCGGCCGGGCGCGCTAGATCCGACCGGATTGGGTGGTATTATGAACCCACTGATATTGCAGCCGCTTTCTTCAAGGAGCCGGTGATGAAGACGTTGAAGGAGATGCTGGCCGCGCTCGTCCTGATCGACGTGCGCGATCCCGACGAGTACCGCGACGGCTTCATCGAGCCCGCGACCAATATCAGCCGCGGCTTCCTCGAGTTCCGCATCGGCGGGGCAGCGTCGGATCCGACGACGCCCATCGTCCTCTATTGCCAGAGCGGCCTGCGCTCCATGCTCGCCTCCAAGGTCCTCAAGGACCTCGGGTACGAGAACGTGACCAACCTGCAGGGCGGCTTCCAGAAGTGGGCGCAGTCCGGCCTGCCGGTGGTCAAGGACCGCCCGATGAACGCCGACCAGATCCAGCGCTACAGCCGGCATTTCCTGCTGAGCCAGGTGGGCGAGAAGGGCCAGCGCAAGCTGCTGCGCTCGAAGGTGCTGCTGATCGGCGCGGGCGGGCTCGGCTCACCGACCGCGCTCTACCTGGCCGCGGCGGGCGTCGGCACGATGGGCCTGATGGACGGCGACGTGGTGGACCTGTCCAACCTGCAGCGACAGATCCTCCACAACACCCCCAACGTGGGACGGCCCAAGGTCGAGTCGGGCACCGAGATGATCCGGGCGCTGAACCCCGACGTCAACGTGATCCCGCTGCCCACGCGCATCACCGTCGACAACGTGATGGACATCATCAAGGACTACGACCTGGTCATCGACGGGTCGGACAACTTCGACACGCGTTACCTGATGAACGACGCGTGCTACCTCGCGGGCAAGACCAACGTGCACGGCTCGATCTTCCAGTTCGAGGGCATGGCCACCGTGCTCGCCCCGAACCAGGGCCCGTGCTACCGCTGCCTCTACCCGACCCCGCCGCCGCCGGGGCTCGTCCCCAGCTGAAGCGAGGCCGGCGTCCTGGGCGTGCTCCCAGGCATCATCGGAGTGATACAGGCCACCGAGGCGATCAAGGTGCTGCTCGGCATCGGCGAGCCCCTGATCGGCCGGCTCCTGACCTACGACGCGCTCGGCATGCGCTTCCGCGAGGTCAAGCTGCGGCGCGATCCGAAGTGCCCGCTGTGCGGCGAGCATCCGACGATCACGGACCTCTCGATCCACCGCAGTGCCGCAGACGCCTGCGCGGTCAGCGACAACGGCCACGCGGCGCCGGCGGAGGCCCCGGCCGCGCCGCCGCGCGGGTAACCCGCCCGCGATAATCGAAGTGCCGCGCCGCCGGCCGCTACGCGGCGCGGATGCTCATCGGCACGACCACTGGCTCCTGCTCCCGCGCAACCTTCCCGCTCATCCGGTCCCGCTGGGTGAATCCCGCCGCGCGGTCGAGCCACACGCTCAGGGGATAGGTGTCTTCACCCGCGCAAGCCGGGCATTGCCGAGAGAACCCTCCATCGAAGACCGCGTTGCAGGCCAGATCGAGACACAGGAGGGCGGACTCCAGCTGGATCTTGAACGAGCTGCTAGGCTCCATGTGATCCTCCTCGCGGGGCTGGTCGTGCGTGCGTTCCGAGATGAGCGAGCGCCAGTTCGTCACGCGAACGCTGATGGCAAGAACCAAGCCAGCGCGAGACCGATGCAAAATCCTGGGGTTACAAACCTGGAATCCGCGCGACGGGTTGGCGTTTCGCCCGAGCGAGGACGAAAATACCGGGTGAGAATGGCGCGCCTGGAGGGATTCGAACCCCCGACCCTCGGCTTAGAAGGCCGATGCTCTATCCAACTGAGCTACAGGCGCGTGCTGGTATTCTGCGGGGCTAGCGGGCGAGAATCAAGACTCTCGGGTGCCGATGTGCCCGAAAATGTGCGCGTAGCCGCCAGCCGACGCGCCACGTCGCGGAAACACGCTACGGGTCTTGTGGCCGGTCACCTTCATCGCCACTCGCTCCGGCACACCGGCGTTGACCATGTTCCGCACCGCTGTCCCATATCGACGGCTGGACCGAAGAGACCCGACTTACTCAATCAACGGGCGCACATGCCTTGCGGCGCTCCCTGATTGGCGCGCGCTCTCCTATCTCGCATAGATCGGCCGCCAGCAACCCTGGCCCCGCCCGCTTGACGACGCATGGCGGATCGGCGACCATGGGCCGCTTCCACACCTGAGGACCCCACATCGAGGTCGGGTAATGCCTGGAGGAAACGCGATGAAATGTGCGCTGAGACAACTTCGTCTGGTGGCCCTCGTGGCTGCCGTCCTGACGCTGGTCCTGTCGAGCAATGCCTCGGCGCAGCGCAAGCTCAGCTTTGCCTACGACCAGCCGGTGACCACGGCCTACGGGATCGCGGCGAACCTATTCGACGAGAAGCTGAAGTCACTAAGCGGCGGCAAGCTCAGCATCAATCAGTTCCCCGGCGCACAATTGGGCAGCGAGCCGCAGACGCTGCAGAAGCTACGCGCAGGCGACATCGACTTCGTCATCACGGCCACCGCGAATGCGGCCAGCGTGGCCCCGCAAGCCGGTGTGTTTTCACTGCACTTCATCTTCCGCGATGAGGACCATCTGTCAAAGGCGCTGGCCGACAAGGCGGTGTCTGACGCCTTCCGCGCCATGATCAAGGACTCAACGCAGGGCGCCCAGGTCATCGGGCTGATCACCATGGGTTTCCGTAACATGTACAGCAAGAAGGAGATCAACAAGGTCGAGGACATCAAGGGCTTGAAGGTCCGCGTGCAGGCGACCAAAACCGAGGACACGCACTTCCCGGCCTATGGCGCGCAGACCGTGCACATGCCCTTTGGCGAGGTCTACGTGTCGCTCCAGACCGGAGTGGTGAACGTGGCCGAGAACGGCATCAACGTCTACGAGCAGAACAAGCACTATGAAGTAGCGCCGGTGCTGAACATCACCCAGCACGAGGCCAACAACAACTGCATCTGGGTTAGCGACAAGGCCTGGAACAGCTTCAGCGCCGAAGAGAAGAAGTGGGTCCAGGAGGCCGCCGACGAAGTGAGCCGCCGCGAGCCCGCCATGGCCTTCAAGCTCGAGTCGGATTCGGCCGTGAAACTTCAGAAGACCGGGGTGAAAGTCAACACGAAGGTCGACAAGTCCGGCTTCATGAAGGCCGCCCTGCCCATCCAGGACCAGCTGGCCGCGGAGCTGGGACCCCATGCAGTCAAGATCCTGGGTCTCGTCCGCGCGGTGAAGTAGGTCGACCAACGTAGCGGGCGGCGGCGCCGCGTGGCCAGCGTTACGGATTTTGCCGCAAGCAGAGCGCTCATCCTCCAGCGGCACCGCCACCTGAAATGGAACTGGCTGGATCCGCTCGAGGCCACCTTGATGGTCCTGTGCGGGGTGTGCATCGGCGGCTTCACCCTGTGCGTCTTTCTCGACGTGATGACGCGGACCATCGGTCACCCATGGCTGTGGCTGCAGCAGGCGACCACGGCATTCTTCGCCTGGGGCGTGTTCATCGGCATTGCCGCGGCCATCCGGCGCAACGACCATATCTACCTGGCCGAGATCACCAAGCACATGACCGGCAACAAACGCCGGGCGATCGAGACGCTCAACCGGCTGGTTGTGCTCGCCGTGGCCGGGTTCATGGTCTGGTTCGGCTACAAGAACGCGGTGCTGGACCTGGGTAGCTTCCGGATGCCGTGGCTCATTCCGTTGACCGTCTATACCGGCGTTGTCCCGATCTCAGGCGCGCTCGTGATGCTTTTCTGCATCGAGCAGATGGTCAATGGCTGGCGGCACGGCTTCGAGGGTCCCGAGGACGATGAATTCCTGCCGGAGCCTGTGGCATGAGCTCCGGCTTGATTCTGGTCGTGATGGGGGGCCTGTTTCTGCTGCTGGGCTACATGGGTGTGCCGGTAGCGTTCGCGATCATCGCGGGCGTACTGGTAGCGACGGCGTTCACCCCGATCAGCTTCCAGTCGATGGTCGGCCAGTTGTTCCACGGCATCGACTCCGAGACGCTCCTGGCCATCCCCTTCTTCCTTCTCGTCGGCGAGCTGATGTCGTCGGCGAACGTGGTTCATCGGATGATCGCCCTCGCTCAGGCGTTGGTTGGGCACTCGCGCGGCGGGCTGGCCCAGGTCGTCACCCTGTTCAGCATGTTCTTCGCCGGCATCTCGGGCTCGTCGGCCGCCGACGTCGCGGTGCTGAGCCGCACCGTGGCGCCCGAGATGGACAAGGAGCGCTACGACCGTGCCTTCACGGCGGCGCTGATCGCCTCGGCCTCGACCATGGCCAACCTGATTCCCCCGTCGATCATGGCGGTGGTCTACGGCGCCACCGGCAACGTGTCGATCGGCGGTTTGTTCCTGGCCGGCGTGGTGCCGGGCGTGATGATCGGCGTGGGCCTGATGATCTACAGCTATTTCTTCGGGCCCACGGGCACGCTGAAGAAACGCGCTGGCCCTGACCGGCTGGTTCACGCCCACCGAGGCCGGCATGGCCGCGGCGGCCTACATCCTGCTGGTCCTGATCCCGGTGCTGAATCCTCGCCATATCCGCCAAATACCGGGCGACTTCATGTACACAGGCCTGCTGTACTCCCTGCCCCTCGCGGCCGTGGCCGGCGCCTCGGCCTTCGGCTGGATGCTGGCCTACTTGCGCGGGCCCGACACGGTCGCCGAGTACATCAGCTACTATGCGGGCACCGACCCGCGGATGATCATGCTCCTCCTGGTCATACTCTTCGTGATCCTCGGCGATTTCATCGACGCGGTCCCGGCCATCATCATCTTCATGCCGATCATCAACAAGCTGACGCAGGTGGGCGACATCAACCCCGTGCACATGGGCGTGGTCATCATCACCACGCTCGTCTTCGGGTTGATCACGCCACCCTACGGGCTATCGCTGCTGATCGCGTCCAAATTCATCGGTGTGCCGTTCTACCGCGCGATGTTCCGATCACTCCCGCTCTACATCGTGTTCTTCATCACGATCGCCTTCACTGTGCTGTTTCCCGACGTGGTGCTGTGGCTGCCGAAGCAACTCCTACCGCAATCGGTCGGCTGTTTCCCCAACCCCAGCGGAGCCGGCTGGATCTGTCCCAAGTAGCTTGGCCTGTGCGGGTTCAGCCGCGCGGGCGGGGCGGTCACTAGTCTCCGGGGACCATCAGGCGATTGACCGGTGCCGTCGCGGCCAGCTGAGGCTACCGAGGTGTCGGCCTGCATCGACTCGCGCACGCCCTTGGCGAGTCCCCGGTCCAGAGGGTTGGGACTGATTCCCTGTGACTGATTCCCTGTAAAGGATAGCAGCGGGAGGGCCAACTCACCATCTGTAGCAGAAGTTCGATGAGACCTACCGCCAGTATTGCTCCAGGGTTCGACGGTATCTTTGAGTACGAGAGGCAGCCCTATCTGAGCGCGGCCTTCAGCTCATCGGCGGCTGACTTGAGTATCTCGCGGGAGAGTGTTTCGTCGTTCACCGCCCGGGCCATCGAAACGGCACCGACCAGCGCGGAGAGGGCGGCGATGGCCTTGGCCCGACGCGATTTCCGGGTGCCCCCCACTACCAACTTGGTGAGCAGCTCCAGATATCGCCGGCCAGCGTGGTGACGGCGCAGCTGGTGGCCAAGCCATCGCGGTGCCCCACGCTGAGGTAGGCGTCGATGAGCGCAGTCAGGGCCGCGTCCTTGCGGTTCGCGATCGCTGAGACCGCGGCGCCCCCGTCGTTGAGGGCCCGCTCGATCGCTTCGGCGACCAATGCGTCGCGCGAGGCGAAGTGCCGATAGAACCCCCCGTGGGTCAGGCCGGCCTCTTTCATGAGATCCGCGACGCCGACGCCGTCGACCCCGGCCTCCCGGAATCGCGTGGCGGCCACTTTCACGATTCGATCGTGGCTTTCCGTCTTGGTCGCTTGTGAATGACCCATTCAGTCGGTCCCCGGCCCATGGCCTTGACAGCGAGGATGATGTGCCTCATCCTCACCGAAGCTCAGGATGATGATCATCATATCCGGTTCCTCTCCGTTGCACCCAAGGAGGTCACCATGAAGGTACTGGTTCAACTCGCAATCGCCACTGCTCTGCTTACGAGCGCCTTTGCCGCCTCGGCACAGGGTCTGACGGAGGCACAAGCACGTGCCGTCATTGCACCGTGGTACAGCTTGTTCAACCAACCCGTCCAAGGGGATATGAAAACATTGCAAGAACAGGTTCTTACTGCGGACTATGAGTCATGTTGGGGTTATCTGCCCAGCGAATGCTGGGGCCGTGATACGTCGATCAAGGTGGTCGCAGGCTTCGCCAAGTCTATCCCCGATATGAGGTTCGAGATCAAGGAAGTTCTGGTCGCCGGGGATCGTGTCATCGTTCGCGGCGAGGTAACCGGAACTCCTGCCGGGGACCTCTTCGGCGTGCCCCATACCGGCAAGGGCTTCAGGATCATGGCGATCGACATCCAGACCGTCCAAGACGGCAAGATTGCCAGGACCTACCATCTCGAAAACTGGCTTAGTGCGATGGGGCAGCTCCGAGCCAAGTAGGGATGGTCGGCAGTCGTGCTCTTGCTGTGATGTTCGTCATAGAGCAAGGCGCTGCTCGCTCCGACCGTCTATCGCGCGGTCAACCTGACCCGCGCGGCGCTGCCCATCATGCGCAAAGGAGCGGTTGCGGTACCTGAAGAATTGGGGCGCGCAGAGGGTTGGAAGTCCTCTGTCACTCCGGCGAGTCTCTATCCAGCCCACTCGTGAGGAATTAGCGGACGAAATCCGTTATTGCGGGGACAATCGTTCGGGGTGCTTCTTCCATCAACCAGTGACCGACACCCGGGACAACCCGGCCCGTGACGTCGGAGGCCACCAGCTTGGCCTGCTCGATGAGGAATGTGCCGCCGGCCTTCTCACCCGATAGCACCAGCACCGGCATGGAAAGGCGCGGCGTGCTCATCCGGGCGAAGTCCTCGGCGTCGCGTTCGAAGTTGCGGAAATACTCGAAACCGGCGCGCATGGCCCCAGCCTGCGCGTAGGCCTTCGCGTAGAGGCGGCGATCGGCCTCGGGGACCGAGTGTTTCGGGTCGGCCGCAAAGTCGTTCCAGAAATGCTCCAGGTAGATTCGCTCGCGACCCTTGACCAGCCGCAGCGGCACCTCACCGTAGAAGTGAAAGTGCCACAGATCGCGCAGGAGCCAGACATTCTTCCAGTTCCCGATGCCGGGTAGGAAGGCGTCCATCAGCACCACCCGCTCCGTGACCTGCGGGAACTGGGCAGCGTAGGCGTAGGCAACCATCAGCCCTATATCGTGGCCGACGATCCTGACCCGATCGAGCTTCAAGAACGAGGTGAGCTCGTGGATGTCTGCCGCCATCGTCTTCTTGTCATAGCCGGATGGGGGCTTGGCCGACCCGCCAGCGCCGCGGAGGTCGGGGACGATAACCGTGTGGGCCCGCGCGAGGGAGGGCAGGATCGGTCGCCACATGTGGCTCGTCTCGGCATATCCGTGGAGCAGCACCACGGGACTGCCCGTACCGCCGATCAGATAGCGCAACCGGACCCCATTGACCCTGGCGAAGCGCTCGGAAAAGTCGGCGGAGGCTCTGCCTCTTCTGGGCGTGGCCACTAGCGTGCCCCTTTCATCGCTTTCGGTTAGGGCCCAAGCTCTCGCTCTCTCGCGTTTCTGAACGAGCACTGTGAGGAGTCGATGCCCCGGCCTTCTTCTCGATCGCGCAGGATTTATGCGAGTCGCCCCGCCGCGCCCGAGAATCTGCCCGATGAGGCGCGGTGTCAAGGGCTGCGGTGAGCCAGACGGAGGATAAATTATCGAGCACGGAAGTCCGGTTCCGATCCTCACCTTTTCGCCGCCACGTACGCGCTCCGTGGCAGATATCGACCGGCCGGTCCGGCCAGCGGACGTTCGGGAAGCGAAAACGGCTATGAAGGAGCTTTACCGGGCGACTCGCTCCATCGCAATCGACCCTGGCCTGTCATGATCTTGTCACGATCGTGCGCTTCGTTGGGTGGTAGCGTTTCGATCCCATGTCGCCGGAGCTACCCGAGTCAGAAATCCGGCGCATCGTCCGGCAACGACTGAGAGAAGGCTCGCTTCTCGCAGTGACAAGCGCGGTCCCGGCGGCGACCGCAGCGAGAGGTAACAAGGTCTGCGTGGTGTGCGGCTTCGCGATTCGCGCCGGGCGAAACGAATGCGAGATGGACGGGGCACGCGCACATGAGCGATGCGCGGTGGTGTGGCGCGAGGAATCGGACCGCGTGTTGTAGCTGATTGGGCATGGGGGCCCTATCGGCTAGGGAGCGAAGACGTCAGCCGATCCGCCACTCGCGCGTGAGACTCACCTTCGAGAATCCGCTCTAGCCAGTCTCCCGGCGCCGGCCCGGCACCTTCTTTCGAGCGCCACTTCGACCTGGTGGCTTGCGCACAGCCTTAGCCTGACCCTTCGTCCTAGCTCGACGCCCCCTCACAGCCTCGGGCTTCGTCCCGGCGGGAGTTGCTACGCTGTCAGGAGGCAAGTTGAGCTTGACCGTCCTGGCGGCTGCCTGTCCGGCGCCGGCCGCTACACGCCCAGCTGCGTCAAGCGCGTCGTTCCTCGCTCTCGCCGCGATGCGTCCGTGACGGGAGTGTAGTGCCTTCTGGCCGCCCGCGCTATCATCTCCGCCTGCGAGACCTGATCTTGGCACAAGGTGCCGTTGGCGGAAAAGAGAGGGTCTCGCCTGAACCACAGGTAGTCGCGCAGGAGGTGCGCTCATGTCACGCTTCTCGCTCGATCCAACCGAGTTCACCGGCAAGCGCGTCCTCGTCACCGGTGGGACGCAGGGTATGGGCGAAGCCATCGCACGGCGTCTCGCGGCCGGCGGCGCAAAGGTCGCGACGACCGCCCGCTCCAAGCTGCCGGAGGGACAGGCTCCCGCACTGTTCGTCCAAGCGGACCTCAGCACATCCGACGGGGTCAGGAACGTCGTCCGCTCGGTGATCGAGGCGTTCGACGGTCTTGACATCATCGTCAACAACGTCGGGGGCTCGTCCGCGCCGAGCGGCGGCTTCGCCGCGCTCACGGATGAGGAGTGGCACCGAGAGCTCGACACGAATCTGCTGGCCGCGGTTCGGCTCGATCGGGCGTTCCTGCCCGCGATGCTGAGCCGGGGCGCGGGCGTCATCGTCCACGTCTCGTCCATCCAGCGCCGCCTTCCCTTGTTCGAGGCGACGCTCGCCTATGCTGCCGCGAAGGCCGCGTTGACGACGTACAGCAAGGGGCTGGCGAAGGAAGTCGGTCCGAAGGGTGTCCGCGTGAACACCGTGGCCCCGGGGTTCATCGAGACGGAGGCAGCGCATCGTCTGGTCGTACGCATCGCCGAGCAACGTGGCGTAGACGAGATGACCGCCCGGCAAGGCCTCATGGACTCGCTCGGCGGGATTCCGATCGGCCGGCCCGGTCGTCCGGAAGAGGTCGCCGAGCTGGTCGCGTTCCTGGTGTCCGACCGGGCCGCGTCGATCCACGGGAGTGAGTACGTGATCGACGGAGGCACGGTCCCGACGGTCTGATGCGACGAGCGCTGTCCCTATGCCTGGGGGCCGCGCTAAGACACCAGGCCGAGCGAGCCAAGTACTTCGTCGGTATGGAGTTGGAGGATCATCGCCATATGCTTCCCGGTGCACTACGGTCCGCCTCGGCGAGCCGAGCTCTCGGTGTTGCGTCCAGGATTGGAAGTCCT
>WNFK01180458.1_pt1 | contig 14036 bp, 15 predicted proteins | sample 5400281 | NCBI WGS metagenome assembly WNFK01 (sample SAMN13153350, study PRJNA577476) | soil metagenome | isolation source: 20 cm soil on Douglas fir-dominated hillslope | place: USA:California | collected 2013-09-17 | reverse complement strand
ACGGTCACCATCATCACGCTGAACGAGGCCGCGCACATCGGCGCGGCCATCGATTCCGCCGCCTTCGCCGACGAACTCCTCGTCGTCGATTCGGGCAGCACGGACGGGACGACCGACATGGCGCGCGCCAAGGGGGCGCGCGTCCTGACCCGCGCATGGACCGGGTACGTCGATCAGAAGAATTTCGCCGCGGAACAGGCGCGCCACGACTGGATTTTCTCGCTCGACGCGGACGAGCGGATTCCACCGGCGCTCGCCGACGAAATCAAGGGCGTGCTGGGGACAACTCCGCCGCTTCACGGCTATCGCGGGCCGCGCGTCACCTTCCATCTCGGCCGCTGGATCCGCACCACCGACTTTTATCCCGACTACCAGACGCGCCTCTACGACCGCCGCTTCGCGCGCTGGCGCGGGCGCTACGTGCACGAATCGGTGAACGTGGATGGATCGCCAGGACAGCTGAAGCACGATCTCGAGCACTACTCGTTCAGCGATCTGCGCGATCAGATTGCGCGAATCAACCACTACTCGACGCTCTCAGCGAGGCAGATGTACGAGGGAGGCCGCCGCACGGGGCCGATGGAGATCCTGCTCCACCCGCCGGCCGCGTTTCTTCGTAACTACGTTCTGAGGAGAGGGTTCCTCGACGGCACCGCGGGGCTGACCATTTCACTGATGAACGCGTGGTCAGTCGGGCTGAAGTTCATGAAGCTGTGGGAGTTGCAAAGAAATCCCAAACCCCAAATCCCAAATTCCAAATCCCAATAGTCAGTTCGGAGTTGGGGCTTGGGGTTTGGGATTTGGGTTTTGGGACTTACTGCGAAGCAGGACAAGAGTCCTTGATGGGCACCCAGGCGGTCATCTTGATGCGCGGGAGGTCGCCGAAACGCTCCGAGTCGGCCTTGCCCGCATCCTCGAGTATGCCGATGACTTCGATCTGCTGACCGATTCGGCGGCCGAGCTCCTTCTCGCGATCGCCCGTGATGCTGTAGGCGTTGGCCTTTCTCGCGCCCTCCGGCTTGACCATCGTCAAGACGAACTCGTTGCCGACACCGATCCCCGTGCCGATCGCGCCGCCGCGACCTTCGTTGCGCTCCTTCCGGTAGTCCTTCTCCCACTGGATGCAGCCGACGATTCGGACTTCCTTCTCCGTGTCCCTGGGCGATTGAGCAAACGCCGGGAGAACGACTCCAAGCATCGACACGACGAGCGAGACCGCGATGGATCGCATGGGGCCCACCTCTAATAACCTGGCTGCTTCGGCTTCTTCTTCTTGCGGTTGCGATCGGCCGCGAGCGAACGCGGAAGAACGATCCCTCTCCGCGTTTCAGCAGGCTGCTGGAACAACTTCTTTTCGAGCGGGAGGATCGCCGTCGGCGCATCGTCCAGCGCGGGCTCGGCCACTTCCTCCGAAAGGAGGTAACAGGCAAGGGAGGTGTAGACGTCGTACACCTGTCCCTTCGACAGCCGCGAAAGCTGTATGCCGTCGATACTGCCCGTCAGGACTTTTGTAATGCGTACACGCATCTTCGGATCGCAGACTCCGGATCGTCCGGCTCTCTTCAATAATCATTCCGTCCCTAATTACTGAGCTCGCGATTTCGGACGGCAGATACCGCGGAGCGGGCATTGACGATCGCCCTGCGGCCGCTGGTATCCGCAAGCGTTCATCATCCCCACATGACATAACGAAAAATCGTACCGGACCGGATCCTCAGCATTAAGCGCGCGGAGCGAGGCCGTGATTTCGGCCGCCATTCGCCATCCAGGCGTGGAATATCGCGTGAGCCGGAGGCAGCGGCCGAGGCGAATGACGTGCGTGTCGAGCGGAATGATGAGCCTGGATGGGGACAAAAGTGTCCACGTTCCGAGGTCGATGGCATCTCGGCGAACCATCCACCGGAGAAAGAGATTCAGCCGCTTGCAGGCGCTGCCCGCCGAAGGACGCGGAAAGAAGTAGCAGACGCCGGCGCGCTTCGGCACACGGCCGTATGCGGGGCGGAGATCCGTCTCCAGCGCTCGCGTGGAGAACGCCTCGAGCGCGGGCGCGATGTCCGGCGCGGCCGGATCGTCCGCGGCCACGAAAAAGCGCTCGATGGTCCCCGCCTCGCGCAGCATCCGCTGGAGGATGAGCAACAGCGCCACGAGGTCGCGTCCCCGGATCCAGCGATGGACGAGCGGATCGATCGGCGCGCGATGACGTGCGGGGTCGAACGACCGGACGAACGCGGCCGGCCGCGGTCCCATGACCGCGAGCAGCGATTCGATCGACTGAAGCACGCTGGCCACACGCCCGAAGGCTAGCGCGGCGGCGCAGAAGCCGACGACCTCGCGATCGTCCGGCGCGGTGTAGCGCCGGACGATGTGAACGGGATCGGACGCGGCGTCGACGTGATCGAAGGTTCGATAGAGGTCGTCGAAACGCGCACCGAGTTCCGGCGCGCGGATCCCGGATCCCGGATCCCGGATCCCGGCCGGGAGCCGTCTACTTCGGGAACGGCTTGAGGCCAGGAGTGTTTCCCGCTGGCAGCGGCGTGCGGCCGACGTTGAGCACCATCGAGATCATCGAGTAGTAGCCGTTCAGGCCGACGAGGTCCATCATGCCCTGCTCGCCGTACTTCCCCACCATGCGTGCGTAGGTGCGATCGCTCACGCTGTGAAAGTCATTCAGCTCGTTGCTGAAGTCGTAGACGATTTCCATCCCTTCGCTCATCCCCTCGGGCCGCCGGCCGTCGGCGACGGCCTGGATGATGGCGTCGCTCAGGCCCGCGGTCTTCCCGTCGGCGGCATGCACGTACCATTCGTACAACTGCGTCCATCGCCGCGAGACGAGCAGGATCGCGAACTCGCTGACGTCGCGCGGCAGCGAGTTGCCGAACCGCAGGTAGGTGCCCATCTTCGCCGCGTTGATCATCAGCTGCGGGCTGCGGCTCAACGGCACGAACGGGCCGAACCCCTCCTGCTTGCGTTCGGCGAGGAACTCGGCGGCGGCTTTCTTCTGGGCGTCAGTCAGCTTGTCGGCCGGAACCGGCGGCAGCCGATCCTGCGCCAACGCCGAAGACGGGAACAGCAGTGTCAACGCGAATGCCGCGACCACACTGCCCGCTGCCAGCTGCATGCTGCGTGCTGCTTTCATGTCATCCTCTCAATTCGGCGAATCGGCGGACGAACCGCTCGACCCGTGCCTGGTCGACGAAGTTATGGCCGGCGCCATCTTTCTTGAAATAGCTGCCCACGATCAAGCCGTTGACCTTCGGCAGCACCCGCTCGATGTTTTCGGGCGTCGCTCCGCTGCCGATGAGCAGCGGGAGAGTGGTCGCCGCGCGGACGGCCTCGATGTCCGCCAGGCCTGTCTCGACACCGGTCCGGTCACCCGTGACGATCACGGCGTCGGCCAGGCCGCGCTCGGCCAGGTCGCGCGTCTCGATGTCGAGACTCCTGCCCGCGAGCGGCGCCGCGTGCTTGACGCCAACGTCAGCGAAGATCAGCGCCTTCGACTTGAGCGCGCTGCGCAGCCTCACCGAAAACTGGCTGCTCCCCTGCACGATGCCCTGGTCGGCCACGACCGCGCCCATGTGGACGTTCACGCGAATGTAGTGGGCGCCCGACGCGGCCGCAATCGCAATGGCCGCTTCGCCGTCACTGCGCAGCACGTTGATCCCGACCGGCATGCCGGCGGCGCGGACGATGTCGCGCGAGACAGCCGCCATCGCCGCGACGGTCTCGGCCGGCACACGTCCCGGGAAGTACGGCATGTCGCGGAAGTTCTCGACGATGACGGAGTCGATGGCGTGGCGCTTGAAAACGTCGAGCTCGGCGAGCGCCTGATCGTAGACATCCTGGATGACGCCGTCGTACAGGGGAGCACCGGGTAGCGGCAGCAGGTGCAGCACGCCGATGAGCGGTTTGCGCGCGCCGAAAAGATCCTGAAACGTCATGTGTGCGTGAGAATTCCGATCGTCTGTGAGTGGCGATCCCGCTCGCGCCCTGCGATCAGGTCCCCGCCGCGATGCTGTCCCGGTATCGAGCCTGAACCTCGACGACCTCATTCAGGCGCTCGAAGAACACGTCGAGGATGTGCGGATCGAAGTGCGTACCGCGCCCGTGACGCAGAATCTCGCAGGCCTGTTCGTTGGTGAAGGCCGGCTTGTAGGGGCGGATGCTCGTCACGGCGTCGAACACGTCGGCCACGGCGCAGATGCGGCCCGACAACGGAATGCCCTCGCCCGACAGCCCGTTCGGGTATCCGCTGCCATCCCACCATTCGTGGTGCGACATCGCAATCACCTGGCCGGCCTGCAGCAGCTTCGACGAGCTGTTGCCCAGGATGCGGGCGCCGATCATCGTGTGCTGTCGCATCACCTCCCGCTCGGGCCCGTCGAGCCCGGTGGGCTTGCGGAGGATGTCATCGGGAACCCCGAGCTTGCCGACGTCGTGCATGCGGCTTGCGTGCAGGATCTCTTCGACCTCGCCCGGCGACAGCCTGAGGCCGCGGGCAATAATCGCCGCGTACTGGCTCATGCGGAAGATGTGAAGTGCCGTGGCCTTGTCCTTGAACTCGGCGGCGATGGCCAGGCGCTCGACGGTGTCCAGCTCTGCCTGGTGCGCCTCCCGCTGCGCTTCCACCATCGCCTGAAGCGCGTCGCGCAGGCTCGCCGTGCGTCGCTCAACGAGCAGCTCCAGCTCGCGGCGGTGCAGGTGCAGCGCGTCCTGCGCTTCCTTCATCCGCAGCAGCGACGCCATGCGCACCCGCAGCTCGATGCGCTCGAGCGGCTTCGCGATGAAGTCGTTGGCGCCGGCCTCGACGGCCAGCAGTCGATCCTCCCTGCTCGTCAGCCCCGTCACCATGATGATCGGCACCTCGGCGCCTCGCGGATCGCGCCGGATGCGTCGCGCCACCTGGAAGCCGTCCATGCCCGCCATCATCACGTCCAGCAGAATCAGATCGACGTCGAGCTGCAGCTTCGCGAGCGCCTCCACGCCGTCGCGCGCGACGTCCGGCTCGTAGCCGAGCGACTCCACGATCGCCGCGAGCAGCTCGCGGTTCTGTTCTTCGTCGTCGACGATGAGAATCCGCTTCAGGCGATCGACCACGTCAGCTCCGCTCGCGCCCCAGGAAACGCGCGACGACGACCGGGAACGACCGCGTGTCAATCGGCTTGGTCAGGTATCCGTCGCAACCTGCCTGCATCGCGCGCTCGTCGTCGCCCTTCATCGCGTACGCGGTCAGCGCGACAACCGGAATGTGACGCGTCGCGGCATCGGCCTTCAGTCGCTGCGTCGCGGCGAGGCCGTCGGTACCGGGCAGGCGGAGATCGATGAAGATCAGCTGCGGCTGCTCCGTTTTCGCGCGTGCGATGCCTTCTTCCGCGTTTCCCGAGTCGATCACCTCGTAGCCCTGCGCCTCGAGCAACGCACGAACCAGCTCCAGGTTCATTGGGTTGTCTTCGATGACGAGAATTCGCTCTCCAGACATCGTTGCAGGCTCCTCTGCCGGGGCTACGGCGTATGTTGCCAGACGCGTTCGAGCCGCGCCAGCTCTCCGAGCAGCTCCTCGCGTCCGGCTTTCTGTGTAATGGCCTGCACGTGGCGGTTCAGTTCTGCACGCTCGTCCGCCGTGAGATCCTTCGCGGTCAGGATCAGGATCGGGATATCGTGCGCGCGCGGGTCCTCGCGCAGCCGCCGCACCACGTCGAAACCGGTCACGCCCGGCATCATCAGGTCGAGGATGATGGCGTCGGGCCGGTGCTCGATGGCCATCGCCACCCCTTCGTTCCCGCCGTAGGCCTTGAGCACCTCGATGCCGTGGCCGTGCAGGAAGTTGCCGACAAACTCCACGATGTGCGGCTCGTCGTCCACCACGAGCACGGAGTGAATGCGCCTGGCGGAGGAGCCCACGGCGCGCTCGAGCACTTCGATGAGACCCTCCTTGTTGACCGGCTTCAGCAGGAAGTCCGTCGCACCCAGGTTGAACCCGAGCTGCCGGTCGTCCGTGATCGACACGATGACGACCGGTATGGCCCTGGTCTCGGGGTGCGACTTCAACTCGGAGAGCACCTTCCAGCCGTCCTTCTTCGGCATGAGGATGTCGAGTGTGATGGCCAACGGCCGAATCTCGCGGGCCATCGACACCGCCTGCTCGCCGTCGAAGGCGTGCCGCACGACGTAGCCGGCGCCGCTGATGTACTGCGTCAGCAGCTCGCTGGCGTTCGGATCGTCCTCGGCGACGAGAACGATGGGCCGGGCAGCCGCCTGCTCGACTCCGGGCGCCGCGTCCGGCGTCGTCACAAGACGCTCGCGTCGCGCATCGGTCTTCACCGGGATGACGAAGGTGAAGGTGCTGCCCTTTCCTTCGTCGCTGTCCAGCCAGATGCGGCCGCCGTGAAGCGCTACCAGCTGCCTGGTGAGCGCCAGGCCGAGCCCGGTGCCCTGTTGCTCGCGGCCATACGACGAGTCCACCTGCTCGAACTCGCCGAAGATGCGCGCCTGGTCTGCGGGCTTGATGCCGATTCCGGTGTCCGTGACAGAGACGCGAAGGAACGGATCGGTCGCGCTGTCCTCGTGTGTGATCGACGCCGTGGTGGTCACTGCGCCGCCGGGTCTGGTGAACTTGATCGCGTTGCTGAGCAGGTTGTACATGACCTGCTTGAATTTCGGGAGATCGGCCGTCACGTCCGGCAGATCAGGAGGCAGGTCGAAGGTCAGCGCGATCCCCTTCCTGATGGCCAGCGCCTTCACGATCACCTGGACGTCTCAACAGGTCGTTACCTGCCGACGAGATGGTTTGAGCGAATTTCACCTGGGTGTCGGTCAGATTCCCTTCCTTGTTGTCGGCCAGAAGCTTCGCGAGAATGAGCGTTGAGTTGAGCGGCGTGCGCAGCTCATGGCTCATGTTGGCCAGGAACTTCGACTTCGCCCGGTTGGCCGCTTCGGCGTCGTCTTTTGCGTGCTTCAACTCCGCTTCGGAGCGCTTGCGGACGGTGATGTCGTCGAGGAACACCGTCACGCCGCGGCCGAACGGGAACACCCGCGCCTCGAAAATCGCATCCGTGGCGTCGCCAGACCGCCCGAACTCCACGACCGGTGCGATGAGACGGCCGGTCAGCATCGCCTCGTCGATCGCCCGCGGCAGCGCGGTGGCGCCGACCTCGGGAAACACGGCGGCCAGCGGCTGGCCGATTACCTGGTCGCGCGGGCGGCCCCACATCCGTTCCGCGGCGCGATTCCACAGATTCACGCGCCCGTCGCGTCCGACGACGAACATCCCTTCGTTGATCGACTCGATCACCTCGCGCAGCCGTTCCTCCGACTGCTGCACCGCCTGCAGCATCTGGTTCTTCTGCAGCACGACGATGGCGAAGACCGCGAGGATCTGCGTCGCTGCCAGCAGCACGATGAGGCGCAGGAACGACCGGTTGGACGAGGTGGACACGTCAGACATCCGCAGCTCGGCGCGGTCCTTGTACAGCTGCTGGATCTCCAGGAGGTCGTCGCGCACGCGATTGAAGGCGGGAACGCCATCGCGCAGGTCGCGCGCCACGGCGTCGCCGACGCTGCCTTCGAGGATCGAGGCCAGCACCTCGTCGCGTGTCTTCAGGTAGGTCGCCCAGTCCCGGCCAAGGCGCCGCGCAGCATCCGCCGCGTCCGGCGAATCCATCAGGCGCGTCTGATCGTCGATGAGGCGCGCGACGCGCGCGTCGGCCGCGCGCGACTCGTCGGCGTACGTCACCTGCAGGTTGGCGTCTTTCGTCGTGAGCGCGTACAGCATGGCGCGCCGCGCTTCCTGCGTCTCATACTCCAGGCCGCCGATGAGGTCGAGACCGCGCGCGAGCCCGACATACAGGTTCTGCGCTTCGCGGGCGGTGCGTCGCAGGTCCACCAGAATGAACGCGCCCACACCCACGACGAGGAGGGCGATCAGGGCGAGCGGCAGCAGGATCCCGGGGCGGCGCATGGCAGATCAGTCTCGGGCGTTCAGTGCGGAGCCCGCAGGTCGCGCGGCGACCGTGAGGCGATAGCCTGGATCGGTCGGCGCTCGTCCCTCGATGTGAATCACTTTGACCGTATCGTCGACTTCGCTGAGCCGGACGTAGCCGATCGCGCCCGGAACGTTGAAGACGAAACGGCGGACACCGAGTGCCGTGTCCAGTACTCGCGGACCGGAGGTCGCTTCTCCGGTGAAGGTCGCCTGCAGCACGTGCCTCTGGAACTCGGCTTCGCTCATCCGGCAGACGCTGCGAAGCACGACGTCACGGTCTACGTCACCAGGCGGACGCATGACGACGGTGATCTTGCGGCCGTTCGGCCAGCGCTGCTGACCGCCCAGAAACGCCTTGCGCAATTCGTCCATCGAGAGGTCATCGACGGGATTGGCGCGGTTGACCACAATCGCCAGCGCTTCCTGGGCTCCTCGCTGCGCGGCCACTGGCGCACTGCAGGCCAGTCCCAGGACAGCGACGAGCGCGCCCGTCGAACCGAGTCCCGCTATGCAGTGCATCCTCACACCTCGCTTCAGAAGGTGAAGGCCAACTGCGTCGCGAAGCCGTTGGTCGGATCGGCGTGGCGCCGCACCGTCCGGTCGTATTGCACCTTCAACGCGGCGTATGACTCGAAATCGTAGCGAAGACCGAGTGATGGTCCCTTCAAGAGGCCGATGTCGCCGAAGATCAACTCGCTGTCCGGAGCGTTGAAGTACTGATAGCGGAAATAGGGCGAGGCCTTTCGCGCGAATTGTTGTGCGATCTGCGAGTAGAACGCCGGCGTCGTCACGGCGCGCCCGCCGGTCGGCGCATGACGAACGGCAACCGCCTCGTTCATCAGCTCGAGCCCGTGACCGTGATACACGACGTGGCCCGAGAGAATGGTCTGCCCGATGCGCGGCTGTCCATCGGGCTCGAGGCGATCGCGATAGACCGACATCCCGGCCTGGAAGCCGGTGAGCGTGTCGGGTTGTGCCAGCAGCGCGACGTTGAATGCCTTGCGATTGTTTTCGTCAACGACGTTCTGCACGGGCGCGGCGAGTCGCGAGTGCGACGTCCGGCCGTTGCCGATCTCAGCGACGTACCGCAGGCCGAGCTTTCCGGAGGGAATGCGCCCGTTGACGGTGGCGCCAACGCCGTGCACGGGCAACGGGCCACCTTCGTCCTCGAACTGGAACAGAAACGGCCTCCCCGTCGCCGTCTGGAACCACGTCCCGTGATGGTAGGCGGTGTTGTAGTAGCCAATCGAGGTGTGGTACCGCCCAACGCCGATGTTCAAGTAGTCGTTCGGCTTGTATTGCAGCAACAACCGCTCGAGATCGACGCCGAACACGTTTTCGTCGTTCGCCTCCGTCACCAGCTCGCCCACGACCGATGTGTTGTCCGACAGCGTCGAGCTCATGAACAGATCGAGCTGCCCCAGCATGAACGAGCTGGTGACAGGTTTGACGGTGCGGCCATAGTCCAAGTCGGCGAATCCGCGAATCTGCAGCGTCGGCCCCGTGCCGCTCGCCATGCCAGACATTTCCCCAGGTGCGGCGGCCGACGCCAGCTGCGGGGTGGCGGCCGCAGCAGGTTGCGGCGCAGCGGGAGGTGCCTGCGCATCCTTCAACGCCTTGACTTCGGCCTCGAGCGCCTGGATGCGCACGAGCAGGTCCTGAATCAGCTGATGGTCGTCAGCCGCCTGCGCCTGCGCGGTGGGTGGACGAAGGACGATGACGAGCGCGATCGCGAGAGCGACCCGTGCAGTCACGGACATTGAGCCTCCGACGACACATCGTGCAGGCCCCGCCTCTTCGGTACGGGGCGGATTCTATTGGACGGAAGGTGCCGGGGAAGAGAGCCGAGAGTGTACCAGAGGTGCTGGAGCTTCGGTCGGTCCGCCTAAAGGCGGACCGGCTTCAGCCGGTTGCCCTGCGCCGGAATGATCGGCTAGAACGTCGTCACTGGAACCCCGGCCTTGCACAGCGGACACGCACCGGCGGCGTATTCCATCCTGTCGTACAGCTCCGCAGTGGCGATGACGTGGCCGCCGGCGGACCTGACGATCGTCGCGCAGCGCGCGAGCGTCTGCCCCGTGTTGCGCACGTCGTCCACGATCAGCACGTGCTTCCCGGCGATCTGCTGCCGGTAGAACCGGCTCAGGCCAGGCCCGCGATACGTGTCCACCATGAAAGGCGCGAACATCGTCGGCGTGCCGGTGATGGCACGCCGGCTGTCGAGCAGCCCCGCCACCGTGTGCGCCAGCAGCGCACCGCCCGTTGCGGGTCCTGCGACGACTTCCGTCTGGTCGAGGAGCTCCGCCGGCAGGATGTCGATCAGATCCTGGGCGAATCTCCAGATCGTCGACGGGTAGCGAAAGAGCTGGTGGGGATTCAGGTACAGACGGCCGTGAAAACCGTTGCCGAAATCGAAGTGGCCGTCCAGCATCAGCGCGTGGAACCGCTGGAGGTCCTTGAGGGCCTTCTCGCGGATTTCGTCCTTCTTGGCAGGGCCGACTTGCCCGGCTTCGCGCAAGCGCTTCGGCGGGTCCTCCGTAGCGTTAGCGGAGGAGGAAAGGTCGGCCCCTGCAGATGCATTCATAGCGTCAGCCTCGTCTCGCTGTTGACGTAGAGCGGCCGGCCGGCCACGAGCGTCGCGGCCACGCCGCCACGCAGCTCCCACCCGTCGAACGGCGTGTTCTTCGATCGCGACCGGAGCTTACTGGCCTCGATCCGCACTTTCAGGTCGGGGGCGATGATCGTGATGTCGGCCGGCGCGCCTTCCGACAGCGTTCCGCCCGGCACGTTGAGAATGCGGGCCGGGTTGACCGACATCAGCTCCACCATCCTCGAGAGCCGGATGCGTCCGGCGTGCACGAGCCGATCGAGCGCGAGCGGCACCGCGGTCTCGAGCCCGACGATGCCGAACGGTGCGTGGTCGTACTCGACCTTCTTCTCGTCGTAGTGATGCGGCGCATGGTCCGTGGCAATCGCGTCCACCGACCCGTCGCTGATGCCTTCGAGCATCGCGTCGCGATCCGCGGCCTCGCGCAGCGGCGGGTTCATTTTCGTGTTGGTGTCGTAGGCGACCGGTGTGGCGAGCGCTTCGTCGGTCAACGTGAAGTGATGCGGCGCCACCTCGCAGGTGACGCGCACGCCCACCTGCTTGCCGTTGCGGACCGCGCGCAGCGAAGACCGCGCGCTCATGTGCGCGACGTGAAAGGCGGAGCCGGTCAGCTCCGAGAGCAGGATGCCGCGCTCGACGCCGAGCGCTTCAGCGGCGCCGGGCATCCCGCGCAGGCCGAGCGATGCCGCGTAGTACCCCTCGTGCGCGACCCCGTCTCCCTTCAGCGAGGGATCCTCGCAGTGCTCGATGACCGGCATCCCGAACATGCCCGCGTATTCGAGCGCACGCCGGAGCAGGATCGCCGTCCTCGTCGGATGCCCGTCGTCCGTGATGGCGACGCAGCCGGCCTTTCGGAGGTCTCCGATGTCGGCGAGCAGCTCGCCTTTCGAGCCGCGCGACACCGCGCCAATCGGATAGACGCGCGCGAGGTTCGCCTCTTTCGCCTTGTCGAGGATGTAGGTCGTGACGTTCGCGCCGTCGTTGACCGGGTTCGTGTTCGGCATGCAGGCGACCGCCGTGAAGCCGCCCGCGATGGCCGCCGCCGTGCCGGTCGCGACCGTTTCCTTGTGCTCCTGCCCCGGCTCGCGGAGGTGAACGTGCATATCGATGAACCCTGGACAGACGATGAAGCCGTCAGGGATCTCGACGACGGTGGCGCCATCGACGGGCAGGTTGACGCCGACGCGGACGACGCGATCGCCGTCGATGAGCACGTCGCGCACGCCGTCGATCCCGTTGGCGGGATCGACGACGCGTCCGCCCTTAAGCAGCCTCTTCATGTTCCGCTCCACCGGCCAGCAGGTACAGGACCGCCATGCGCACCGCGACGCCGTTGGCGACCTGCTCGAGAATCACCGAGTAGGGGCCGTCGGCGACCTCCGAGGCAATCTCCACGCCGCGGTTCATCGGCCCCGGGTGCATGATCATCACGTCCGGCTTCGCGAGCTTCATGCGCGCCTCGGTCATGCCGAACACGTTGAAGTACTCGCGCAGCGACGGGAAGTACGCGCCTTCCATCCGCTCGAGCTGAATCCGCAGCAGCATGATGACGTCGGCGTCCTTGACGGCCGCGTCGATGCTGTTGGTCGCGGTCACGCCGAAGCGGCGGATCTCGGCCGGCATCAGCGTCGGCGGTCCGCAGACCCAGACGTCGGCGCCCATCTTCGTCAGCAGCAGGATGTTGGAGCGCAGCACGCGGCTGTGCAGCAGGTCGCCGATGATGGCGACCTTGAGCCCCTTCAACCGGTGCTTCCGCTCGCGAATCGTGAACGCGTCGAGCAGTGCCTGCGTCGGGTGCTCGTGCATGCCGTCGCCGGCGTTGATGATGGCCGACCGGCAGATGCGCGACAGGAGGTGACACGCACCGGACGACGAGTGGCGCAGGACGATCATGTCCGGCCGCATCGCCTCGAGGTTCAGCGCGGTGTCGGCCAGCGTCTCCCCCTTGACCACGCTGGAGGTGGCGATGGCGATGTTCAGCGTGTCGGCGCTGAGGCGCTTCTCGGCGATCTCGAAGGACGTGCGCGTCGGCCGCGAGGCGATTTCCTTCATCGCGTCCGCGGTGTCGAGCACCAGCGTGATCTCGTCCGGCGTCATGTCGAAGATGCCCAGCAGATCCTTGGACCGCAGTGCGGTGATGGCCGTCTGCCGCTCGACGTCGTGAACCGTCGTGCTCATACCGTCGCCTCCTGCTGCAGCACCACTTCGTCGTTGCCGTCGGTTTCCTGCAGCCGTACCTGGACGCTTTCCTCGGGATTGGTCGGCAGGTTCTTGCCGACGTAATCGGCCTTGATCGGCAGCTCGCGGTGCCCGCGATCGACGAGCACGATCAGCTGGATGCCTTTCGGCCTGCCGAAGTCGATCAACGCGTCGAGCGCCGCCCTCGTCGTCCGGCCCGTGTAGAGCACGTCGTCGACGAGGAGAATCTTCTTGTCGTCGATGGAGAACGGAATCTCCGTGCGTCGGATGACCGGCTGCGGCCCGACCGGGTTCCGCATCAGGTCGTCGCGATAGAGGGTGATGTCGAGCGAGCCCGTGGGCACATCGTCGCCGGTAATCTGTTTCAGCGTGCGCGCGAGCCGGCGCGCGATGTAGACGCCGCGCGTACGCACGCCGATGAGCGCGAGGTCATCCACGCCTTTGTTGCGCTCGACGATTTCGTGTGCGATGCGGGTGAGGGTCCGGGCGATGCGGTCCGCGTCCATGACGACCGCGGACTTGCTGTCAGGCATGTTCACCTCTTCGCGATCTCACAGGACCGCGTTAAAGAGCTGACTCAGTATACCACTCGGTTGGTAGTTGGTAGTGGGTAGTTGGTCGGTTGGTAGTTGGTAGTTGGCGTTGGTCGTTGCCCCCTGCTCCCTGCCTCCCACTTGTTATACTCGGCCGAATGCTTCGCGACGTCGAGGCGCGCGTGATCTCGAATACGCGTCTCTCCCCGGACTACAACGTCATCGCGCTCGCCGCTCCAGACATCGCCGCCGACGCCAGGCCGGGTCAGTTCGTGATGGTGAAGTCCGGACGCGGCGGCGATCCGCTGCTGCGGCGGCCGTTCTCGGTGTTCGAAGTCCTGCGGTCGAACAACCACGTTGAGGGATTGACGCTGCTCAGTAAACGGATCGGCGTCACGACCAACATCCTGTTCGAGGCCGTCGAAGGGGACACGATTTCGTGCCTCGGCCCGCTTGGTCGTCCGTTCGAGCTCGTGGATCCGCCCGCGGAGGCCTGGATGGTCGCCGGCGGCGTCGGCCTCGCTCCGTTCGCGACGCTTGGCGAAGCGTTGCTCGCGCGCGGAACGAAGACCACTCTGTTTTACGGCGCCCGCAGCGGTGCGGAACTGTTCTACCGGGACTGGTTCACGTCGCGCGGGATCCGGCTCGTTCTGGCAACCGAAGACGGCTCGCGCGGCGATCGCGCGCGCATCACCGTGCCTCTCGAACGCGAGCTCGG
>WNFK01065400.1_pt2 | contig 14036 bp, 13 predicted proteins | sample 5400281 | NCBI WGS metagenome assembly WNFK01 (sample SAMN13153350, study PRJNA577476) | soil metagenome | isolation source: 20 cm soil on Douglas fir-dominated hillslope | place: USA:California | collected 2013-09-17 | reverse complement strand
GCCTTTCTGCTGCGGCAGCGCTTGATAACGCGTGGGTGGCGTCCGCCATCCTAGGTCTGTTGAGCCTTTTTCTGATGACATACAGTTTGCGTGGCTGCGGGAGCGCTGTTGCCGCAGTCCTTAATACCTTCCAGAACTCGGACGCGATTCACGATGAACAAAAAGAAATACAGTAGTTTTGAGCTTTACCGTCGGCTGTTACTCGAAGTAAGGCCTTATTACACCCACATAGGGGCGATCCTGTTAATAACCTTGTTATCGCCTCCCCTCGCTCTGCTGATCCCATTGCCTTTGAAAATTGCGGTCGATAGCGTCATTGGCTCCCGTCCAATACCAGAGTTTCTGCACCAACTGGTACCTGAGGCAGTCACCGGCTCGCCTAATGGCATGCTGCCGTTCGTCGTGATTTTAACGATGCTCGTTGCCCTTCTCGCCGGACTCCAAAGGGTCGCAAGCACGCTGTTGCGCACCTATACCGGGGAAAAGTTAACGTTGGCATTTCGAAACAAACTGTTTCGCCACGTCCAGCGTCTTTCGGTTTCATATCACGATACGAGAGGAACAACTGATTCCACATATCGGATCCAATATGATGCTCCTGCGATTCAGTGGATAGCCGTCGATGGTTTCATACCTTTTGTCGCTGCAGGATTGACGGTCGCCGGGATGATTTACATTATCGCTCTGCTGGACTCGCAGTTGGCGGTGGTCGCAACCGCAGTTACACCTATTTTGTACCTTGGCGCGCGAACGTTTAATTCGCGGCTTCGCAACCAGTGGGGCGATATTATGCACTTGGAAAGTTCCGCTTTTTCCGTAGTGCAAGAAGCCTTAAGTGCCTTGCGCGTCGTTAAAGCCTTCGGTCAAGAAGAGCGGGAACAAGAGCGTTTTGTTCGTCACTCTAACGAGAGCTTTTCAGCACGAGTTCGGGCTGCATGGTCAGAAGGGGCTTTCGATCTTCTGATTGGCATTACTACGGCAGCCGGAACAGCTGCAGTCTTATTTTTGGGCCTGCGACATGTCCAGTCAGGGAGCTTAACACTCGGCGAGTTGATGATGGTCATGTCCTACTTGGCGCAGCTATTCGGACCATTGGCGTCACTGAGCGACATGACGGCGCGTGCGCAACGCTCGCTTGCCAGTGCGGAGCGCGCATTCGCGCTTTTGGATGAAGCCCATGACGTCGTTGAAAATAAAAATGGAGTGCCGATATCTCATGCTAGCGGAGCGATAACCTTCCAGAACGTTTGCTTTGCCTATAACGGCGAGTGTCCGGTGTTGAGTGACATCTCGTTCGCAATCAAGCCGGGCACTCGAGTCGGTATCATGGGTATGACCGGTGGGGGAAAGTCAACGCTGGTTAGTTTGTTGACCCGATTCCACGACCCGACTCAAGGCCAAATCCTGCTCGATGGTATTAATCTTCGGGATTACAAACTAGGAGAGCTTCGCAATCAGTTCGGCATCGTCCTTCAAGAATCTATACTTTTTTCGACCAGCATCGGTGAGAACATTGCCTATGCACGTCCCGGTGCTTCGGAATATGAAATCGTTGAAGCTGCACAAGCCGCTAAAGCCCATGAGTTTATAACTCGGCTTCCGCATGGCTATGGTACGATGGTAGGTGAGCGTGGAATGCAATTATCCGGCGGACAGCGCCAGCGGATTGCGCTCGCACGAGCTTTTCTGAAAAATGCTCCCATTCTTATTCTGGATGAGCCGACAAGCTCCATCGATATAAAAACAGAAAGAGAAATTATCGAGGTGATGGAGCGTCTTAGCATTGGGCGCACCGTCTTTATCATCGCCCATCGCTTGTCAACCTTGAAACACTGCGATTTACTCCTTGGCATTGAACATGGCCAAGTCGCCTTTTTCCGGTCCGACGTTTCAAAGGCCATAGGAGATCCCTCCGTTTTCGTGGCGCCCCACACACACCCTTTATCTCGAGAAGAGAAATTTGGAGGGTAACCTCACCTTCAGGTTAAGCAGCTCACATGGGTATCACGGTCTGTATCGCTCCGGTAAGAACGCTGGAGTACCCCGAGGGCGGTGGTCATCTATGGGAGTATTTGAATTGGGCACTCGGGCTACGTGCAGTCGGCTGTAAAGTAATCTGGCTCGAAGCTGTTGCCCCAAGTTCTCCACCTGCCGAACTGCGAGTCAACGTTTCCGCCCTGAAACTTCGCTTAGAGCGCTACGGTCTTGCGAATTCCTTGGCTCTCTACTCCTCGACTGACGATCCTCTGCCTGCAGATTTAACCGCCATGGGATGTCTGGAACTCGATGACGCCGCAGCACAGGTGGACCTCTTGTTAGAGTTTCCCTATGACACTCCGCTGCATGTTGTAAAGCGCTTCCGGAGGTCAGCCTTGTTAGACATTGACCCAGGTTTATCGCAGGCCTGGATCAGCAAAGGACGAAAAAGGCTGACTCCGCACGATGTGTATTTTACGACCGGGGAGACGGTTGGTCAGGCGAAAACACGGATCCCCGATCTGGGATTGAATTGGATCTATACGCCTCCATGCGTCGCTCTCGACTGTTGGCCGCGGCAGGAGGCAAAAACTAAAGCGCCGTTTACGACCGTGGCTCACTGGTATGCTGGCGGATGGTTAGAGGACGATGCACACGCACACTTGGATGACAAACGGAGCGGCTTTCTACCCTTCGTGGAGATGCCAAGACTCACAGGCCATCCGCTCGAATTGGCTCTCGACCTGAAGCCAGAAGACGAGCAGCGGCATATGCTCGAAAACCGAGGCTGGCGTGTGGTTGATTCTCATGAAGTTGCGGCGACTCCATGGGACTATCAGCACTACATTCAAGAGTCTTTCGGTGAGTTTAGTTGCGCCAAACCCGCTTGTTTGAAACTCGAAAATGCCTGGGTCGTTGTCCAACATACAGGGCCGAGTCGATTTCTGCCGGATTCCGCCGGATTATTTCGGTTCCGCGATCTAAAGCAAGCGGCGCAGTTCGTTGAGAAAGTAGTGATCGATTACGAGAACCAATGCAAGCTCGCTCGGGCTCTAGCGGAGGAGTACTTCGATGCAAGAAATGTTGTTGGAGTTCTCCTAGAACGGGCGTTGTCGTAAGTTGAATATGGATTCGTCTCTGGACTTAATTCATAGATCCATCAGTCGGCAATGAGCAGAAATTTGCGACTCGTTATTATGGGCATACTGGGACGAACGCCGTTAGCAGGAGTGTCGTGGCAGGTCTTGCATTTTCTTGAAGGCTTTCGACGGCTGGGGCACGACGTTTACTATATCGAGGATACTGGAGGCTGGGCGTATAATCCTTTGCAGAAGACACACGACGATGAGTCCGAATACGCTAGCAACTGCCAATACGCCGTCAGTTATGTGGCCAAGCTCATGTCTTCTTTCGGCCTGCAGGATCGTTGGGCTTACCGGTCTCGGGTAGACGACCGGTTCTTTGGGCTCTCCCAGACGCAGGTGTCGCGCTTGTTTGAAAACGCCGATGCGCTAGTCAACTTGACCGGCTCCGCCCAGCTCTTCGAAGAGCACAACACGCCAGATTGAGGTGGTTCACGGTGATCGCAAGGCAATCGACCTACTCGAAGCTCACACGCATTATTTCACCTATGGCGAAAACTTCGGGGCGCCGGATTGCAGTGTGCCCCTGACCCGGTTCAATTACCATCCAACGCGCCAGCCCATTGTTCTAGATTGGTGGACACATGACGCACGGCTAGCGTCGGAACCAAACGATCAGCTCAACGTCCCGGCCCGTTTCACAACGATAGCGAAGTGGCGACAACCGGGCAAAGATATCGAGTGGAACGGAGAGACGTATTCCTGGAGCAAGCATGTCGAGTTTCTAAAATTCATTGATCTGCCACGTCGCAGCGAACAAGAGTTCGAGCTTGCCTTAGCATGGGAAGCCGAGAAAGACGAAGAGGCGATTCCGCAATTGACATCGCATGGGTGGAGAGTCATCGACGCGATCTCGCTGTCATTAAACATCGCGCCTTATCGCGAATATATCCTCGGCTCACGGGGCGAGTTCACCGTCGCTAAGGACCAAAACATTCGCCTTCGAAGCGGCTGGTTTAGTGACCGAAGCGCCTGCTATTTAGCCGCGGGAAAACCCGTCGTGACTCAGGACACTGCCTTCGGTAACATCCTGCCAACCGGCCGCGGGCTTTTTGCTTTTCAGAGTATGCAGGACATCCTGACGGCAATCGACACGATTGAAAGCGATTATGAACAACACAGTCGGGCTGCTCGTGAGATTGCGGAGGAGTATTTCGCAGCGGAGAAGGTGCTCGGCAGCTTAATGGAGCGGGTCGGTTTGTGAGGTAGGCGAATTGGTTGTCGTGCTTTGTACAGAGACACGTGAAGCACCTTGACCTTCAATGTGGGTTCTAACGAATGGCAAGGATAATTTTCGCCGGCTATCTGGTACGCTACCCCCTCGGCGGCTATGCCTGGCAAATGGCCCACTATCTGTTAGGGTTTCGTTCCCTCGGGCATGATATCTGGTTTTACGAAGATACCGGGAAGCTGAACTGTGATTTGGCGTACAATCCCCTTACAAATGAGTTTGCTCCCTCTTACAAATACGGGATTAAGGCGACGGCAAACTTTTTCAGCAAGATTGGATTTGGAGATCACTGGCTTTTCTTTGATGTTGATCGGGGCCTTAAGTATGGTCCAGGGGCTCACCGTATAGATACACTTTTGCACGAATCTGACCTCCTCGTAAGTTTCGGGCCAGTCAACCGAATTCCCATCGAGCTATTTCGAGAACGCCCTTCCATTTTCATTGATTCAGATCCTGTCTATTTGCAGCTCAAACTAGCTAAGGGAGACAAAAGTCTGGCGGCTATTCTCGATGCTCATACACTGCATTTCACTTTTGGTGAAAATATCGGCAAGGCGGGGGCGAGCTTGCCGACTGGTGGTTATACGTGGCATCCAACTCGTCAACCTATCACAATGGGCATCTGGGAAAGTGCTGAGTCACCAGGGCATGCATATACAACCGTCGGAACGTGGTATTCGAAAGGACGAGACCTAGAATACCAGGGCGAGACGTTTAAGTGGTGCAAACGATCCGAATGGTGCCGCTTCTTGGATGTCCCTAGCAGAACCGCAAAGACTTTTGAACTGGCGATGGATGTCGACAGTGTACCTGGAGACGTCGAACTACTCACTGCGAACGGCTGGCACGTAATTGATCCCATCCAGATCTCAATCGATCCATGGCGCTATCGTGATTATTTGCGTGGTTCGCGAGCTGAATTCACGGTGGCGAAAGACATGAATGTTCGCCTTCGAAGCGGATGGTTTAGTGACCGAAGCGCTTGCTATTTAGCCGCGGGAAAACCGGTCGTGACTCAGGACACCGCCTTCGGTAACATCCTGCCAATCGGCCGCGGACTTTTTGCTTTTCAGAGTATGCAGGACATTCTGACGGCAATCGACACGATTCAGAGCGATTATGAACAACACTGCCGGGCTGCTCGTGAGATTGCGGAGGAATATTTCGCCGCAGAGAACGTTCTGCGCAGTCTAATTGAACGAGTCGGACTGTGAGAAAGCGAATTAATGTCATGGCTGGATTTTCTAACGTTAGGGCCCGGCTATCGAGAGACTAACCAACCGTCGCTTTACATTTCGACGTGCGATAAAAATGGGCTGCCAAGTGTTGGACTAATACACCGTTACGGTGATTGATAATTCTATAGAGCAATTCACCCAATCACCTGAAACCGCTGTTTGCTTTTAAAAAATGACGGCTTCTTCTCTGCGTGTGATCGTCACAGGTTTCATTGGTCATCAGCGCCTGCTGGGAGGCGTCGCGTGGGACTACTTGAATGTAGTACTGGGCATGAAGCGACTTGGACACGACGTTTATTATATCGAGGATTCAGGATGCTGGCCCTACAACGACGTTGACGGTCCGTCAGGAGGCGACTGGACCGATTGGAACCCGCAACCAACTGTCGAGCACCTCAGCAAGGTCATGTCAGCTTTCGGCCTCGATCATAAATGGGCCTATCAGTTTCCGCCCAAGTCTGAATGGTTTGGGCTTTCGAGTCTAGATCGAAAGGAGATCATTGAAACGGCGGATCTCCTTATCAATGTATCCGGAACTCTCGAAAAGCCGTGGGATTATCGAACAGTGAAGAGATTAATTTATATCGATACGGATCCGGTATTTTGTCAAATAGGAGCGGTAACCGGCGCCGATTCAAGGATAATGAGACAACGTTTAGATGCTCACGATGTATTTTTTACACTTGGTGAATGCTTGAATACTAACGACGAAATTCCAAACTTAGACTACAAGTGGAATACCACAAAATATCCTATTGTTCTCGACCAGTGGCGCGATGACTCGCTGACCGGAAATAGATTTACAACGATAATGAATTGGACAAGCTATGATTCGCTTACTTACCATAATAAGCGCTATGGACAAAAAGACGCTGAATTTATGAAGTTCATAGAACTGCCGCAGAAAGTCTTCCCCACCCCGCTTGAAGTCGCCCTTTATAAACCTAGGGTGAAGAGTTCACGCAATTTTGCCGTTTCAACTCCTCTTGATCTTCTGGAATCATCAGGGTGGAAGGTTGTTGATGCTTCGGAAGTTTGTCCCGATTTCTATACTTATCGTCGATATATTCACCAGTCAAAAGCGGAATGGAGTGTGGCCAAAGGCGGCTATGTCGTAGGGAGATCGGGTTGGTTCAGCTGTCGATCAGCTTGCTATCTCGCTGCCGGTCGTCCCGTGGTTGTCCAAGATACCGGCTTCAGCAAAATGTTACCGGCTGGCGAAGGCGTAATCGGTTTCGGCACATTTGATGAAGCTGAAGCTGGCATTCGCGAGATCGAAGCAAACTATCAACGGCACGCGAAAGCTGCGCAAGATATCGCCGAAGCGTATTTCGACTCAGACAAGGTGTTAAATCGCCTGCTCGAGATTGCTATGGGTCACAAGGGATAGGGGGAAAAAGCAACGTTCTTGCTGCCGACTGGCGCTCGGCGAAATATTCGGAGGTCTTTATGCTCGTACCGGACCGCATGGCCAATTTGTGGCAAAGTGTAGAGGCAGGACAAATGAGTCCTGAAGATTGCGTAAGCGAACAGGAAGCGTTGTTGGAGCCTTACCGCGTCGAATGGACAAAAGCGTTACTATGTAACGAGGAGACGGACCTCCGCGCCAGCTTGTTAAGAGAAGTAGCTGCCTATTATCACGTTTCGGACTCCGCCGATATTGATCGGTCGTGCGATTCGGCGGTGGACACATTGAAGTCTGAGTGGGAGAAAACGGTCGACCCTCGGCAGCGTTCTAGCATCGAGAGTTTCTACGAAACCAAGACTCACATCTACGATCTGATGAATTGGCATACGCTGAGAGACGACAACGGACCCTTGGCGTACGTCGTAGCCCTGCAGATCGCGCGCGCCCATAGCGTCCGCAACTGCCTGGATTTTGGTTCCGGTGTAGGATCCGGAGGGCTGTTATTCCGCCTCGCCGATATCGACACGACACTGGCGGACATTTCCACTACGCTTCTTGATTTCGCACGGTGGCGCTTTGACCGACGGCGGCTCCCCGCGCGCTTTGTGAATTTGAAAGATACGCCCTTGCCAGAGTCTAGATTCGACATGATTCTGGCTATGGACGTGTTCGAGCATCTGGTCGACCCAGTAGAAGTAGTCCAGCAACTTTGGCGTGCTATGAAACCAGGAGGACTTTTGTTTGCACGAATTCACGCAGCGGTAGATCCGAGCCATCCGCAACACATTGTGGAGGACTTCGGCGCGACCTTTACCAGGATGAAAGAGCTGGGTTTGGTAGAGCGCTGGCGTGATCGCGCATTGTGGGGGCATGTACTTTTCCAAAAGTGCGGTTCACCGATTTGAGGAATGCGCGTAGAGTTTTCCGATCAAGCGAGTCCGCTGTCCGCTAAACCACACGCGACTGAAGTGGTTCGCATGCTTCGTCACTGATCGGGTGCTCGGTTTTCTGTTGAACTCTGCAGGAGAGAAATAAAATGTCCAAACAAAGCCTGAAAGTGAAAGAAAACTGGCGTCATTGGACGCCCGAGCTAGCCAAGATTTTCTTGCGGTCGGGCCCGGAAGGAAAGAATCACCCGTCCCGCGTGCGAGCCCTTAGCTTGCTCGAAGGTCTATCATCCGTTCTCGACGTTGGCTGTGGTAATGGCGTCATGTTTGAAATGATCCGCGAGAGAAGGCTTGATCTGGACTATCTCGGAGTTGATGTAACCGAAAATCTTTTGCAGGTAGCACGCCAGCTGTTTCCCGCCGACGCTCATCGGTTCCGGCGAATGTCACTGTATGACTTAAAGAAACTGCGGCGCAAGTTTGACGCGGTCGTGTGCCGTCACGTGCTTGAGCATTTACCGGATTACGTCCCCGCAGTTCAGTACCTGTATTCCTGCGCTAGAAAAAAACTGATTCTTGTCTTTTTTCTACCTCCTCAGCCTCTTTCTTCTGGTCGGAAGCGAGACGGGAAGTTTGAGCGTGATTTCTATAATCACACCTACGACCTGGGAAAATTCATTAATCATCTTTCAAGCGAGCTTTCGCCCGCGCCCGGCGAGATTCGAATCCATCTTCGACAGGGAAAGAGTGATTCCAGGATGCCTTGGGCAGATCGCCAAAACGTCATTTACGAAGTGATTCGGCCGACCAAGAAAGCGACTCTCAAAAGGTTGAAATGAAGGAACTCAGCAGTCGCTAAGGAACGCAAGTGCATTGGCCGCTAGATACTGCGGCCTATAGCTAGTCTCTGAGACTAATACGTCTAAGTGCTTGATGACCAAGATCAAGACTCAATATGACCGACCCCATTATATGCCCCAGCTTGATGGCCTGCGGGCGTTCGCCGTTGGCGCTGTGCTGATTCATCACTTTTTTCAGCCAGCAAGGATTGGCGGCGTGGACCTTGCCCTTCTGGGCGTTTGGCTTTTCTTTGTTCTGAGCGGCTTCTTGATAACGGGCATCTTGTTACGATCACGGGATCAAGTCGACGATAGTGGCTATCCGAGCGGTTTCGTCCTCCGACAATTTTATATCCGCCGTTTCCTACGCATTTTTCCCTTGTACTATTCGGTACTCTTTATGGCGGCAACGATTGATCTGGGCGACGTGCGCGACACGATCTTCTGGCATTTAACGTACCTATCAAATTATCTTTTTGCGACGCACCAGTATTGGGGGCCAATGACCGCGCACTTCTGGTCATTATCAGTCGAGGAGCAGTTTTATATCTTATGGCCTGGGCTGGTTTTGTTTGCTCCACGTCGACTTCTGCTGAAACTTGTTATTGCCGCGATCGCTATCGGCCCAATCTTCCGAGTGGCTGCCCATTTTCTTGACTTTAACTGGATTGCACGGCTGACGGTTTTACCGTCGTCCCTCGATGCTCTCGGGCTTGGCGCCCTATTAGCCTACTGTTCACATCATGCGGCCGAGAAACCGATACTGATCAAACGTCTTAAGCAATGCATCTATTGGCTAGGCGTCCCCGGCTTAATCGTGCTTCTTGGCCTGCAAAAACTAGAAAACTATAACCTAGTCGGTGATGTGACGGTGAATTCGTGGTTCATTGAACCCGTGCTTTGGGCACTGATGTTTGTTTGGGTGATCAATCGCGCCTCATTGGGATTTACCGGCGTCGGAGCCAAAATTCTCGAGTTCAAGCCGCTGGCGTACACAGGCAAGATAAGTTACGGAATTTATGTCTACCACCCATTCGTCTATGCGCTTCTCCCTATTCTGTTCTACAAGACAAACGTCGATTTTTTTCTTCTGCCGCGCCTGCTGCAGTTCGGGCTGCTTGTGGGAACTACAGTGGGAATCGCCGCGCTGTCGTGGCGCTTCCTTGAAAGCCCAATCAACTCCCTGAAGAATCATTTTACTTATGCTCAGCAAAACGAACGCTGCGGGATCCAACGGCTCAAAGCAGTTTGACTGTGATTCCCTCACCCACCTAGGCAGCCGCTCTTTATCACTCTTAAAGACATTGGCTCCTGGCGCAGTTCTACTTTTCATCTACTCCTCCGCCACCATTCTGCTTCATCCTTTTCCTAACCTCCCTTTTCACGATGACTGGACCTACGCTTGGAGCGTTGAGCATTTCCTGAAAACCGGTGAACTCCAGGTTCTTGACTGGTCCGTTCATTATCCATTCGTGCAAATTCTTTGGGGCGCGTTGTTTTGCCTACCTTTCGGGTTCTCATTTTCTGCTCTTCGAGCTTCCACAGTGGTGCTCGCTTGGGTTGGGGCCTTGGCCCTATATGGCACGTTGCGGGAGCTGGGGCGCGCGCGTAGTGAAAGTCTTATCGCGACTGTTGTCCTTCTCGCCAATCCCGTGTTTTTTGTCCTCAGCTTCTCTTTTATGACGGATGTCCCGTTTCTGAGCTTCGCCAATATAGCTTTCTTCTTCATCGTGCGGGGGCTCTCCAGGAGAAGCTCCTTTGAAATCTATGTGGGCTGCATCTTTGCAGCAGGTGCCCTCTTCATACGACAAATAGCTGTTGCGATACCAGCCAGCCTGCTGCTTTATTTTCTTTTCACGCCATCTCACAGGTCGTGGAGATATCTTTTACCCGCCAGTGGAATTTGTTTACTGTTCTTCCTTGCCCCTATTTTAACTGCTCAAATCTTTGGTGTGACATCTGCGTCTAAATCGTTGACGACTTGGGTGATCGATTTTTGGCTCCATCATTATCCCCAAGCAGTATCCGGCCTATTGCGAATCTTTATCCATACCGGCCTTGCCCTTCTCCCTCTGAGCATGCCCATAGTCGCCTCAGTCTATAGGCGTCCTTTGTTTTGGCGTGTCGTTGCCGCTTTATCTATTCTCACGGGCTGCTCGATGTTGTTTGCGGGCGAACTTCCCAATCCGCAAGATGGGATGTGGCAGTTGAATACACTCGGCAGAGAACGTCACCTCCTACAGGGCCCACCAGCTCCTGATTTCTTGCCTCCGTGGTTGAATCCTGCTCTTTTCGTACTTTCGCTTCTTTCTTCTACAGTGATTATTGTGAAAATTATCGATGTGATCCGCGCCGATATTGGAAATCCACTTGGACTTTTCGTTTTGTATGGGTCTATTCAGTTTGCCCTGATCATGGCTCTCTGGTTCTTTGGTCCATGGGGCTCTGATCGGTACTCTATGGTCCTATTCCCGCCTCTGATCATGATACTTACGAATAGCCAAATCAAAGCAAAGGTGGCGCTTGCAAGCATCACCGTTTTGTTTGCCTTATCGATGCTCGTAACTTGGAACGAGACCCAAACTAGTCGCGCTATCGCTCAAGGGGTAGCATGGCTTCGCGCAAGGAATATTCCTTTTGCCAGTATTGATGCAGGATACGTGTTCAACGGCTGGAACCTTTATGCCCATTCCGAAAATCTATCGCCTGGAGCTATACCTGGCAGAGATGTTCCTTTGGTCACATCAGCGGAGAAGAAACCTTATGTGATCGCAGCTTCTCCTATAGCGGGCTATAGAGTCGTTCATGAGTATAGTTGGGCGATTCCACTCACATCTTTCAAGCCTAAAGTTTACGTAGTAGAGCAGCTATCTCAGCTGCCGAAGAACAAAGACCAACTTCCGTAGGCAACTGTGCTTGGTTGCAGCGAATCCCAGTATAGCCGTCAATCTTTTCTGCCTTGGCACCCGAGCAGTTTGATGTCGAGAAATAAACTTGCGCTGTTCGCAGCGCTATTTCTTCTACTCGTTTTTGTCGCGCAGGGAATTTTATTCATCCAAGCCAACTCTCAAACTGTCGATGAGGCCATGCATCTCGCAGCTGGCTATTCTTATCTTACAAAAAAAGATTTTCGTATCGAGCCCCAAAATCCGCCCCTCATTAAAGAATTTCTAGCTCTTCCACTTTTCCTAAGTTACAGACTGCCTTTCAATCCAGATCCTCAACATTGGCGCGAAGCAGATGGTTACTTGATCGGACGGGACCTACTGTACAACTCGACGCCCAGCGCGGATCGAATGCTTGCTTTGACTCGGTTCCCTAATTTATTTCTCGGCACCATCCTGATAGCGCTCACCGCATGGTGGGCCCATCGGCTTTGGGGCAGTCGGGCAGGCTTGCTGGCCATGGCGCTTGCGTCTTTCGAACCCAATCTCGTTGCCCATTCCTCTCTCGTGACTACCGATATCGGAGTCACTTTGTTCATTTTTCTTACTGTCTATCTTCTCTGGGAATATGTGAATCGACCCAGATGGACGTTTTTGGTCGGCATCGGCATTTCTACGGGTATGGCCCTGGTTGCCAAATATTCAGCCGTTTTGGTCATCCCGATGATTGCTCTGATCGTTACCGCTTCTCTTTTTACTAGCAGCGAGCCTTATGTTCCGTTGTTGCCCAAAACATGGGACCCAAATAAACCACGCCACAAACTTCTCCAAGCGGCGGCGGTTCTTTCGTTTATACTCTTTGTTGCATTGCTGACGATTCCGCCAGCCTACTTGTTTCAAGGATTCCAGCCCTGGTTATCCGGCTTTCATCAATTTCTGACTTTATCAGAGGAAGGCTTACCGGCCTTTTTCTTAGGCGAATATTCTTGGCACAACTGGTGGGGCTATTTCCCGGTAGCCTTTCTCATTAAGACACCCATGGGCAGCCTGGTGCTCATCACTATCTCGCTTGTTTTCTATCGCGCCGGAAGTCCTCTCGGATACCGTCAAGCATTATTTCTTGTGCTACCGGTTATCCTAATCTTTCTTCCCATGACGCAGGCGAAGACGAATATCGGCCTGCGTCATATTCTTCCCGTTTATCCGTTTCTCTTCATCCTGGCCTCGCGTATGGCGACGCTTCGCTTTCGCCGCCCTTCGCTCGCGCTGTTCCTGATTGGGATCCCGCTCACCTGGACGGCTATCTCCTCGTTGCGCATCGCGCCGCATCAGCTTGCGTATTTCAATGAATCGGTCGGAGGCCCGGAGCAGGGTTACCGTTACTTAAGCGACTCCAATCTGGATTGGGGCCAAGACCTAAAAGAATTGAAGGCGTACATGGAAAAAGAGAAACTCCCAATGATCTATTTGTCTTACTTCGGAACGGCGCCGCCGTCCTATTACGGCATTCGCTACCAGGATGTCGCGAGTAAAGGCACCTTAACGCCGCCTCCAGCTGAAAAGGTCCCGGACAATGCGCCGCGCAAGATTTTTGCGATCAGCGTTTACAACTTGCAAGACGTTTCAAACTCCTCAAATCCGCTGTTCCGCTGGCTCCGGCTGCGCGAGCCGATCGCCAAGGTCGGCTACTCGATTTTCGTTTACGATCTGACGAACGATCCGGTGGGCGTCATGATGGTGAAACACACTTCCGCGCTTGCGCCCGATCAATCCATCGAGTCAAAGCAGGCGAAAGGATGACCGACGGGTCGTGGACCCGCGGCGCGATGCCGTTGAGAGTATCCTTTATTTTAAACCCAAGCATTTCATCTTCGCCGCCTCTACGTCACTTTTGATCCCAATCGTGCTTTTTCGGCGAAGGTTTTGACACTAAGAGTACTGTTTCACCTTTTTCGTCGTCGGCATTGTCTCCGTTGAATTAAATGCCTTAACGCACCGCTTCAAAGGCCATCGATTCCCAGCTATTGACCACCCAAAGGTCCGAGCCTTCATTGCGTATACGAACTTCTGCCTCGCGAAAAATGGGATCAGTCCTCTCGTTAACAGGGTATTCGGTAATCTGCGTGAATCCCGCCAATTCGAGACTCTTCCGCAATGTCGGCGCGTCATAGAGGAATTGGGTTCCCCCGTCGCGCATTTGTAGGTTGAAGATATAAACTCCGGCCACGGGCGTTTTGCGCCAGCCCTGCAGTCGAAGTTTCGCAGCTATGAACCGCTGCGCATCGGCATCCGGATTTAATAATTGAACGAATTTCGCGAGGTTAGCCGCTACGATACGCAGCTTTCCACCCGGCGCAAGAACGCGAAAGCACTCCTTGAGCATGGCTAAACCGCCTTCCCAGGGCACCGCCTGAATCATATGCTCGCTG
>WNFK01226425.1_pt1 | contig 14038 bp, 15 predicted proteins | sample 5400281 | NCBI WGS metagenome assembly WNFK01 (sample SAMN13153350, study PRJNA577476) | soil metagenome | isolation source: 20 cm soil on Douglas fir-dominated hillslope | place: USA:California | collected 2013-09-17 | reverse complement strand
GCGTAACGACAACAACGACTTGGTTGGAATGACGTTCCGCGATACTGCCTAAGACTTGTGCACTTCTTTCCAACCTTTGTCGCGCACTCTCGCCGCCGGAGCGGCCAGCCGGCCGCCCCCGCCGGGTGAACAGGTCACATCTTCTTCTTCGCCACCTTCATCGGTTTTCCTTCGACGACCTCGTACTCGACCATGTCGCCGGTCTTGAGGTTCTTTTCCATCACATCAACCATTTTGACTTGATAGGTCTTCCCGTCGGCTCCCTTGATCTGGACAACCTCTTTCTCGACGACGACCACCGTTCCGGATGCCTTGGCGGCTTGAGCCAGAACCAACGTCGACGAGAAAAGCACAACGGCCAGTGCAACCGCTATGATCCCAAGCTTGTTCTGCATCGTCCTATCCCCCCAGAGTTGATTGGTCATTCCTTTCGGTTTCTTACGTGACTCGACAATGACCCAGGGCCTCCTGTCCCCTTCGGGCCCTTGGTACAGCGCGGATAACAGGATTGTCAAGGGAGAGGAAGCTATCCTCTCCCTCACCACGATCCGCGCGTGCGCGCCCCAGCTCCGGATCTCATTGACCTCCGTTTGGCCGATCTTCTTCACGCGAACGCGGCACCTGCCCGTTGGCCTTTCGATCGCGCTCCTTCTCGGGCTACGGCCAAGCCATCGGCCCTGTCTATCGGGTGGGTGGCCATTGCGCAAGAGATGCCGATACGACATACTTGGCCGGCGCTGACTTCGATGAGTGCACTGCCGTCCGTCGAACTGACCGTTACGACTTCGGCCCTGCTGAAGGCCCTCGGACTGCTGGCCGTCCAGTTCCCCGAGCAGTTCCACGTCGAGGCCTGGCGCGCCCTGACAGGTGAATACGCCCGGCGAGAGATCGGATACTCTTCGGGGCCACTCAGGCTCGCACCGCACGCTTACGACGCTCTCCCCGGTGACGTGAAGGCCGTCCTGCAGGGCGCGGAACCAAGCCCACACTAGATGAATAGACCGGTGGCGGACCTCCCTTCGGTCGGTGCTCGAGCTGTCGGACGCCATCATCACGGCGACGGGCGCCGTCGACGCCATCCGCATCGCTCTCATTGCCGACGTCATCGTGTGCGATCTCGCCTCGGCGGAGGCGGCCGACGTCGAGTTTCTCGAGCGGCTTCGCCGCATGCACATCCGGCAGGGACGCCGGGCGCCGGCCATCGCCCTCACGAGGCAAGGATTGAGAGACGCCCGCGTGCGTGCGCCGGGTTTTCAGCGCTATCTGACGAAGCCGGTCGATGGCGACGAACTTCGGGCCGCCGTCCTGGAGCAGTTCCGCCGCTAGGCTCCGACCGATCTCAAATCCCTTACGTCCTTCGAGTTAAAAGTCTGTCGGACGCTAACGTTCGCGACCTTGCCCCGTGGATAAGTCCGGAGGCGGGGGACAGAGCTATCCAGGGAAGAAGATGGAGAAGAGCGTGCGGCGATCCGGACTTATCCACCAGCATCCACATTTTCCACCGAAATATTTCGTGACCCGGCTTGACAGGCTTGCGATTTAAGGACGACGATGCGCGCACCGTGTTGGTGTTCGTTCGACTCAGATCGCTACTCTTCGCGCTGTGTCCGGACCATCCGGTGGCGCGCTGCGAGACGTGCCACCGAACTTACACGCCTGAGGAGCTCGGGACCGAGATCGGCGAGAGCTCCTATCTCTGCCGCCACTGCAACACCGATCTGCGAGAGTCGATCGTCGCCCACGCGCGGACGTGCCCGAATCTCATTCCGCAGAAGCCACTCGCGCGGGTGGCGTCTGTCACCAACTCGACGAGCCCCACAGCCGCTTCGGAGCGTTTCGCGACCCGGCGTAGAGCCCGGCTCGGGCTGGATGCCCACGCGACGGCCGGGTAGAGCCGCACGCTAGCTCGCTCAGCCGACGCCAGATCCACCGCACGACGTACCGCGGTAACTCAGGCCTCGCCAAGCTCGTAGAAGACGACTGGGCAGATGAAGAGGTCGTCATCCGCAGCATTCCCATCGCCATCGAAGCTTGGGGAAGTTCTTGACATTGGAGCGTGCCTGTCCCAGCGTTGCCGCAGCCAGCGGGCGAGGAGCTTTCAACCCAGGACAGCGGGGGTCCAAGTCATGGATCGAGAACGCCTTCGAAAGGTTAGAGCGCTGCGCTTCGGTCTGCTGCTGCCAATCCTGCTCCTAGTGGCTTTCCCGGCGGTGGCGCAGGCGCCGGGGAAGCCCAAGGTCGACCGCCTGGTGATGGGGCTCATCACGCCGTATCTGGATTATGTGCGCCCCTGGATCAATGGGACGGCCGACCACAATATTCAACACGACCCCATGCAGTACAAACCCTGGCTGGCGGACAGCTGGACGCTGGGCCCTAACGGACGGTCGTGGAAGGTGAAGCTCCACAAGGGCGTGCAATTCCATCATGGGTACGGTGAGTTCACGGCTCAGGACGTGGTCCACTCCCATGCCCTCTGGTGCGACCCGAACTACCCTGGCCGGAAAGACCTCCCGGTCAGTGGCTACCGGGCCGGCATCTGCCAAGTCCAGAAGATCGAGGTGGTCAGCGCTCACGAAATCACCATGCACTGCAAGGTCGTGTGTCTGGACATGCCGTTTTACTACTCGAGCGCCTCGAACGTCATGATCTTCAGCAAGAAGCAGTGGGACGCGGAAGGAGAGATGGGTTACGAGCGCAAGCCGGCGGGGACGGGACCGTACATCTTTAAAGAGCGACAGCTGAGTCGGTATGTCCTGTACGAGCGGGCGCCAACCCCCCACTGGAAGCATGGTGTGGTGGACTGGAAAGAGATCAAGATGACGTGGACCATCGAAGAAGCAACGCGCTTTGCGCAGCTGATCGCGGGCGAAACCCACCTCACCGAGGTGAACAAGGACCTCACCGACGAGTTGGTCGGGAAAGGCTACAAGCTCGTCCGGAGCCGAGGGACCGCGCAGCAGATGCAGATCAATTTCGGCGGGCTCTACTTCGGCACCGAGGACAAGGCCACGGGGCGCTACACGGAGTACGGTGGCACCACGGGTAAATTGGACCCGAAGCTTCCCTGGGCGAACGTCAAAGTTCGGCAGGCCATGAACAAAGCGATCAACCGGAACGAGCTGCTCAAGGTGTTGTACAAGGGTCGGGCGAACCCCATGTACGGGCATGGCTTCTACCCGGACCTGGAAGGCTGGGACCCCACCTGGGAGAAGCGGTTCCCGGCGATGTATGGCTATGACCCGGCGGCAGCGAAACGGCTGCTCGCGGAGGCGGGGTATCCCAAGGGCTTCAAGGCCAAGGCCTGGCTCTATCCCTTCGCCGGCGCCCCGGAAATGGTCGCGGTGATGGAAGCCGTGGCCAATCAGCTGCGCGAGGTAGGCATCGAGATAGAGCTGATAGAGGCCGACTGGGTTGCTGCCGTTCGCCCCAAGTTGCAGAAGCGCGAAGCCAGTGGATACCTCTGGGCCGTTCCGCCCTCGAAGAAGGCGGTTGAGCCTCAGCTCGCTGTCTTCAACGTCGGCAAGGGTATCGGACACATCTTTCAGACCGACGAGATCTACAAGATGTGGGAAGACCTCCTGCAGATCACCGATGCGAAGGCCAGGGATGCTCAGCTGCGCAAGATCGGCAACTACAAGTTCGAAAACTTCGAGACCATCCCCTTGTTCGACATGTTCATCGAGGTCATCGTGGACCCCAAGATCGTCGCGGACTGGCCCTTTCCCGGTTGGGACGGGGGCGATGTCGGCCACACCTGGCGAATCATGGCGTGTAAACAGGAGAAGCCCTGCAAGTAGCTCGACCTTCACGCTGCTCGCACCAGGCCGCGGACGGGGAGGGCTAGCCTAGAGCGCGCGGACCTCGCGGCCGGCCGCAATATCTGGCCGGACCCTGCGCATGAGCACTTCCCGGTCGCCTGAGAGGGCTGTCATGGGCCGCTCGGCGGGCGGACGCCCTCGGGCTCGGGAAGCGGCGGCCCCGTGCGGCCAGCTTCGGCGAGGCATTGCAGGACCGCTTGCCTGCCCCCGTCGGTGCTGAACCGGAACGTGATCCGGCCGTCGAGATCGACCCGCTCGAGAGAAACGTACGGCGCACTGCACTTCGCCCACCGCGCATAGGCCAGGTCTTGCTGAGGCGTGTTCGCGATGGCGCACGCCCCCAGGAAGAGGGCGAGCGCCGCGATGAGGAGCCATCCGCGCGTGCGGAGGTCGCCGAGCAGAGTCATCGCGGTCGACGTCACACCTCCATCGTCGTCACCTTGCCCGAGGTGAGGTCGTAGACCCCGCCCGCGAGCTTCAACTTCCCGTCCTTTAAAAGGCCCGCGATGACGGTCGAACCTTTGCGTAGGACTCTGGCCTGCGCGCGCACGTTGCTGGCGATAGCGGTGTCCAGGTTTTTGTTCTGGCGATCGATTCCCGGCCCGATCAAGCGGTACAGCGTGCTGATCTGACCGGGCGCGTCGGCCCCCTCCAGGGCCGCTTTCACGGCGCCGCAACCGCTGTGCCCCAGCACCACCAGGACCCTGGCCCCGAGCACGAGCGTTCCAAACTCGAGGCTGGCGGTCTCTTCGGCGCCAGCCACGTTGCCCGCCACCCGCACCACGAAGACGTCGCCGAAGCCCTGGTCGAAAATGATCTCCACCGGTACCCGTGAGTCCGCACAGCTGAGGAAGGCCGCGAATGGCGCCTGCTTGGGCGCTACCGCCTTGAGGCGGTCAAGGTCGCGGTTCGCCGCGGTGATCTTGCCCTGCGTGAAGCGCTGGTTGCCGTCCAGCAGGCGCTTCAGGGCTTCGTCGGCGGTCGCGGGCGCCGTCTGCGCGAGTGCAGCATCGGGCCTCGACCCCACGCCCCCGGCGAGCACTCCGGCCCCAACCGCGGCCGCGCCGCGGAGGATCGTCCGACGAGACCAGGTGAGGTCGTTGGACACTCTCAGGCCTCCTTTCGAGGAACGTCAGCGAGAAGTGTGAGTAGGCTAACCGCCAGCGGCGCGAAGGCGGCGCTTCTTCTGCTTCTTCTTGAAGGCGGCGCGTTTCCGCGCGGTCTTCCTGCGATTCTTCACTCGCATGGCAGTCTCCTATCGGCCGGAGGGTAGGGGGCGCTCGGTGACGTTCGCTATCATAGACCGCCCGCACCAAGGCGCACAATCGTCCGCTACTCGACGATCTGATCCACCTGCAGCATCACCGTCCGGGGGATCGTCAGTCCGAGCGCGCGAGCGGTCCTGAGATTGACGACCAGCTCGAGCTTGGTGGGCTGCTCGACGGGCAGATCCGAAGGCTTTGCACCCTTGAAGATCTTGTCGACGAAGGTGGCGGCGCGCCGGTAGTGGTCGGGGTAGTTGACCCCGTAGCTCGCGAGCCCTCCGATGAACTCGGTCGACGCGTACACTGCCGGCAGCCGATGCTTGGCCGCGAGATCGACGATGAGCGGCGCGCTCGCGAGCGTGAGGGTCTCGAGCCCGACGACGAGCGCGTCCGCGCGCTCCCGCATGGCGGTCTCGAACGCCGGCCGCAGATCTTCGGCCTTGCGCACATCGAGCAGCAGAGGCTGGACACCGAGCGATCGCGCCGCCGTCTCCACGGCGGTCCACTGACGAGGGATGGCCGGGTTGCTCATGTTGAACAGGGCCGCGATCCGCGCGGCCTTCGGGACAAGCTCTTTGAGCAGCTCGACGCGCTTGGGGTATATCTCGGTCACGGTCGCGCTCAGGCCGGTGATGTTGCCCCCTGGATGGGCGAGACTCGTGATGATGCCCTGGCCGACCGGATCGCCGACGCCGGTGATGACCACTGGAATCACCGGCGTGGCGTGCTTGGCCGCCAGAGCTGCGGGCGTCCCTCTCGTCAGGATCAGGTCCACCTTGAGGCGGACCAGCTCGGCCGCAAGGTCGGCGAACCGATCGTCGCGGCCCTCGGCCGAACGATACTCGATAACAAGGTTCTTGCCCTCGACATACCCCAGTGCTCGAAGCCTCTGCCGGAAGCTCTCGAGGTTGGCGACGTTGACCGTGGGCGAGGTGCGCTCGAGCACGCCGATGCGATGGACCTTATCCGGCGGCTGCGCCTCGACCGCGAGCGGCGCCCAGAGGAAGCCGAGAGTCAGAACGACCGCGAGCCGGATCGACCGCATGCGCACCTCGTTGTGTGATGGCTGGGAAACGCCAGCGTCCTGACAGGCACACACCTTGGATGCCGGAATCGGCCTGCGCGATTCAGGCGATTCGCATTCTCTCTTCTGTCAGACATTTGAAGTCAGCTCCTCAAACGGCCGGACAACTGCACGCACGCGGCGTGCCACTGCGCGGCTCGTGGCTCGCGTCAATATTCTTGCGTGCCTGGCAGGCGCCGGCGCGGCGCGGTTCGCTCGGTTCGGGCAATCCACCCGATGCGAGCGTGCGGGCGCTTAGCTTGCTACCATGCGAGGGCGGCTGGCGAGTGCGCCGACCGAAGGCTCGGCGACGGAACGAACCGCGAAGAAGTGAGGAGGACACCGATGCGCACTCAGTCCTGGAATCGGCGCGACGTGCTGAAGGCTGTCTCCGCCGCGGCGCTGGCCGCCGCCGCTCCCCGTTCCGCGGCCGCCCAGTCGGTCAAGTGGTCGATGGGCACCGAGGCGCCAAAGCTGAAGGCCCCGGCCAACGCCGCCGACTGTCACCACCACATCTACAACGCCAAGTACCCGGTCGATCCGAGGGCCACGCTGCGCCCGGGCGACGCGCTGGTGGCGGACTATCGCGCCCTCCAGAAGCGCATCGGGACGACCCGCAACGTCCTCGTGCAGCCCTCGACCTACGGCACCGACAACCGATGCCATCTCGAGGCGCTGGCCGAGTTCGGTCCGGCGGCGCGCATGGTCGCGGTCGTCGACGACACCGTGTCGACCGAGGAGCTCAAGCGCATGCACGGGCTCGGAGTGCGAGGCATTCGCTTCAATCTGGCGCAAGCGGGCGCCACGACGCCCGAGATGATCGAGCCCCTGTCGAAGCGGATCAACGACCTCGGCTGGCACATCCAGATCAACGCGCCGGCCGTCAAGATCATGGAGATCATGCCGATCCTCGAGCGCGTTCCCGCGCAGATCGTCTTCGATCACCTCGCGCACATCCCGGAGCCCGAGGGCGTCAACCATCCGCTCTACGCCAGGGTGCGGGCGCTCATGGACAAGGGCCGCACGTGGGTCAAGCTGTCCGGTGCCTACGCGGACACCAAGGTGGGGCCGCCGACCTATTCGGACTCCAGCGCGGTCGCGCGCGCGTACGCGAAGGCCATGCCGGAGCGATGCGTGTGGGGCAGCGACTGGCCGCACCCGAGCGAGCAGTCCAAGCACCTGCCGGACGACGCCGTGCTCTTCGACCTGCTCACCGACTGGGTGCCCGACGAGAAGGTTCGCCACCGCGTGCTGGTCGAGAATCCCGCGACGCTCTACGATTTCCCGAAGGGGTGACCCGCCACGCGCCGGCGCCAGATCATCGCGTTGATGCTGTCGGGAATATTCCCGGGGATCGGGCAGCTCTACAACCGTCAGCCCGTGAAGGGGGCGATCGGGCTCGCCCTCGGGGTGGCGCTGACCTGGGCTGCCGCCCGAGCCGCCCCGGCCGATCCGCTCGCGCTCGGTCAACCGGGCGCCGACGTCCTCGTGCCGCTCCTCGCGCTCCTGGCCGTCTGGGCGTGGTCCCTCATCGACGCGTGGAGAGTCGCTGGCCGCTGAGGCCCGGAGGCCAGGAGGCCGTCGGGGCGGGAATCGTTACCGGAGACGCGGAGCGACTTCTTGCGCGTAGAGGCGAATCGAGGTGAGCACCTGGTCGAGCGGGACGCGCCCGCCGACGTTCGACTCCATGATGACCCCCGACAGGCCCAGCGCGTCCTGTAGCTGGCGCAGCCGGTCGACGACCATGTCCGGAGTGCCATAGGCCACGCGATCGCGCAGCAGGTCTTCGTAGCTCACGTTGGAGAGGCGCTCGGCGCGTTCGGCGCGCTCTTCCGACTCGGTCGTTCCCGTTGCGCCGACCGACTGAGCCATGTTCTCGGCCAGGCGACGATAGGCCCGCATGGTGCTCTCCTCCGGCTCCGAGCGCGCCTGGGCCGCGGTGGCCGCGACGTAGATCGGAATACGGAGGTAGACATTGCCGTCGCCCGCATGCCCGGCCTCTCGCCGCGCGGCACGATAGGCCCGGAGGTGGCCGATGGCCTCGGGGACGTCGAAGCCGCGCAGCCCGGTGACGAGCGAGTATCCCATGCGCCCGACCATCGGGAACGTGTCGTGCGTGGTGGCCGCGACCCAGATCGGTGGGTGGGGCTTCTGATAGGGCCGCGGCACCACCGTGAGATTGTCGAACGTGAAGTATTTTCCGGAGTGCGAGAAGCCGTTCTGCGTCCACGCCTTCAGGATGACGTCGAGCGATTCCTGGAAGCGCTCGCGGCTCTCGTCGTAGCGGACGCCGTAGCCCGAGTAGGCGCGGGGAAAGCCGCTGCGCCCGACGCCGAAGTCGAGGCGACCCTGGCTGATCTGATCGACCGTGGCGGCTTCCTCGGCGGTGCGGATGGGGTGACAGAGCGGAAGCACGCTGACGCCGGTGCCGATGCGCAGGCGCTTCGTTCGGGCGGCGATCGCCGCGGCCAGCACGAGCGGCACCGAGGCGATCGACGGGATGCCGGCGCCCATCGGGTCGGTCGGTCGCCGGTGCATGGCGAAGTGGCGCTCGGCCAGCCAGACGCCGTTGAGCCCGTGCGTCTCGGCGATCTCGGCGATCGACATCGCTTCGGCAAACGCTTCCTCCTGCGTTCTTCCCTCGCGATAGTCGCATTCCATCACCAGGCCGACGTGCATGTCATCCTCCACACCGCGCGGAGCGTCCCGGCGGTCGGCCGATTATACTGCGCCCTGAGCCAGGGCAACGGCGCGCCCGCCTATCCGCATCGCTGCTCCGACGTCGCTCCCGTCAGTTACCCTTGACCCAGGTCTGCGTCTTGTAGAAGGGGCCGAGATAGCCCCGCACCTTGAGCTTGGCGGCCTCGGTCCACACCTCGGCCTTGTAGATCTTGCCGTCCTCGGGGTCCGTGATCGTGCCGTTCTTGTAGCGGTCGTCGCTGGCGCTCAGATCCTTGATGATCACGAGGCCCACGATCGGCTTGTCCTTGTCCGGCCCCGTGCACTTGGTGCAGATCTTCGGCTTGCCCTGCGCGTCGTTCGGCTCGGTGAGCCCGGTGATCTTGCCGAACAGCTTGCCGCCCTGCTGGTAGATCTCCACGTCGGACACGACCTTGCCGGTCTTCTCGTCGACCGTCTTCCACTTGCCGACGATGGAATCGAGCGCCACGGCTGGCGTGGCGACCAGCAGCACCGTCAGCGTCAGGAGAGGACCGATGCGCTTCATGTGGCTCCTCCTTGAGGGCGGGCGCGGGGTCTATTTCGGCGGCGGTTCCGCCACGACCGTGCGAAGCGTGGCGAGGTATTTCTGGGCGGCGCGCTGCACGTCGGCGGCGGTCACTGCGCGCACCTGGGCCTGGTAGCGGTCGAGGAATTCGTAGCCGACGCCCGCGGTCTCGAGCGAGGCGAGATACCACGCCTGGCGTGCGTTCGTACGGCGGTCCATGGCGAGGGTGCCGAGCAGGTAGGCCTTGGCGACGCGCAGCTCCTCGTCGGACACGACCTGCTTCTGGATGCGCTCGAGCTGCTCGCGAAGCGCGGCCTCGGCCTTCTCCTGATTGGCCGGCGCCGTGCCGAGGAGCGCCAGGAAGTAGCCCGGGCTCACGCGAAGCGGCTCCCGCGCGGCGGTGGTGTAGGCGAGTCCCTGCTTGTCACGGAGCTCCGAGAAGAAGCGGCTGGCCAGTCCGCCGCCCAGCACCGTGGTCACCAGCTTCATGGCCGCGAGGTCGGGATCTGTCAGGGAAGGAGCCAGCCCGCCCACGAGGATCTGGGACTGCGCGCCCGGCACGGTCAGAACCGCCCGCGCGGCGACGGGCGCCGGCGGTGGCGTCGTGTTGGGCGCCGGCGCCGGCGCCGCGGAAAGCGCCCCGAAGAGTCGCTCGGCCCGGGCGACGACGTCCTGACGCTTCACCTTGCCGCTGACCGCCAGGACCATGCCCCCCGGCACGTAGTGGCGCTGGTAGTGAGCGAGGAGCGCAGCGCGATCCATTCGCTCGACGCTCTCCTTGAGCCCGAGGGCGTCCCACCCGTAAGGGTTGTCGCCGAAGGTCCGGGCCAGCAGCGCGTCGAAGGCGGCATCGTACGGCTTGTCGGCGCGGTTCCGCATCTGCCGCACGAGGAAATCGCGCACGGCCTGGACCGTCCCGTCGCTCAGCGACGGCCGCAGTGTGACGTCGGCCACGAGGTCGAGCATGTCCGACCAGAAGCGCGAGAGCGCGGTGGCGGTGATCTCGGCGTAGTCGGCGTCGGCATAGGCGTCGATGCTCCCGCCCATGCGATCGGCCGCGTTGACGATCTCGGTCCCGTCGCGCGTGGTCGTGCCCCGCACCACGATGAGCTGGAGAAAGTTGGAGAGCCCGGCCATCTGGCGGGTCTCATAGCGCGTACCCATTCGCACCATCAGCGACATTCCGACGACCGGCGCGGTCGGGTTCTCGCGCACGAGCACGGTCATGCCGTTGGCGAGCCGGGTGCGCGCGACGGCACCCGTCGCGCCGTCGGCGGCGCCCGCGAGGCTCGCCGCCGCGAGGAGGCCGAGAGCCGCGAACCCCGCGGCGAGCGTGGCGGCGAGGGAGCGGCGGGTCATGGCTTGGGCCGGAAGGCGAGCTGGGCGTAGTTGGTCCGCGAGAGGTAGCGGCGTGCCGCGTCGCGGATCTGCTCGCGCGTGATCTTGCCCAGCCGGTCGATATAGCCGAGCTCCGCCTCCAGCGTCCAGGTGGTCTCGGCGAGCGCGTAGGCGTTGGCGAGCCCCTCGGACGTCTCGGTGTCGAAGGCGTGCTGCGATTCGAACTGGATGACGGCTAGCTGCCGTTCCTCCTCGGTCGGACCCGATTCCTGCATTCGCACGATCTCCTCGAGGACGATCTGCTCGACCCGCTCGAGATCCTTGGCCTCCAGATCGGCCCGTAGTGTCACGATGCCGCCGCCCATCTGGGCCGCGTAGTTCATCGTGATCGAGGACACCAGCCGCTCCTGGTCGCGCAGCCGCTTCGCCAGCCGCGAGCTCTCCGCGCCCGCCAGGATGGTCGTCAGAAGATCGACCGCGTCGCCGCTGAGATCATTGGCGGGCGGCGCCTGCCAGCCCATGGCGAGCCGGGCCTGCTGCTCGGGACGCTCGACCGTTCGACGCACCGGGCCGACGAGCGGGCGCGGCGCCGGCGCCGGCACGGGCTTGTAGCCCGTGGCTGGGATGACACCCCAGATGCGATCGACCATGGCGCGGATCGCCTTCACCTCGACGGGCCCCGCGACCACGAGCGCCATGTTCTCGGGCGTGTAGTACTGCCGGTTGTACGTTTTCAAGATTTCGCTGGTGGCGGCGCTCAGCGTGGGCCGCGTGCCGAGCACCGGAGAGCCGTAAGGGTTATCGGCGAAGACGAGACCGTAGAGCTGCCGGATGATGGCGGCCTTGGGATTATCGGTCTCGATGTTCGCTTCCTCGAAGATCACCTCGCGCTCGCGCACGACTTCGTTCGGATCGAACTTCGAGCGGAAGACCATGTCGGCGAGAGTCTGCAAGGCCATCTCGGTGGCCTCGGTGGGAACGACGATGTAGAAGTCCGTGTAGTCGAACGAGGTCGTCGCGTTGGTGCGCCCGCCCACGCCTTCCACGGCGCGATCGATGTAGCCCGGGCCCCACTTGTCCGTGCCCTTGAACAGCATGTGCTCCTGGAAATGCGAATAGCCGAGCTGGTCCGGTCGCTCGTACCGCACGCCCACGCCGACATAGAGATAGACGGCGACGATGTCGGCAGCGCGGTGCTCCTGGACGATCAGCCGGAGGCCATTGGGCAACACCTGACGAACCGGAGCGGGCAGGTCGCCGCCGGCGCTGTCCTGGCCCGAGAGCCCAGCGCAGCCGCTGGCCAGCAAGAGCGCGACGACCGACGCGAGCGCGGCCGTACCGAGGGCCCCATGCGGTCGACTCACTGGACTTTGCCGGTCACATCGAGCACCTTGCCGGCTCGAAGCACCGTCACCTTGAACGGGCTGCCCGCGGGCTTGCTCGCCAGCAGATCGCGGATCTTCGTCAGATTGGCCGCTTCGGCTTTGAGGCCCTCGACGGCCAGGATGATATCGCCGCCCAGCGGGACCTGGTCGCCGCCCAGGTTGGCGATCATCGTGGCGCCGCGAAGCCCCATCGCTTCGGCCGGCGAGCCCTTGGCGACCGTCTTGACCATGAAGCCGGTCGATCCGGGCGGCAGATTGAGCAGGTCGGCCTGCTGGTCCGTGAGCAGCTGCCCCTCGAGGCCCGACCAGAACGATCGCTTCTCGAGCAGGAGCTTCTTCGCGGTGTTGATGGTCACCACGAAGCCGAGCCCCTCGCTGCCGCCGCTCTTGGAGATGTTGTGACTCACGATACCGATGACCTCGCCCTTCATGGAGAACATCGGCCCGCCCGAGTTGCCCGTGTTGATGGTGGCGGTCGTCTGGAAGAACTCGGCGAGCGGCATGGTCTTGTACACCGTGTTGGGCTTCCACCGGGCGCTGATCAGGCCGTCGCTCAGCGAGTAGCTGAGCCCGTACGGCGCGCCCACGATGATGACCGGATCGCCCACCTGGACCGGATCGGAGTTGGCGAGCGGCGACGACTTGGCGCCCGTGGGCACGCGCTCGAGCTGGAGCAGGGAAAGGTCGGCCGCCGGCTCGGAGGCGACCACGCGCGCCTTCACGGTCTCGCCCCCCAGGAACTCGACGGTGATCTCGTCCATGGCGTGCACGACGTGGGCGGCCGTCATCACCTTGCCGTCGGGCGAGATGAGCACCCCCGAGCCCGTCTCGTTGAATCGTGTTTGCCCGCTCGCGGCCACCTCGTGACCCTTGGCGCGGATCACGACCACGGACGGGGCGACCTTGCGAAACACCTCGCCCGCAGTCTGAGCCTCGACGCCGGACGATAGCCACGCGACCCACCCCACTACCAGAAACGCCGCCAGCCCCCGCTTCATCGCACCATTTCTCCCGGATCGAGGCTTGTTTACCCCTTCCGACGGCCGCGGATTCCGCGGAGCTCGAGGGGCCCGGTCGGCAGCATTACGCGGGCGGGCAAGATACGCAAGGACGATGGCGGGGAGGCGCGGACCGCACCTGCACGGGAAGGAGCGTCCCTTCCCGTGCGCTATCCGAAGTGGGTCGTTCTGTGCCTACGGAAGCGAGACGCTCGTGCTGTCGCCGGCGGCCGAGATGTTGAAGGTTCCCGACGCGGTCGACGCCACGTACGCGTACGAGCCCCAGCCGGTCGGAGGCTGAGGAACGTTCGCCATGAAAGGACCGGCGGTCTGGAGCTGTTGGTTCGTGGCCACCACGGTCAGGTCCGTGAGGGCCGTCGGCAGCACGCCCATGTGAGCGCCGTAGATGGAGACCGAGGACGCGAGAGCCCGAGCATCGGCCTGGGCCTTGGCGATCCGCGCGCGCGCCTGAACGTTGGCGTAGAGCGGGATCGCGATGGCCGCCAGGATGCCGATGATCGCGACGACGATCATCAGCTCGATGAGCGTGAAGCCTCGCTGGTTCGCTACCGTAAGCCGTTTCGCTGTCCACCACCGATACATGAAATCCCCCTGTCTGAGCGCTCTGGGTTAGACGCAGGTTCGTTGCCAATGTGAGTTGCAGCTTCGGTGCCATGCGCGTGCCGGGAGGCACGTCCAACGACTCAGGCACTTAACGACTTCACATTTCCGTTATTTCGGCACGGCTCATCAAATGTGCCCATGCACGCTGGCACCCTGCGCCGTGTCTACCGCCGGACGGATTCGTACCAGCAAGCGAGCTGTTTCTGCACACCACCCGCTGCACTGCTCGCCGGGCGGCTCCCGATTTCCGGAGTGTGAAATTCCCGAGGGGCCTCGTGTACAGTCGGGACGATGCCCGGAGGATCCGAAGCCACCGAG
>WNFK01034088.1_pt1 | contig 14042 bp, 11 predicted proteins | sample 5400281 | NCBI WGS metagenome assembly WNFK01 (sample SAMN13153350, study PRJNA577476) | soil metagenome | isolation source: 20 cm soil on Douglas fir-dominated hillslope | place: USA:California | collected 2013-09-17 | reverse complement strand
TGCCCCATCACCAGCGCCGCTTCCAGCACCCGTGGCAGGTCGTCTCGGACCGCTTCGATCGACACGTGGGCGGAGGGGGCGACGAGCCCGGCCTGTCCCAGGGCGGCGCGCACGACCTGAGGGGTGCGGCCGTGGTATCCGGCGAACTCGACCTCTCGGAATCCGATAGCGGCCAGCCCGGCGAGGGTTCCTTCGAAGTCCCCCTCCAGGAGGGTGCGCACCGTGTAGAGCTGTACCCCGATGGGGGTCAACCGGCTGGCCACCGCTGCCGGGCGCCCTGCCCACGACGAGGCGAGGGCCACAAGGGCGGCCAGGAACTCCCGGCGGGTGGCCGTCCGCCCCCGTTTCCTCGGCCGAGTCGGCATGGTCCTACTGGCCAGTCCGCCACAAACCGCCTGCAAGGTCAATGCGAAGCGAGGGAGAGGGGAGCCCAGCCCGGACGAGCACGGTCGACCCCTTGAAAGGGCTTGACGGGCCCCGGGGCCGTCCACTACTATCGGCCGCACTGGGCTCGGTGGGAGCCCTGTGCCGAGCCCTGAGACTCAGCCTATGGAGGTGAGAGCGATGGCCTGGGAAGCTCCGGAATTCGTGGAAGTCAAGATGGACGCCGAGATCAACTCCTACCAGGACGACTTCGAGCGGCAGCAGGACGACCGCTTCTAGCCGTCGGAGTCGCTCAGATTCGCAGCCCTTCTCGCCGGCCCTCGGGCCGTGGGAAGGGCTGTGTTGTTTCCGGCAAGCTACCCGAGCCGGCTTGCCCAGACAATGCACATCACGTACACTGCGCGGACATGTTCGCCGCTGAGACCTGGCTCGCGCTGCTGCGCGTCGTTGTCGGGGCATGGTTCCTCAAGGCGGTGTGGACCAAGCTCGCCCTGGGATTTGCCTGGGGTGTGCTGCCGTATCCCACGGTTTCCCCGCGCTTCATCGCGTTCCACCCGAAGCGGGTGGCGGAATTCGCGGCCGGGAATCCGATCGGCTGGTACAAGGACTTCCTCGAGCAGACCGTGCTGCCGAACGCGGCGCTCTTCGCCACCCTCCAGACGTGGGGCGAGGTGGCGGTGGGGATCGGACTCACGCTCGGCCTCGCGACCCGGCTCACCGCGCTCGTCGGGCTCTACCTCGCCGTGAACTTCGGGCTGGCGACCCAGTGGATGAGCTCTGGCCAGCAGGGGTTCCACGTGCTGCTCGTGACGTCGATGATCATCTTCATCGGCGCGGGCGCCGGCCGCGCATGGGGTCTCGATGCGCGGCTGCTCCGGCGGGCCGACCGGGGTGGGCTGCGGTGGCTCCGGCTCCTCGGGTGACCCGACACCGGGTCGGGCGCCGCGCCTTTCTCGGTTCCCTTGCCGCGGCGGGGTGGGCGTCCCTGACCCCGCGCGCCGCCCGCGCCGAGGACGTCTTCACCGTGGGGGTGGTGCTTCCCGCCGATGCCGAGAAGGCCACCGAGCTGAGCCGCGGCGCCGCGCTCGGGCTGGACGATGCCAATGCGCTGGCTACCCTCTTCGGCAAGCGCCTGCGCCTCGAGACCGAGACCGACCGCGCCGCCGGGCAAGCCGGCCGTGCCCTCGCTCGGGCCGGCGCGCTGGCCGTCGTGGGCGGCGCCGGGCCCGGTGGCGGCGAGTCGCTGCTCCAGGTGGCGGCCGAGGGCACTCCGGTCCTCAATGTCGGCGCGCCTGACGATCGCTTGCGCAACGAAGGCTGCGACCGGAGAGCATTCCACGTGATGCCGAGCGTGTCGATGTACGCCGATGCCCTCTCCCAGCTCCTGATCGAGCAGCGCAAGCTCACGCGCTGGGGCGTGGTGGGCGATGGGTCGCCGCGGGGTGCGGAGATCGAGGCGGCGGCCCGTCGGAGCGTGGCGCGTCGAGGCGGAACCGTGACCGGCGACGCAGCCGCCGCCGATATCTTGCTGCTGGCCGTCGATCAGCGCGGGGTGGATGCCGGCGTGGCGCGGGCGATCGCCGAGGGACGGCGGCCGGACCGGATCGCCGGCGTCGGCGAGGTCGGGCTCCGCCTCCCCGCCGAGCGCGCGGCAGGACTCTGGGCGGTCGGCTGGCACCACGAGCTGGAGCGCTTCAGCGCCCGCGAGCTGAACGGCCGCTTCCGGCGTCGGTGGAATGCTCCGATGACCGAGACCTCATGGGCGGCGTGGGCCGCGCTCAAGCTGGTCGGCGAGGCCGTGGTGCGGGCCGGCGCCAGCGACGGGGACGCCCTCGTCGCGTTCATGGAGTCGGCGCCGCCGTTCGACGGCCACAAGGGCGAGGCCCTCACGTTTCGCCGGTGGGATCACCAGCTCCGGCAGCCGCTCTACGTGGCCGGGCCGCGCAAGCGTGAAGAGGGCGGCGGGCCGCTCGCGGTGGTGGCGGACGTGGGCGGGAAAAACCTCGACGCGCTCGGCACGGCGATGGCGGATAGCCGGTGCCGGTTCGCGCCGTGACGGAGGCGAGGCGATGGCGCGAGGCCGGATAGGAGTAGCGCTGCTGTCGTTGGCGGTGCTGGGAACGGCGCCGGAGAGTGCCGGCGCCGAGCCGCTGGTATACGTCTCCAACGAGCACTCGAACAGCGTGACGGTCATCGATGCCGGCTCCGACAAGGTCGTGGCGAGCATCCCCGTCGGCAAACGGCCCCGCGGCATCGGCCTGAGTCCCGACGGGCGGACGATCTACGTGGCCCTCGGCAACGAGAATGTGATCGCGGTGGTGGACGCCGCCTCGCGAACCGTGAAGGCTCGCTTCGCGGCGGGCACGGACCCCGAAGCGTTCGCGGTGAGCCCGGACGGCGCGCGGCTGTACGTCTCCAACGAGGACGCCAATACCACCTCCGTCGTCGACACGAAGACGGGAAAGGTGCTGGCAACGATCCCGGTCGGAACGGAGCCCGAAGGGGTGGCGGTCAGTCCTGATGGCCGGCTCGTCTACGTCACCGCGGAGACCACGCACACGATCTCGGTGATCGACACGGCCGCCCTCAAGCGCGTGGCCACGATCCTCGTCGGCAGCCGCCCGCGGGAGTCGGCCTTCACGCCGGACGGTCAACGGGCGTTCGTCACCGCCGAGATCGGCGGGGCCGTCTCGGTGATCGACGTGGCGAAGAACGCCGTCGTCGCCACCCTCAAGCTGGACCGCACGTTTCCCAAGCCCAAGGGGGTCGTCGTCCACCCGAGCGGCCAGTGGGCCTACGTCGCCAATGGCGGATCGAACGACGTGGCGGTCATCGACGTCTCGGCATTGCAGGTCGCCGCCTTCATCCCTGTAGGCACCCGCCCGTGGGGCCTCGGCATCACGCGTGACGGCAAGAAGCTCTACGTAGCCAATGGCGTGTCGGAGAGTGTCTCGGTGATCGACACGGCCAGCCAGAAGGTGGTGGCCACGATTCCCGTCGGGAAGGGGCCCTGGGGCATCGCGGTGGGCCGGTAGAACGACTCCGGAAGGGTGACGGGGCGCCCGCCGCTGGAGGGCGTTCATTCATGCCGACTATCCTCCTCCCCCTCCTGCTTGTTCTGCTCGCCCTCTCGCCCGCGGCGGCGCAGGCGCCGACGACCGAGTCCGAGAAGTCGGAGACGCTGCCGCCGGTGCTGCCCGGGATCACCGTCTTCGGCGCCACCCCGCTCCCGGCGCTCGGGATCCCCGCCGAAAAGTACCCGGGCAACGTGCAGTCCCTCACGGGCGAGGAAGCCGGCGGCCGGAACGCGCTCGATCTCTCGGACACGCTGTTCCGCCGTCTCGGCTCCGTCAACATCAACAGCAGCCAGGGCAACCCCTGGCAGAACGACGTCACCTACCGAGGATTCCTGGCCTCGCCCCTGACCGGCAGCGCCATCGGCCTGTCGGTCTACCTCGACGGCATGCGCTTCAACGACGGGTTTGGCGACACGGTGAGCTGGGACCTCATCCCGAAGCTGGCCATCTCCGGGATCGACGTCATCCCGGGTTCCAATCCGATCTTCGGGCTCAACACGCTGGGCGGCGCGCTCGCCATACGCACCAAGAACGGACGCGACTTCCCGGGCACGTCGCTCGGCGTGTCCGGAGGGTCCTTCGGGCGCTGGAACCTCGAGGTGGAGCACGGCGGCTCGCGCGGCCCGTTCGACTGGTACGTCGCCTTCAATGCGCTGGACGAGGACGGCTGGCGCGACCGGTCGCCGAGCGAGCTGCGGCAGCTCTTTGCGAAGGTCGGCGGGGAGGTGGCCGGGACCACGATCGGCCTGACCTACGTTTACGTCAACAACGATCTCGTCGGCAATGGCCTGGTGCCGGAGGGGACCCTGGCCCGAGACCGCAGCGCGGTGCACACCTTCCCCGATCAGACGCGCAACCAGATGCATCTCGGCAGCCTGCACGGTAGCCGCCAGCTGACCGACGACCTGCTACTCTCCGGCAACACGTTCTATCGCGACTACCGGCGCCGCACCTTCAACGGCGACGCCGAGGTCACCTGCGTCGACGACGCGAGCGGCGCGGCGGTGTTCGACGCCAGCGGCCGGCCCCCCCACCTGGGGCGCTGCACGGGCGCGTCGGCCGGCTTCTTCGACGGCGCCGGCAATCCGCTCGCGGGCACCCTGCGGCGTGAAGCCGAGGCCGAGGACCGCACGACGAGCACCCGCTCGCAGGACTGGGGCGTCACCGTGCAGCTGTCGCACAAGGGACAGGTCCTCAGCCACGGCAACAGCGTGACCGCCGGGGTGGCCTACGACGGCCACCAGTCGCGCTTCACCCAGCGCGAGGCCGAGGCGGACTTCGTGGCGAAGGGCGCGAGCGTGGGTACCCTGCGCACCGGCGCGTTCGAGACGGTCGTGGACGTCCGCACCCGGCAGGAGAACATCGGCGTCTACGTCACCGACACCTTCGATATCACCCCGCGGCTGGCGCTCACGCTGGCCGGGCGCTACCAGCACGTCGGCATCGCGATTCGTGACCGCAGCGGCGAGAACCCGGCCCTCGACGGCGACCATGGCTTCGGCCGATTCAATCCCGCCGCCGGATTGACGTTCCAGGCACGCAAGAACCTCACGCTGTTCGCCTCGTACAGCGAGGGCTTTCGCGCTCCCACCCCGGCGGAGCTCACCTGCGCCGATCCCAACGCCCCCTGCAACCTGCCCAACGCGTTCGTCGCCGATCCGCCGCTCCGCCCGGTCGTCGCCCGCACCTACGAGCTCGGGGCGCGCGGCAAGCTACCCGCACTCGACAATCGGTCCCCGCTCGAGTGGAGCGTGGGCCTCTTCCGCACCGATCTCGAGGACGACATCCTGTTCACCCTCACCCAGACCGGTGGTGGCGGGTTCTTCCGGAACGTGGGCGGAACGCGCCGCCAGGGTGTCGAGGCCGGCCTGGGGGGCGAGTGGAAGCGGCTGCGGTATTCCCTGAGTTACGCCTACGTCGACGCCACCTACCAGAGCGACGAGACGTTGGCCAGCGTGACCGAGGCCGACGGCGTGAGGATCCGGGTCGGCGACCGGATCCCCGGCATCCCCCAGCACAACCTCAAGCTCGGGGCGGAGGTCGAAATCCTGAAGGATCTCTGGTTCGGCGCCGACGTGATCGCGACGTCCGGCACCTTCCTGCGGGGGGACGATGCCAATCGTCGGGCCAAGGTGGACGGCTACGCGATCCTGAACCTCCACGCCCGCTACCGGCTGTTCGAGCACGTCGAGCTGTGGGCCCGTGTCGACAATGCCACCAATGCCCACTACGAGACCGGAGGCGCGCGCAACTTCAACGCCTTCGGCAACCCCATCGCCGTCGAGCGCTTCGTCGCCCCCGGCCCCCCCATCGCCGGCTGGGGCGGCGTGAGGGTGAGCTTCTGATCTAGAGGTCGCGGAAGCGCTTGCCCTCGCGCGCCAGCCGCTCCAGGAGCGGCGCCGGCTGCCACAGCTCGCCGTGCTGCTTCTGGAAGGCGCAGACGTCGTCGTATACGGCCGCCGGGCCCACCGTGTCCGCGTAGAACATGGGGCCGCCGCGGTGGACGGGGAAGCCGTAGCCATAGATGTAGATGATGTCGATGTCGCTGGCGCGGAGCGCGAAGCCCTCCTCGAGGATCTTCGCCCCCTCGTTGATGAGGGCGTAGACGCAACGCTTGAGGATCTCCTCGCCGCTGACGGACCGGCGCTCGACCCCTTGATCTTTGGAGGTCTTGACGATGAGCGCCTCGATCTCGGGATCGGGGAGGGGGGCGCGGCTGCCCTTCTCGTAGCGGTACCAGCCCGCGCCGGTCTTCTGGCCGAAGCGTCCCATCTCGCAGATGCGGTCGGCGAGGGACGAGTAGCGCAGCCGCCGATTCCGCGTGGCCTCCTTGCCCTTGCGAATGCGCCAGCCCACGTCGAGCCCGGCCATGTCGCCCATCGCGAAGGGGCCCATGGGCAGGCCGAACTCGTAGATCACCTTGTCCACCTGCTGGGGGGTGGCGCCCTCCTCCACGAGGAATTCGGCCTCGCGGAGATAGGGGGCGAGCATGCGGTTGCCCACGAAGCCGTCGCAGTTGCCGACCAGCACCCCCACCTTCCGGATGCGGCGCGCCAGCTCCATGGTGGTGGCGATGGTCTCTTTCGAGGTCGCCTTGCCGCGCACGATCTCGAGGAGCCGCATCACGTTGGCGGGGCTGAAGAAGTGCGTGCCGATGACCTGGCCGGGACGCGAGGTTGCTCCCGCCATCTGGTCGATGTCCAGCGTGGAGGTATTGCTGGCGAGGATGGCGTCCGGCCGCGCCGCCTTATCGAGCGTGGCGAACACCTTCTTCTTGACGTCCATCTCCTCGAAGACGGCCTCCACCACGATGTCGGCCTCGGCGACCGCGTCATAGCCGAGCCCGCCCTGGATGAGCCCCATCCGCGCGTCCATGTCCTTCTGGCTGAGCCGGCCCTTCTCCACCGTGGCCGCGTAGTTCTTCCGCACCACCGCGAGGCCGCGGTCCAGCGCCTCCTGGCTCATCTCGACCACCCGGACCGGAATGCCAGCATTGGCGAAGTTCATGGCGATGCCGCCGCCCATGGTGCCGGCGCCGATCACCGCCGCCGACTTGATCGTCTTCATCGGCGTCTCCTTGGGCACGTCGGGGATCTTGGCCACCTCGCGCTCGGAGAAGAAGACGTGGATCTGGGCCTTGGACTGGGTGGACTGCATGCACTGGCCGAAGAGCTCGCGCTCGCGGCGCAGCCCCTCGTCGAAGGGCAGGGTGGCCGCGGCCTCCACCGCGTCCACGCACCGGAAGGGCGCGAAGAAGCCGCGGGCGCTCCGCTCGAGCCCCTTGCGGGCCTCCGCGAAGACGGCGGGGTTGGTACCGCGCACCTTGTCCTGCATGTCGCGAATCTTCCGGAGCGGCTTGCCTTCGGCGACCAGCCGCTCGGCGAACGCGCAGGCGCCCTCGAGGAGGTCGCCGGGCACGATCTCGTCCACGATGCCCAGCGCCTGGGCCTTCGCGGCGGGGAGGGGATCGCCGCTGACGATGAGCGGCAGCGCCGCCTCCACGCCGGTGAGCCGGGGCAGGCGCTGGGTGCCGCCCGCGCCGGGCAGCAGGCCCAGCTTCACCTCGGGGAAGCCCACCTGACCGCTGGCGACGGCGCAGCGGTAGTGGCAGCCGAAGGCGGTCTCGAGCCCGCCGCCCAGCGCGGTGCCGTGAATGGCCGCCACCACCAGCTTCGGGCTCGACTCGTACTGGGCGATCACCGAGTTGAGATCGGGCGGCTGCGACGGCTTGCCGAATTCGCGGATATCCGCGCCCGCGATGAAGGTGCGCCCGCCGCCGATGAGCACGAGGGCGCGCGCCTCTCCGTCGGCCACGCCCTTGGCGAGGGCATCGAGCAGGCCCTGCCGCACGCCCTGGCTCAGCGCGTTGACCGGGGGATTGTCCACCGTGATGACGCCGATCGCGCCACGCCGCTCGTATCTCACGAGGTCTGCCATGATGGGCCTCCTTCGGGGTGACTACTGACGGAGTGAGTGCTAGACGCCGCGGCGCTCCACCTCGCGCCAGCCGGCGTCGGCGAGGGGGCGGGCGCGGGCCCCGCGCTCGCGCGCGCGGGGATCACTCGCGGTGCCCGCGATGACGCGCCCCATGATGCCCTGGGCGATGGCGGAGAGGCGGAACATCGAAAACGCCACGTAGAACTCCCAGTCCACGATGCCCGCCCGGCCGGTGCGGCGGCAATAGGCGGCGAGATACTCGGATTCGGTGGGCATGCCCAGGGCGGCCAGATCGGCGCCCTGGAAGCCGTCCATGCTCTCCGCGGCCAGGCGATAGGGCATGCAGGTGTAGCCGAGATCGGCCAGCGGATGACCCAGCGTCGACAGCTCCCAATCCAGCACCGCCACGATGCGCGGCTCCGTCGCGTGCACGATGGTATTGCCGAGCCGGAAGTCGCCGTGGACGAGCGTGGTGGTGTCGTCGGCCGGGATATGCTCGGGCAGCCAGGCGATGAGGCGCTCCATGGATTCGATCCGCTCGGTCTCGGAAGCCCGGTACTGGCCCGTCCAGCGGTGGATCTGCCGCGCGAAGTAGTTGCCCGGCCGGCCGAAGTCCTCGAGGCCCAGCGCCTTCCAGTCCACCGTGTGCAGCCGCGCCAGTATCGCGTTCATGTGGTCGTAGATTTTCGCTCGGTCGGCGGGAGCTTCGTCGGGGAGGCGCGGGTCGGTGAGCACCCGCCCGGCCACGCACTCCATGACGTAGAACCAGGTCCCGATCACCGCGTCGTCCTGGCAGAGGACATAGGTGCGCGGCACCGGCACCCCGGAGCGGGCCAGCGCGCTGATGACGCGGTACTCGCGATCCACCGCGTGCGCGGAGGGGAGGAGCTTGCCCGGCGGCTTGCGGCGCAGCACGTACTGGGCGCGCGGCGTGGAGAGATGATAGGTGGGGTTGGACTGCCCGCCCATGAATTGCCGGACCGTGAGCGGACCGGCGTAGTCCGGCACGTGCTCCCGCAGGTAGCGCTCGAGGACGGCCACGTCGAAACGGTGCGCCTCGCGCACCTCGACGGTCGCCGCGAGGTTATCCGATTGGACCGTCATGCCATGCCTCCCAAGGCTCCCTCCGTGGCGGCTTTTATAGCATGCCCGGCGTCACGGGGCCTGGGCCCGGAACGTGAACTCGATGCGGACCCGGTCGCCGACGGGATTCACGGCGGAGTCGTAGGTCATGCGGTGGTCGGTGCGCTTGACGTCGAACTGGCCGCGCGCCTCCAGCCGGTTGCCCGCCACGTTCACGTCCACCGGCACCCGCATCTCGCGGGTGACGCCATGCAGGGTCAGCCGACCGACCACCAGGAGGCGCCGGCCGGCGCCCTCCACTCGCAGGCTCTCGAAGGTGATGGCGGGGAACTTCGAGGCCGCCTCCACGCTCACCGTCACCCTCGCGGTATTGAGGTCGGCCGGGTCCACCGTCACGTCGCCGGCGAAGCGCGAGAAACGGCCGTCCGCGTTCATGAGCCGCGAGGTGGCGTGGAAGGTGAGCTCGCTGGTCTCGGGTTGGATGCGGAAGCGGGTGACCTCCGCGTGGAGCGGGGCCGCCACGGCCAGGACCATGTCCAGAAGCAGCCCCAGAAGCAGGCCCAGCGCGAAGCGCGCCGGCACGACACGAAGAAGCATCCGTCACGTCCTCCGATCACGGTGCCGGCACTGAAATGCTGCCGGGAAACCCGAGGCTACAGTATAGGCTCTCGCTGAGGTCAGTGTGGAGCTGCTGCTTTCCCTCATCGCCATCGTGCTGGCGATCTGGGCGCTGCTGAGTAGCCCGCGGCGCCTCCAGTCGCGCGAGGACGCGCGCTTGATCGCCATCGAGGACCAGCTTCGCTCTCTCTACGACCGCATGCACTGGCTCGAGCTGGCCGTGGCCTCGCGCGCTCCCGCGGCGGCGGCGCCTGCTCCCGACTTCGCCGCTTCCTCGCCCCCGCCGGTCCGCGTTTTTGCCGCGCCGCCGCCTCCCCCCGTCGCCGCGCCGCCGGTGCCGAGCGTGCTGTCTCGGCCGGCGGCCCGCGACCTCGAGCAGCGCATCGGGGCCCGCTGGGCCACCTGGGTGGGCATCGTCGCCATCCTCTTCGGCGTGAGCTTCTTCCTGAAGTGGTCCTTCGACAATGACCTGATCGGGCCCGCGGGCCGGGTGATGCTCGGCTGCCTCGCCGGCATCGGGTTCCTCGCGGCCGGCCTCCTCCTCCACCCCCGCCGCGACCTGCCCTTCCTCTCCGAAGGGCTCGCCGGGGGCGGTCTCGGCATTCTCTATCTCTCGCTCTTCGCCGCTCACGCCCTCTACGGCCTGCTCGCCAGCGGCCCCACCTTCGCGGGCATGTTCGCGGTGACGCTCGCGGGCGCCGGTGTCTCCGTCGTCACGCGGCGCGAGGCCACCGCGGTGCTCGCGGTGCTGGGCGGCTTGCTCACCCCCGTGCTCGTGCGCGTGCCTCAACCCGACGAGCGGCGGCTGCTCGCCTATCTCGTGGTGCTCGACGTGCTCGTGCTCCTCATCGCGCGCTTCCGCACCTGGCCCGCGCTGAACCGTCTGGCGTGGCTGGGCACTGCCGCGCTGCTGTCGACGCTGGCCCTGGAGCCGGCGACGGGGCCGCACCCGCTGGCGCGGCTCATCCTGCTCACGTTGCTCTGGGCCATCTTCCTCGCCGCGCCGATCTGGCGCGAGCGGGCAGAGGGCCGTCGCGGCCGCGAGCTGGACCTGGCCCTCACCGTGGCCAATGCCGCGGCCTACTTCGCCTTCGCCTACTGGACCCTGGATGCCTGGCAGCCGCGTCTCGAGGTGCCGCTCGCGCTCGCCCTGGCCATCGTCTACCGGTTGATTGCCGCCGACTATGCCCGCCGCGTGCCCGACGACGCGGGGACCGTCATCGCGCACGAGGGGCTGGCCTGGACCTCGCTCACCATCGCGTTCCCGCTCGCGCTGGATGGCCAATGGGTGACACTGGGCTGGGCGGTGGAAGGGCTGGTCCTGATCTGGGCGGCCTCGCGGCTCACCACGCCGGTGGCGCCCCTGGGCGGCCTGCTCGCGCTGACGCTGGCGGTCGCCCGCGCGGGCTGGCTCTACGTCGGCTGGGGGTGGATCGCGCACCCGGTGTGGAACCTCACCTACCTCGTGCACCTCCTCGTGGTCGCGGTGGTCGCGTGCGCGGGCGGGCTCGCGATCCGCGCGCGGCCGGAGGGGCTCGGCGGCCTGGCGCCCGCGAGCCTGCGGGACATCTTCTGGGTGGGCGCGGCGGGACTCCTGGCCGCGCTCCTGTGGCGAGAGCCGACGGGACTCTGGCCGGCGGGTCTCCTCATCGCCGAGCTGCTGGTCATCGCGCTGCTGTCGCGCGTCGTCCTCGCGGCCGCCTGGCCGGTCGCCGCGCTCCTGGTGGGCCTGGTGATGCTGGTCCGCGTCTTCGTGGCGGACGACGCGCTCGCGCGCGAAGCCAGCGCCAGCCTGGTCTCCGCGCCGCTCCTCGCGCGCATCCTGGCCTGCCTCGCCCTGGCGGTCACCGGGACCGCGGTGGCCCATCACGCCGGCGACTCCGGCCTCGCGCTCGTCATGCGCCGCGGCCTGCCGGGGGCGGCGGCGGTGCTGCTGCTCGCCACGCTCAGCCTGCACTGGGTGCGTTATCAGAACGGATTCGCGCGGGCCGCCCGCCAGGCGCGTGACTTCGCCGAGGTGGCACGCGTCGAATGGCGCATCCAGGTGGGCCTCTCCCTGCTCTGGACCTTCTACGCCGCCGCCGCGCTGGCCTGGGGCTTCGTGGGCGGGACGCCGGTGGTGCGCTACGGCGCGCTCGCCCTCTTCGGGCTCACCGTGGTCAAGGTCTTCCTGGTGGACCTGGCGGCGGTGAGCACGGTGTACCGCGTCGTGTCCTTCCTCGTGCTCGGCGTGGTGTTGCTCGGCGTCTCCGCGCTGTACCAGAAGGCGCGGCGCGCCTAGGGGCGCCGCCCCATCAGCTCCGCGCGGGCCAGCGCGGCGCCGGCGGCGAGGGCGGTGACCTTCTGGTTGCACATGTAGCGCGGCGACCAGCCGAAGCCGCAGTCGGGATTGACCCAGAGCTTCTCCGGGGGGCAGACGGCGAGCACGCGGCGGATGCGCTTGGCCACGTCCTCCGGCGTGTCCGGGAAGAAGCCCTTCACGTCGATGACACCGGCGCCGAGCTCGCGGCCCGCGCCGTACTCCTTCCACACGTCGAGCTCGGAGAGCTCGCGCCCCGCGAATTCCAGCACGAACTGGTCGGCCCGCGCCTTGAGGAGGCCGGGGAAGTAAGGCCGGTAGGAGCGGTCGAAGCGCGAGCGGCCGAATCGATTGCCGAAGCACACGTGAAAGCCGAGCTTGGCCTTCACGCCCTCGGTGGCGAGGTTGTAGAGTCGCGCCATCTCCTCGCCGGAGACGTTGCCCCGCGCGGGCTCGTCGAGCTGGATGATCTCGGCGCCCGCCGCCACCAGGGCCTTGCACTCCGCATTGATCACCTCCGCGAACCGCTCGGCCACGTCCACCACGCCCTTGTAGATCTTGCCCGGATGGATGCGCGAGCCGAAGGTGAGCGGGCCCGCGCAGGTGGCCTTGAGGCGCTTGGCGGTATGCGTCTTGGCGTACTCGAACTCCTTGACGATGCCGAGCCCGCCGGGGGGCGTCTCGATGCGCGCCACCGCCTCGTAGCGCGTCTGCTGATCGTAACCCCAGGGCCCGACCTTGCGCTTCACCGGCAGCGGGGAAATCCCCTTGATGATGGCGTAGTAGGAGTCCACGTAGCCATCGAGGCGGCGCACTTCGCCGTCGGTGATGATGTCGAGCCCCGCCCGCTCCATGTCCCGGATGGCGGTGTCGGCGGCATCGTCGAACATCTCTTCGAGGTCGCCGGGGCCGAACTCGTTGGCCTCCAGCGCCTTCACCGCGGTGTACCACCACGCGGCCTTGCCGTGCGAGCCGACGACGGTGGAGGGGATCAGGGGCAGCTCGGTCATGACGGGCATCCTTTCTCGTGTCCGGCGCGGCCGGGGCTATAATCGGCGCCGTGGCCGACGATCCCGTGCACGCGCGCATTCTGTCGATACCGGATCTGGTGAACGCCGACGCCGGGCTGGTCCGGCGCGGGCGCTACTGCTCGACCACCTTCCTGCTCGAAGCGGGCGACACCGCCTACCTGGTCCGCGTCCACGAGGGTCGCGTGGCCGCCCTCGAGCGCGGGCCCTTTCTCATGCGGCCGTGGACGTTCGCCCTCCGCGCCTCCACCGACGCCTGGCGGCGCTTCTGGGAGCCCGTGCCCGCCCCCGGCTACCACGATCTCTTTGCCATGAAGAAGCTCGGCGTGGCAAGTGTGGAGGGCGACCTCATCCCCCTCATGGCGAACCTTCGCTACGTGAAGGATGTTATCGCCGTTCCTCGCCGCGCGGCGCGAGGGTAGGGTATGGCCGATCTCGAGCCCATCATCGGCCGCTACCTGACGCTGACCCTCGCCGGCCGGCCGCATCGCGTCTACTTCGAGGAGGCCGGTCAGGGCATCCCGCTGGTCTGCCTGCACACCGCCGGCGCCGACGGGAAGCAGTATCGCCATCTCCTCAACGACCGGGTGATCACGCGCGACTTCCGCGTGCTGGCCTTCGACATGCCCTGGCACGGCAAGTCGCTGCCGCCCGCGGGCTGGCAGGACGAGGAGTACCGGCTCACCACGGCCGGCTATATCGAGATGATCCTGGCCTTCTGCGACGCGCTCGCCCTCGAGCGGCCGGTGGTGCTGGGCTGCTCCATCGGGGGCAAGATCACTCTGGAGCTGGCGCGGCGGCACCCGGAGCGCTTCCGCGCGCTCATCGGCGTGGAGGCCGCCGCCTATCAGCCGCCCTGGTACGACGACACCGGGTGGCTGCACCGCCCCGACGTGCATGGCGGCGAGCTGGCGGGCGCCCTCATGTCCGGGCTCATCGCGCCGCAAAGCCCCGAGGAGACGCGCTGGGACACGCTCTGGGGCTATATGCAAGGTGGGCCGGGCGTGTTCAAGGGCGACCTCTGGTTCTACAGAGTAGACGGCGACTTCCGCGACCGCGTGGGCGAGATCGACACCGCGCGCTGCCCGCTCTATCTCCTCACCGGCGAGTACGACT
>WNFK01104707.1_pt2 | contig 14045 bp, 11 predicted proteins | sample 5400281 | NCBI WGS metagenome assembly WNFK01 (sample SAMN13153350, study PRJNA577476) | soil metagenome | isolation source: 20 cm soil on Douglas fir-dominated hillslope | place: USA:California | collected 2013-09-17 | reverse complement strand
GTGCTCCGCCGGGCGGTCCACGCGACGATCATGTTCAGGAAGACGAGGGTCGCCGCGGCCGTAAGCCCCCCGGCCAGGGACGTGTCGGGCCCGGTCATGGCGTTCTGGACGGCGTTGGCGAGGAGCAGAAGAAGGAGGAAGTCGAACGGGGTCAGCTGTCCGACCTGACGCTTCCCCGTGAGGCGGAGCCCCAGGAGAAGCGCCAGGTAGACAACCCCCGTGCGAAACGCGATTTCGAGGAGCGGGTTCGTTATCGCTCGACGACCAGGATCGGCTTGTCCACGCGGAGCGAGACCTTCGCCCCTTGCTCGATCGTGAGCTCGTGGCCCTTCACCATCAGCATCGCGCCCGTACCCGCGGCCGCGCCGGCCACGGCGCCGATGACCGTGCTCTTGGTGCTGCCCCCCGCGACCTTCCCCGTGATCGCGCCGGCCACCGCGCCGCCCGCGACCATCAGCTTGTCGCGCGTGCTCGTGCCCTTGGCGACCATCTTCCCCTCGGCGTTGTTCACCGTGGCGTGGAGCGTCTTCGGCCCGTCCACCGTGTTGAGCGTGTTGAACGACATGGCGATGAATGCCTTGTCGTCCTGGCCCTTGTGGCGCGAGGCCTTCTGGATGTCGGATACCTCGCCGCTGACACTGGCGCCGGATTCGGCGACCACCTTGCCGTCGATCGTGAGCGGAGCGGCCAGCGTGCCCTCGATCTTGTCGCCGACGACCGAGGTGCGCGTGTCCACCGGCGTCACCATCGTGATGTCGAAGGTCGTGCCGGCCGGGATCTCGATCGAGTGGCTCTCGGCGATCATGGCCGTGGTGCCCTTCGACGAGGTGCTCTTCTTGGTGGACTTGGAGGGCGCCTTGTCGCTCGGCATCGAGGTGCTCGGCGTCGTGGTGCTCGGCGGGGTCGTCTCCGTCGTGGCAGGCGGGGTCGTCTCGCTTCCGTACCCCTGGCTGACCTGGGTCGAATCGGTGGTTTGAGACATCTCCGTCTGCGCGTTCTTCTGGCAGGCGGAGAGGGCAAGCGCGAACAGCAACGTCAGCATGACGCCGGTCGGGATCCGCAGCGATTTCATCAGCACCACCGTCCTTTGTTGGGGTTGTCTAGTAGATGAAGTTGTACGTGAAGCCGCCCATCAGCTTGAGCTGGTTCACGTTCGACACGAAGTTGTACTTCACTTCGCCGAAGATGCCGAGGTTGGGCATCACCTGGTTCCGGATGCCACCCTGGAGGTTGAGACCAAGCTTGGTATCGGAAAAGGACGCCCCGGGCGTGAAAGGATCGTCGGCCTTGACGAAGTGGAGACCCAAGCCACCGCCCGCGTAGGGAATGACCCGGCCACCCTCGACCGGGAAGTCCACATTGATGTCGCTGCCGATGCTCAGGTCGCTGACATCGACGCCGGAGACCCCCACCTTCCAGTACTCGACGAGGGGAATGATGTGGACGTGCTGCACGAACTCGCCGGCATCGACATGAATCCCGAGGTCGACCGTGCTGCTCGTTCCCTCGGGATCCACGAAGCCGATGCGGGCGCCGAGTCCTTGGAACCCGAGGCCCCGATATTCCGTTTTGCTCGTCTGGGCCGAAGCGCTCGACGAGATCAGACCCGCTACGTGCGGCCCGGGTGGTTCCCGGCCGGGAATTTGCCGGCAAACTATTTCGCAACGAAGTTAGCAGCGTGGCCCGTCCGCCACAACTAGAACGTGAAGCGAAGACCTCCGTGGATGCCGAGCCCGTCGTACTTCACTTCCTCGCGGATGACCTGTCCCACGCTCGGATCGAAGAATTCGGCTCTCGGGGTGCTGGCGTTCCAGACCGCCTCGCCATACAGGCCGGCGCTGGGGCCCAGGTTCATGTTGACGCCTCCGAGGAGCTGCGCGCCGAAGCCGTCGTAGTCGTTCTGGAAGTCACCGAGGGAGTCCGTGCCCCCCACCGTCAGGAATTCCCAGCCGATCGCGCCACCCACGTAGGGCTCGATCTGCGTCCCGGTCGGAATGCGGACGCGCAGCGTGCCCATGACCGGCACGAGGTCGGTGTCGATCTGGTTGGTCGCGATCACCTGGCGAACGTGGGAGCCATCCGGAAGGTCGTACTCTCGAACGAACTCTTCGCCGTTGGTCGAATGGTGATACCAGGAAATCTGGACGCCAAGATCGATCTGCTTGTTCATGGTCGCGCCTAGGCCGCCGTTCAGGTAGAGGCCGTTGCCCGGCTGGCCGGTGGGATCGAACGCGCCGCCGCCCAGCATGGCCCAGTACTCGGGCTGGCTGCTGTAGTTGTAATCGTGGTCACGGCCGCGGTAGGGCCTGCGGTGCCGGATCGGACCGTTGCTGCTCTCGAAGTCCGCCTTGTTGCCATTGAAGATCTTGGACGTCGGCGCGCTCGCGAGATCGCCGGGCAGGAAATCGAGCTGCGAGGCCGAGGCCAGCGAAGCAAACAGGAACGCGGCGACAAGCGTGAGAACACACAAGATAGTGCGCATCTTCTCCTCCAGGGGTGACTAGGGGACACCACTCCAGACATTCCCAGGAAAAGCAGCCGACGTGCCATGGACCAGTGCGTTGCGGTAAAATGAGTTACGAGGTCGAAATCGTACCGGAAAGGCCCATCTGAGGCGTCCGATCTACATTCCTGTGACGATCCGTCCACACCCCGGGACGACCCGGGGTTAGGATCCGCGGCCATGCGCCTTCACCGTTGGATGGTCCTCGCCATGCTAGGGTTTGCCCTGCTCCCAAGCACGGCACGCCCGGAGCCCGCGGAATTCCTTCCTGCATTTCACGCTTCCTACGAGGATCTGGAATCGCTGGCCGCGCGCGGCGCGCTGGGGTCGTTCTCGATCCACACGCGCCCCTTGGCGCGGATGGACGTGGCGCGCGCCCTGATCCAGGCCAAGGACCGCGATCCCGCGCTGGAATCGGACCTTCACTGGCAGCGCCTGGCGCGCGAGCTGGCCAGGGAGCTCCAGGATCTCGAGGTCACCCCGCCCTACGCGGAGACCGGCCCCCTGGTCGACGCGGGCCCGCGCGAGCAGAGGTTTCGCCTCGCGATGGCCGGACACGCGCGCGGGGACTACGACGAGACCCGCGCCATCCACTGGCGGATGCGGGACGAATCCTCGCTGGCGGCGCGGATGAGCCTCGAGCTCTGGCCGGGCTTCGGCGCCTACGAGGAGCTGGGCGTGACCCGCATCCGCGGACAGCGTGCGTTCATCGACGCGATCGCCGAGCACAGCGATCTCGAGACGGCGGTGCTGCGGGGCGAGCTGACGGGCCGCGTCGGGCCGGTGACGGCCGCCGCGGGTTACGAATCGTTTCGATGGGGGCCGGGGCGTCGAGGGACGCTGCTTCTCTCCGACGCGGCGGGTCCGATGACGTTTCTCTCGCTCCAGGGATCGGCGCGGGGCGAGCACACAGGCGTGACGGCCATCGCGCTCAACGCGGTGATCTCGGCGGCGGATCACGCGTATCTCGCGGCGCACCGGATCGAGGTGGAGACGCCACGCTGGACCCTGGGCCTCTCGGAGGCCGCGCGCTATTCCTCGGACGGGCTCGATCCCCTGTACGCCGTGGGGCTTCTTCCCTACACGGTGATCGAGCGGATCCGGATCCGCGAAGCTTCGAACGATTCATTGCGCTCACTGGAGCGCGCGAACGTCATGGCCTCGGCGGACGTGTCCTTCCGCGCCACGCGCGGGCTCACGCTCTACGGCGAGCTCCTCGTGGACGACTATGCCAGCGAGGCCGCGAGCATGCCGAACCGGATCGCCTATCAGATGGGGTTCCGGAGCGACCGCCCGTGGGGCGCGCACGCGGTGCACTTCCTCGGTGAATACACCCGCGTCCGGAACTACACCTACAGCGTCTACTACGGCGAGAACTACCTCTACCGGGGACGGTCCCTCGGCTATTCCGTGGGACCCGACGCGGAGAACGTCTACGCGGAAGCGGCCTTCGACATCTCGCGCGACTGGCAGCTTCGATGGTCGGGGGATTTCACGAACCACGGCGAGGGCCGGCTGGGGATCCCGTGGTTCCCCTCGCAGGGAGCGGTATCCACGGCGGGATTATCCGGTGTCGTGGAGGAACGTCGCGAAGCGTGGGGCGACGCGCGGTGGATGCCGCGCGATGCTGTGGATCTCAGCCTGGGCGCGGGCTTCCGCCGCGTGCGCAACGACGGGAATGTATCGGGCGCCGATCGTGACGGCTGGCTCGCGCGGTTCGCCGCTGACGTGAGGTACTGAGCTACCTCACTCCGGGGCGCTGCGCAGCGGGATGAAGGAGCTCCCGCGGGCGCGCGCTTCCTCCCAGAAGACTTCCTGTGCTCTCCCCGTACGCCGCCCCTTGGGCCGCTTCGCCAGCGTTCCGTCCGGCTTCAATTCCCTCGCCTTCGCGTTGTCCGCCAGGAGCACGTCCAGGATGTGGCCCAGTCGCGCGCGGTGCGCGGGATCCGCGACCGGAAACGCCAGCTCCACGCGGCGGTCCAGATTCCGCGGCATCCAGTCGGCGCTTCCAATGTAGATCTCGGTGTCGCCGCCGTTCCGGAACTCGAAGATCCGGCTGTGCTCGAGGAAACGATCCACGATCGAGATCACGCGGATGTTCTCGCTCAGGCCTTTCACGCCGGGGCGCAGCACACAGGCCCCGCGCACGTTGAGCTGCACCCGGACGCCGGCCTGCGACGCGTCGTAGAGCGCGTCGATGATCGGCTTGTCCACGAGCGCGTTCATCTTGGCGCGGATCTGCCCCGGCTCCTCGGGCGTGGACTTCTCGATCTCGCGCCGGATGAGATCCAGGAAGCGACGCCTGAGACCGATCGGAGCCATGGCGATCCTCCGCCAGGGCAGCGGCTCCGAATACCCGGTCACCACGTTGAAGAACGCCGTGAGGTCCGTGCAGAGATCCTCGTTCGCGGTGAGCAGGCTCAGGTCCGAGTACTCGATCACGGTCCGCTCGTTGTAGTTCCCCGTCCCGAGGTGCGCGTAGCGCTCGATCCCCGATGCGCCGCGCCGCACGATCAGGAGGGCTTTCGCGTGGGTCTTCAGTCCCGCGAGGCCGTAGAGCACCTGGACGCCCGCCTCCTCGAGCCGCCGCGCCCAGTTGGCGTTCCGCTCCTCGTCGAAGCGCGCCTGCAATTCCAGAAGTGCCGTCACCTGCTTCCCGTTCTCCGCGGCGCGCTCCAGCGCGCGCACCACCTCGGAGTTGGACGCCGTGCGGTAGAGCACCTGCTTGATCGCGAGCACGGCCGGATCCTCGGAGGCGAGGCGCAGCAATCGCAGCACCGGCTCGAACGTCTCGTACGGATGGAAGAGAAGGATGTCCCGTTCGGCGATCGTGTCCCAGATCGCCTCCCCGGGCGGAAGCTCCGGCACGGGCTGGGGCGGCCAGGACGGCGCGCGCGGCGCCGGGAGCGACGAGACGCGCGCGAAGTCCGTCAAGAATCGGAGATCCAGCGACCCCGGCACGCGGTAGACGTTCGGAAGATCCAGGCCGAACATCGACACGAGTCGGTCCGTGACCTCGTCGCTCGCGGTGGATTCGACCTCGAGGCGCACCGGGTCCCCGCCGCGCCTCTGCTTCAGCACGTTCTTCACGGCCTCGACCAGATCCTCTTCCTCCTGGTCGTCGGTCGCGAAATCCGCGTCGCGCGTGAGGCGGAAGAGCGAGGCGTCCCGGATCTCGTGCCCCGGGAAGAGCTCGCCCAGGTGGCGCCGCACCACGTCCTCGAGCAGCGCGAACCGGTACCCGTTCTTGCTCCCGACCTGGATCCACCGCGTCTGCTGTCGCGGGAGCTGCACCCAGGCGAAGCGCTCCTCCGCGCCCGGCCGCGTCAGGCGCACGGCGAAGCAGAGCACGCCGTTCATGACGTGCGGCACGGGCTGGCCCGGCTCGACCGCCGCCGGCGTCAGGATCGGGAGGATCTCGCGCGCGAAGAGGCGGTCCAGGAACGCGCGCTCTTTCGGCGCCAGGTCCTCGTCGCGCACGAAGCGCACGCCCCCCGCTTCCAGCGCCGGCAGGATCTCGCGTTCGTACGTGGTGTACGCCACGCGCATCAGCCCGTGGCAGCGCTGGCCCACCTGCGCCAGGACCGTGGCGAGGGATTCCTCGCCGGGCTGATCCACCAGGGCTTCCGCGGCTTCGGTCAGGCCGGAGACCCGGATCATGAAGAACTCGTCCAGGTTGGAGAAGAAGATGCCGAGGAATCGGGCGCGCTCGAGGACGGGCATGGAACCGTCCTGCGCTTCCTCCAGGACGCGCCCGTTGAAGCCGAGCCAGGTCAGGGCCCGGCTGAGATAGCGCGGCTCGGCGTCGATGCCGTTCCCCTTGCCGTCGGTCACGTCGTCTCCCGGAGCACGGGCTTGAGCCCGAACACCTCCTCGAACAATCCGCCCTTCTGGTCCAGCGTGAGGCGCTCGAGCGCCAGGTCCTCGGCGCCGTCCACATCGATCAGGAGCTCCTCTTCCTGGAGGGTGATCTTCGGATTCTGGATCCGCTGCGCGTGGGACTTGTCCAGCGCGTCCGCCACGCGAAGGATGGCGCTCAGGCGGTTCACGCTGAGGCGCGCGGAGCGCGGCAGCGCGGCGTAGGCGGGATGATCCGATTGCGGCGCGCCTTTCCGGTGATAGCGGGCCACGTTCGCCACGATCTCGAGCTCCATCTTCGAGAGCCCGAACACCTCGGAGTTCACGAGGAGGTAGTACGCGTGCCGGTGATGCCCCCGCGCGGCCACGTAGTTTCCGATGTCGTGCACGATGGAGGCGACTTCCAGGAGCAGACGCTCGTTCTCGCCCATGCCGTGCTGCGCCTGCGTGGCCTCGAAGATCGCCCGCGCCAGCGCCGCGGTATGGACGCCGTGCCGCTCGTCGGCGTGGTACTTCCGCGCGAGGTTCAGCGCGGCGGCGATGGTCTGCTCGGGGAAGAAGACGCCCGAGCCGCTCTGGATGGAGCGGGCTACTTGTAAGAGGAGTCCGTCCCGCATGCTCGCGGACGCCACGAGGAGCTTGTCCACCGGGTTCAATCGGATGAGCTCGGCGTAGGCGAGGAACGCGGGGACCAGGGACTCCGCCTCGGACGTGGTGATCGAGAAGGAAACCGCCGCCTCGGCGGAGCTCATGGCCAGGATCTTGTCCGCCAGAGTCCTCAGATCCTTCGCCGAGACCGCGGCCAGCTCGCCCTCGCCTTTCAGCGCGCGGGCGGCGAAGCGCGCTTCGGAGCCGATGGCGATCAGGTTCGCCACCTTCTCGAACGGAAGCGTCCGCTTCACCTCGTTCATCATCTCGCGCACGTTGTGCTGGATGAGCCGCGTCACCGCGCGCTTGTCCGTTCCCTCGGCGCGCAGGAGATCCCGCATCCGGAGCGTGCCCAGGTCGTAGGTCAAAGAGCCCGCCACCTCGCCGGCCCGGACCAGCGCCCACTCCGTGGATCCCGCGCCCAGCTCGAACATGAGCGAGTCCTCGCTCGTGAAGTCGGGCCGCGCCGCCAGCGCGCGCTGCACCGCGGCGAAGGTGAGCAGGGTCTCCTGGGAGCCCTCGATCACCTCGACCTCGATGCCGGTCGCGAGGAAGATCCGGTCCACGAAGGTGTCCCGGTTCAGCGCCGCGCGCACCGCACTCGTGGCCACGGCGCGCGTGTGGGTCACGGAGTACGTGTCCATCATCGAGCGGTACTGGCGGAGGATGTTCACGGCCTTCTGGATGCTGGCCGCCGAAAGCGTCCCGGTCCGGAACGTCTCGCGGCCGAGCGCCAGCGGCTTCTGCACGTCCTCGAGGATTCGGACCGCCCCGTCGGGCTTGAGCTCCGCCAGGAGCATGCGCACGCCGCTCGATCCCACGTCGATGACCGAGAGAACCGTCGGCGTTCCGGCGGCGACCGGGGGTCCCGTGGCCACCGGCGCCGTGGAGGTCAGGTTACGCATGGGTCTTGAGCGCCGGCTTCAGGTTGAACTCGTTCTTGAAGAGGTCGCCGCCCTTCTCGGAGACCGACCACTCGTCCAGGGTCACGTCCCCGCGCGTCTTGGCCTTCAGCACGAGCTCCGAGTCCTTCACCTTGGCGGAGACCGTACGGATCCGCTGGCGGTGGTCGTGGTCCAGCGCGTCGGCCAGGCGGAGGATCGCGGCGAGCCCGCGCACGCGGTCCTGCGCCTTGGAGTTCAGCTCCGCGTAGCACTCGTGGCTCACGTCCGGGGGCGCCTTGCGGTGGTACCGCGCGACGCAGGCCACCACGTGCTGCTCCTCGTCGGTCAGGCCCAGGATCGGCGTCTCCGAGACGATGTAGTACGCGTGCCGGTGATGCCCGTTGGGGGAGATGAAGTTCCCCACCTCGTGGAGGAGGCCCGCGATCTCGAGGAGCAGGCGGTCCCGCTTCCCCAGCTCGTGCACGGATTTCAGCTGATCGAAGAGCGAGAGCGCAAGCTCGGCCACGTGACGCGAGTGTTTCGGGTCGGTGTCGTACTTCCGCACGAGTGCGCGAGCCGCGTTCAGGGTCTGCGAGGACTCCAGCTCCTTTTTTCCCGAGGCCCCCGCCGCGCGCGCCAGGTCGAGGAGCACGCCGTCCACCAGCCCCACGAAGGGCACGATGATTTGTCGGACCCGGGTGCGCGTCGCCACGTGCTCGAAGATCACGCCGGCCGGAACGATGACGTCCGCGCGGTCGGGCCGCAGTCCGTGCTTCTTCGCGCGCTCCTCGGGGGTGAGCTGCGCCATCGCCTCGAGGGTCCGGTGGAGCTTGGACAGAAGAATCGCGGTGGGCTTCCGCACGCTGTCGTCCTTGTTCGCGTCCCGGGAATCCAGGGAGACGAGCGCCTCGATGTTCCCGCCCGTGCCGATCAGCTGGTTCACGCGGTGGCGCTTCAGCGATTCGAGGAGCGGGAAGCGCGAGGCGCGCACGGTCTCGCGCAGGATCCGGAGCGAGTCCTGCTTCGACTTGGAGGCCTCCCCCAGCTGCTCCAGGAGGCGCACGGTGCCCAGGTTGTGCGACTCGACGAGCAGGATCTCTCCCTTCTGGACGAGGGCCAGCTCGCTCGAGCCGCCTCCTACGTCCAGGATGAGCGAGGTGCCCCGGAGCTTCATCTTCGCCCGGACCCCCAGCGCGACGAGCCGCGCCTCCTCGGTCCCGGGGATCATCTCGAGATCGATGCCGGTCTCCTCGTGCACGCGCTCCAGGAAGGTCGAGCGGTTCTTCGCCTCGCGCGTGGCGCTGGTCGCCACCGCGCGGTGGAGCACGACGCCGTTCTCCTTCATGGTCTCGCGGAAATCGTGGAAGGCCTCGAGGGCCAGGTCCAGGGTATCGGGCGCGATGCGGCTCGTCTTGAACACCGACTCCCCCAGGCGCACGGGGATGCGCTTCCGCTCGAGGATGCGGTAGCGTGTCGGACTCTTGAATTCCGCGATGGCGAGGCGCATGGCATTGCTGCCGACGTCCATGCCGGCGCAGCGGATCGGGAAGGTGCCGGGCTTGGGATCACCCATGCTCCTATCTTACTGCATATGATAGACTTTGGGGTAAGAGAGGAGGCAAAAGATGGAGCTCATGATCGTTCGCCACGCCATCGCCGTGGAGCACGGCGACCCCGCCTACAAACGGGACGAGGACCGTCCCCTGACCCCCGAAGGGATGCACAAGTTCAGGCTGGCCGCGCGCGGACTGAAAGAGTTCGCGGACCGTCCCGAGCGCATCGTCTCGAGCCCCCTGATCCGCGCGCGCCAGACCGCCGAGATCCTCCGCGACGTCGTGGCCCCCGACCTCAAGATCGAGTTCTCGGACGACCTGGTCCCGAGCGGTGACTTCGCGCGCGCGCTCCAATTCTTGAAGACCCTCCGCGCCGAGCGCGTGGCGATCGTGGGGCACGAGCCGCATCTCAGCGGATTCACGTCGTACCTCCTGGTGGGTGAGAAGGGCCACGCCGACGTGATCTTCAAGAAAGGCGGCGCCGCCCTGGTCTCCTTCCCCGACGCGCCCGGCGCGGGACACGGCACGCTGGAATGGCTGGTGCAGCCCGGCGCGCTCCGCGACATCGCCGCCACGTAGGATGAAGAGCATGCTCGAGCGGGAGCTCAAGTTCCGGATCACGGACGAGGAGGACTCGGGCGCGATCCAGGGCGTCCTGGAGCGCGCGGGGTTCCAGCTCACGCCCCGGGGCGCCCTGACGCACGAGGACCGGTATCTCGACACGGAGGACTGGCTCCTCCATCGCGCCGGCATCCAGCTGAGGCTGCGACGCCAGGGCGACACGCTCGTGTTGCAGGCCAAGACGCTCGCCAAGGCTGGAGCGGAGACGCTGGAGCGGACGGAATGGGAGCAGCCCGCGCAGGAGGAGGAGCCGCCGTGGAAGGGACTCCCGTCCGGGCCGGTGGCCGGCCTCCTCGAGCCGCTCGCGTCCCTTCACGTCGTGAACCGGCTCCGGGTGCGCGCCACGGTGGAGGCTGAGCGCGAGATCTTCGGCTGGTCGCGCCGCGACGAGTTGCTGGGATCGGTCTCGCTCGACCGGATGCAGGACTACCGCGAGCTGGAGATCGAGCTCGAGGAGGGAGCGCCCGACGCCCTGGGCGACGCGCGCGCCGCGATCGAGGGATCGCTGGGGGTGCATCCCAGCTCGGAGACCAAGATGGATGCGGCCCTGGGTGCCGCGGGCGTGCGCGTTCCCTCGCTCGACGAGATACGCTTCGCGCCGCAAGAGGGCGACACCCTGGGCGACGTGGCGAAGAAGAACCTCGGCCGCCAGCTCGCGCGGCTCCTCTGGAACGAGGCGGGCTCGCGGATCGGCGTCGATCCCGAGTACGTGCACGACATGCGCGTGGCCGGGCGCCGGCTCCGCACCGCGCTGCGGGTCTTCGAGGGGGCGCTGCGCCGTCCGACCCGGCGCGCCTGGGCGCGCGAGCTTCGCTGGATCGGCCGCGCGCTGGGACGGGTCCGCGACTGCGACGTGGGCCTGCAGCGAATTCACAAGATGGCCGCCTCGGCCATCGAGCCCGAGCGCGCCGCGCTCATGGTCTTCGCCAACCGGCTCGAGATACGGCGCGCCCGCCGGCGCGCGGCCCTGATACGCCAACTGGATTCGCCCCGGTTCGCCGCGTTCCGCGCCGCCGCGCGGCCCTGGATCCAGATGCGCTCCGAGACCCGCCTGCGCCGGGGCGCTTCGATGCCCGCGTTCGTGGTGGGCCCGCGCGTGGTGGCCGAATGGGATCGCAGGATGCTCCTGGCATGCACGTGCGCCGAGCGCGTCCCCACGCCCCGGAACGTCCACGCGCTCCGCATCGCCATCAAGCGCGCGCGGTATGCCGTGGAGTACTTCGCGGACCTCGAGGGTCCGGGCGCGTCGCGCCGGGCCAAGCGCCTCGGAAAGCTCCAGAGCATGCTGGGCGCGCGAATGGACGCGGCCATCCTGCTCCGTCAGATGAAGCGCTACGCGCGCACGATCCCCAAGGAGGACCGAGAGCTTAAGCTCGGCGCGCAGGCCGCGCTCGGAAAGCTCGAGCGCGCGGCGCGCGTCCGGAAAAGTGAACTAAGTCGAGTCCTGGTATTGGGTTCCGATCTCAGCCCCGCCTAGACGCCCCTCCATGGGTATACTGACGCGCCCATGGAGAAGACCCCTCCCCAGCCCGACGCGGCACAGTCGAGCCCTTCGTCCGTACTGGATCTGGCGGGGGTCCGTCGGCGCGACCCCGAAGCGCTGGCCGCGTTCTTCGAGCGCCACTTCGATCGCGTCTACGCGCTGGTGTTCCGCCTGCTGGGGAACCGGCACGCGGCGGAGGACGCCGCGCAGGAGGTGTTCCTCAAGATCCACCGCGCCGCGCACACGCTGGATCCGGACCGGGACCCTTTGCCCTGGATCACGACCATCGCCTACAACGTGTGCCGCGACCTCTGGCGCTCGGGCGCGTACCGGCTGTCCCGGTATTCCACCCCGATCGACGACCCGGAGCACGGCGATACCCCGCTGGTGTCGCGGGAGGACGATCCGGAGCAGGCGCTCCTCCGGAGCGAGCGTCGGGATCAGGTGCATCAGGCCATCGCCGAGCTGCCGGAAGCGCTCCGGGCGGCGGTCGTGCTGCGTGAATATCACGGGTTGAGCTACGAGCAGGTCGCGGAGACGACGGGCACGACGCCCGTGGCCGCGCGCAAGCGCTACTCGCGCGCGCTGGCCGAGCTCGCGAAGCTGCTGGGGAAGGTGACGGTATGAACGACGGCGGAGCATTCGAACCGGGGCCGGAGGAGGCACGGGTGCTGGAGAGCATCCGGAGCGCCGCGCCGCCTCGCGCGGACGCCGCGTTCCGGAATCAATTGAAGCAGGAGTTCGTCTCGGGCGCGATCTCCGAGCGGCACGCGGTGCTTTCGCTGCCGGAGCCCAAGCGGGCCCACCGGGTGCGCTGGATCGCCGCCATGGCCGCGGCCGCATCGATCACGGTGGTGGCCCTGGCCCTGAATCAGGCTCCGCGCTGGGTCGTCATGCCCAGTTCCGGATCGGGCACCCTGCTCGTGAACGGCGTTCCCCATTCCATCGAGGACGCCGCCGCCTTGTCGCGGCATCTCCGCCCCGGCGCGCGCGTCCTGCTCCAGAGCTCGCAGGACCTGGACTTGGTGAGCTCGGGGCTCCTGGCCATGCAGCTGACGCCCGGCACCGAGGCGGTGCTCCCCGCGCCTCCGGGGCGGTGGTTCGGACGCGCGGGACGGGCGAGCGTGGCCCATGGGCATCTGCGCCTCACCACCGGACGCCGCTTCGACGGCTCGCGTCTTTCGATCACGACGCCCGACGCCGTAGTCCAGATCACCGGCACCACCCTGGCGGTGATCGCGGAGGCGACCGGAACGTGCGTCTGCGTGCTGGAGGGAACGGCCCACGTGCGTCCGCACCGGGGCTCGATGACCCCGGTGACGCCGGGCACGCGGTGCGAGGTGGCCCGCGGCGAGCGCGAATCCCACTCCGGTGAGATCCGCGTCGCCGAGCGGCCGAAATTGCTCGACCTCAAGGATCGTCTGAAGTCGGTGATGGACTAGCCCTACTCCTCGTTGGGGTCATTGCGGCGGGGTGCCGCGGCATTATATCTTGCCACGACATGTCGCGTCCCCGATTCGTTGCCACGGCCGCACTCGCCCTGACCCTGGGGTTTCTTCCCCTTCCCGCGCACGCCACCTACCTGGATGCCGAGCGCATCCCGACGTCGAGCCCCGTCTACCGCGATCTCGAGCGTCTGGCCGATTCCTACGCGAGAAGCCCGAGGTTTCTCTCGATGCGGCCGCTCAAGGTCGGGGAGGCGAAGGCGTTCCTGGGCGCCCTGGCCGCGGAGATCCCGGAAGCAGCGTCCGATCCCGCGTACCTCCGCGCACGCCGCGAGCTCTTCGCCTCGGCGCCCGACGCCACGAAGCCGTTCCTGGGCCGGGAGGACGGCGAGGAACGCGTGAGCGTCTCCCCGTACGCCTCGATCCGCTACGAGGAGGATCCCCGGAACCATCCCAACGTCAACCGCGACTACCGGGTGGGGGGGCGCTTCGCCGCGACTCCCGACTCGGGCACCATCCTCTACGTGGACGGCTACGCGGGGACCGCCTCGCAGGGCGGGCGCGGCACCCCCAACTTCGGAACCGGGAACGCCCTGATCGAGGGCGTGGACGTGAACACCTGGATGGAGGAAGCGTATCTCGAGTTCCACGCCGGCAAGGTGAGCGTGCTCGCGGGCCACACGTGGCTCCGGTGGGGCCCCGGACGCGAGGGGACGCTCGCGCTCTCCGACGCCGCGCCCGCGCTGGATCTCCTCCGCGCGGAGGTCGGGCTCTTCCGCGCGTGGCGCTTCCAGTGGTTCGCCTCCATCCTGGATCCAGGCGCGCAGACCTATCTCGCGGGGCACAGGCTCGAGTGGTCTCCTTCCCAGCACTTCACCGCGGGCATGACGGAGATGGCGCGATTCGACGGCAGCAGCCAGGCGCCGCTCTACCTGATCCCCCTCGTTCCCTTTTCCTATTGGGAGAAGCGACCCAAGTCGGCGCCCACGGGCGTGATTCCCGGCGACACGACCAGCGTCGCGTTCAGCAAGAACAACGTGCTCTGGTCGA
>WNFK01019101.1_pt1 | contig 14045 bp, 10 predicted proteins | sample 5400281 | NCBI WGS metagenome assembly WNFK01 (sample SAMN13153350, study PRJNA577476) | soil metagenome | isolation source: 20 cm soil on Douglas fir-dominated hillslope | place: USA:California | collected 2013-09-17 | reverse complement strand
CGACCCCTCCCACCCGCCCGTCCCCGGTGCTCCCGACTCCAGCGGCCTGCGAGCATGAAGTGAAGATGCTGGGAGCGATCGTGGTCTCGATGCGCCCGCGCCAGTGGGTGAAGAATCTGTTCGTCTTCGCGGGCCTGATCTTCGCGCAGCGTCTGTTCACCGGCGCAGCGTGGACCGCGCTCGCGGCGTTCGCGATCTTCTGCGGGCTGTCGGGCGCGATCTATCTGGTCAACGACGTCGCCGACCGCGAGCGGGATGGCCTCGATCCGCGCAAGCGGAGTCGGCCGATCGCCGCCGGGCGGCTGCCGGTCGGTGTGGCCATTGCGGCGGCCGTCGTGCTCGTCGTCGTCGGCCTCGTACTCTCGGCACTGCTGTCGCGGGCGTTCTTCCTCACGGCGCTCGCGTACGTGATCTTGCTGATCACCTACTCGGCCTGGCTCAAGCACATCGTCATCGTCGACGCGATCGTCGTCGCCGGCGGATTCGTGCTGCGCGCGGTCGCCGGCGCGGTGGCCATCGATGTCGAGATGTCGGGCTGGTTGCTCATCTCCCTGGAGCAGGACGCCATACGGCACCGGCCGATCCTCGCCGAATACAGCCCGGCGCTGCTGGACCAGATGATCGCCGTCGTGACCGCGTCGACTGTGACCGCCTACGCGCTCTACACGATGTCGCCGGAGACCGTGGCCAAGTTCCACACGCACTGGCTACCGGCGACGTTGCCCTTCGTGCTGTACGGGATCTTTCGATATCTCTACCTGTTGTATCAGCGGCGCCTCGGGGGCAACCCGTCGGAGCTCTTGTTGAGCGACCGCGCGCTCCTGATCAATACGATCTGCTGGATCTGCGCGGTTCTACTGATCATTTACGGCGCGCGCCTAGAGTAAACTATCGATAGCATGCCCAGCGCAGTCGCCCTCCTCCGCACCCGCCCCGAGACCGTGGTGGAGGACTACGGGCGGCTCATGCGGCTGGTGAAGTACGGCGAGGTCCTGCCCCGTGATCAGGACCTGATCCTCAAGCTCAACCTCTCGTGGACCAAATACTTTCCGGCGTGCTCGAGTCAGCCCTGGCAGGTCGACGGCGTCCTGACGGCGCTCGCCGAAGACGGCTATGACCGGCGGCGGATCTTCCCGGTCGAGAACAAGACCGTGGTCACCAACCCCGTCGCCGGCTGCCGCAACAACAAGTGGCGGCCGGTGCTCGATCGTCACGGCGTGCCGTTCATCCCGCTGCCGGACGTCGAGTGGACCGTCCACAAGTTCCAGTCGCCGCTGCTCCGGCTGAACGCGATCTTCCCCGAGGGCATCGAGATTCCGAAGATGTACGTCGGGAAAAATGTCTTACACCAAGAACGCCTTCGGCGGCCTCTTGAAGGAAGTCCGGCACTACGCACACGAGTACATCCACGAGGTGATGGTCGATCTCATGTACATGCAGCGCGAGCTGCACCCGGCCGTGTTCGCGGTGATGGACGGCACCGTGATGGGCGACGGCGCCGGCCCGCGCACGATGGTGCCGCGCATGGGGAACTTGATCCTCGCGTCGGCGGATCAGGTGGCGATCGACGCGATCGCGGCGAAGATCATGGGGTTCGATCCGCTGTCGATCCCGTACCTCCGGATGTGCCAGGAGCGAGGGCTCGGCGTCGCCGATCCGCGGAAGATCGAGCTGGTCGGCGACACGGATCTCGCATCGTCGTCGATGGGGTTCAAGACCAGCCGGAGCCTCGTCATCTGGGGTGACCAGCTGATCCGCCGCGGCCCGCTGCGGCCGCTCAAGCGGCTGCTCCTGCATTCGCCGCTCGTGGTCTGGGCGCCGTTCGCCTCGAACGTCTATCACGACATGCTCTGGTATCCGACCGTCGGCCGCTCGCGCATCCGGGCGTTCGCGAGCACGCCGTGGGGCCGGCTCTTCGAGACATACTGAGATGACCGTACCGGTCCGCGTCCGGTTCGCGCCGAGCCCGACGGGTCACCTCCACGTCGGCGGCGCCCGCACCGCGCTCTTCAACTGGCTCTACGCGCGCCATCATCGCGGCACCTTCATCCTCCGAATCGAGGACACCGACCGCTCGCGGTCGACCGACGAGAACATCGTCGCGATCGTCGACGCGCTCAGCTGGCTCGGGCTCGACTGGGACGAGGGCCCGCCGACCGCCGGCTATCGCCAGACCGAGCGGTTCGCGATCTACCGCGAGCACGCGCAGCGCATGCTCGCGGCCGGGCGCGCCTACTACTGCGATTGCCCGCCGGAGCTCCTCGATCAGGAGCGCGAGGCGGCCCAGAAGCGGAACGAGACGTTCCGCTACTCCGGGCGTTGCCGCGACCGCGGGCTCACCGCCGGCGCGCTGCGCCTGCGGATCCCGACCGAGGGCGCGACGGTGGTCAACGACATGATCCACGGGCCGGTGACCTTCGAGCACACGCAGCTCGACGACTGGATCCTCGTTCGCACCGACGGCACGCCGACCTACAACTTTTGCGTCGTCGTCGACGACGTCACGATGCGGATCACGCACGTCATCCGCGGCGACGACCATCTGTCGAACACGCCGAAGCAGATTCTCTGCTACGAGGCGCTCGACTATGCCGTGCCCGAGTTCGCGCACGTGTCGCTGATCCTGGGCAAGGACAAGAGCCGCCTCTCGAAGCGCCACGGCGCCACGTCGGTCCAGGCCTTCCGCGACGCCGGCTTCCCGGCCGACGCGCTCGTGAACTACCTGGCGCGGCTCGGCTGGTCGCACGGCGACCAGGAAGTCTTCTCGCGCGCCGAGCTCGTCGAGCTCTTCGACATCAAGAACGTGGCGACGTCGGCCGCGGTCTTCGACGTGACCAAGCTCGAGTGGCTCTCGCAGCACTATCTGAAGACGATGCCCGGAAGCCGGCTCGTCGAGCTCGCGACGCCGTTCATTCGCGCCGCCGGACTCGTGCCGGCCGAGGATCAGACGCGCTTCATCGGGATGCTGGACACGCTCCGCGAGCGCGCGAAGACCCTGGTCGAGCTGGTAGAGCAGGGGAGGTTCTATTTCGAGCGCCCGTCGGCGTACGAGCCGAAGGCGGCGGCGAAGCTCCTGACCGCCGAGGGCGCCCGGCGTCTGGGCCTGCTGATCGAGCGCCTCGAGGCCGCGCCCGAGTTCACGGTGGCCGCGATCGAGCCGGTCGTGCGCGCGCTCACCGACGAGCTCGGCCTGAAGCTCGTCGATCTCGCCCAGCTCGCGCGGCTCGCCGTGACGGGCCGCACGGCGTCGCCGCCGATCTTCGATGTGCTGGCGCTGATCGGCCGCGACGAATCGCTGACGCGCCTGCGCCGAGCGCACGAGATCGCGGGACGCGCGGCGTGAGACTCCTGCTCGCGCGTCACGGACAGTCCCTGTGGAACGAGGTGCGCAAGTTCCAGGGCGCCAACGACGTGGGCCTGTCCGATCTCGGCCGAACGCAGGCCGCCGCCCTCGGCAGCGCGCTGCGCAGCGGCTATCGCGTGGCGGCCGCGTACGTGAGCCCGATGTGCCGCGCGCGCGACACGGCGGAGATCGCGCTGAAGGGAACGGGGATTCCGCTGACGGCGATTCACGAGCTTCGCGAGCTCTCGCTCGGCGAGTGGGAGGGCTTCACCGTCGACGAGGTGCGCTCCCGCGAGGGCAATCCGTACCTCACGTGGGTCCGCTCACCGCTCGACTACCCGCCGCCCGGCGGCGAGCCATTGCCCGACGTCTGCGCCCGCGTGCTCCAGGCGATCGACCGCATCGCCGCGAACCATCGCAACGGTGAAGACGTCCTCGTCGTCGCCCACGGCGGCGTGATCAGCGTCTATCTCTGTCACCTCCTCGGCATCTCGTTCAACTCCCTCTGGCGCATGCGCATCGACAACTGCTCCCTCACGATCGCCCGCCCCCCACGCCTCGTGTCCGTGAACGACACGGCCCATCTCCCTCCGATGCAAGGAACTAGGTGGTTTGAGGTGTCGGAGGCGGGGGACCAGCCGGTGGGGGTGCCCCCCTCGACGCGTGTAGTCAGCGCTGGCCCGGCGTCCGCGCCCGGAATAGAAACGCCGCGGATCGTGGCTAGCGTGGTCGAGGGGGGCACCCCCACCGGCCGGTCCCCCGCCTCCGACACAGAGCGAGCGCAGTGACGATTCTGATTGCGCTGTTCGGCGGGATGGCGCTGCTGCTCTACGGGATCCGTTTGAGCGGCGAGGCGTTGCAACGCGTGCTCGGCGCCCTCCTGCAGTCGTCGGCGGCCACGACCTTGATGCTGATCGGATTCGTCTCCGCGGGCCTGATGACGTTTCGGCAGACGCTCGGTGTCATCCTCGGCGCCGACATCGGCACGACGCTCACGGTCCAGCTGATCGCATTCCGCATCACGGACTACTCGCCGCTCCTGGTCGGTCTCGGCTTCACGGTGACGTTCATCTCGCGCCGCCGGGTGCCGAAGGACTTGGGGCAGGCGCTGCTCGGGCTCGGCCTCGTGTTCCTCGGCCTGAAGCTCATTCTCGACAACGCCGGAGCGCTCAGGGAATCGTCCCTGGCGCTGGATCTTCTTGCCGCGGTTGCCCAGAGCCCGGCGGTCGGCGTGCTGGTCGGGGCCGCCTTCAGCGCGCTGGTGACGTCGTCGGCGGCCACTCTCGGGCTGGCCCTCGCGTTCGCGCACCAGGGCCTGCTGCCCCTCGATGGCGCCGTCGCGGTCGTGCTCGGCGCCAACATCGGGACCTGCGCGACCGCGCTGACCGCCTCGGTGGGCGCGACGGCCGAGGCCAAGCGCGTCGCGGTCGCCCACATCGCCTTCAAGGTGCTCGGCGCCGCGCTGGTGTTCCCGTTCATCGGCCCCTTCACGGCCGTGGTGGCCAGTACGGCGGCCGATCCGGCGCGTCAGATTGCGAACGCCCACACGCTGTTCAACGTCGGGATCAGCTTCTTGTTCCTGCCGTTCACGCCCTTGGCCGCGCGGGCGATCGAGACGATGGTGCCCGACGACCAGCAGGGCGACAGCCCGTTTCGCGTCCGGTACCTCGACGAGCGCTCGCTCGACCAGCCGTCGCTGGCGCTAGGCCAGGCCACGCGGGAATCGCTCCGCATGGCCGACGTGGTGCAGGGCATGCTGCGCGACGTCCCGGTGGTCTTCGCCAGCAGCCATCACGAGCTGCTCGAGGACGTCGAGCGCCGCGACGACCAGGTCGACTTCCTCGAGCGCGAGATCAAGCTCTTCCTGGCGCGTCTCGGACGCGATGCGATGGGCTCGGACCTCAGCCGCAAGGAGATCGGGCTCATCTCGGTGATCGGCAACCTCGAGAACATCGGCGACATCATCGACAAGAACTTGATGGAGCTGGGACGCAAGAAGCTCTATCAGGCCCGCCGCTTCTCCGATGCCGGCTGGGCCGAGATCCAGGAGTTCCACGGCATGGTGTCGAAGAACCTCGAGCGCGCCATCGCCGCCTTCGCGGCGAACGACCGCAGCCTCGCGCAGGAAGTGCTGGATCAGCGGGCGGTCATGCGCCAGCGCGAGCGTGACCTGCGCGAATCGCACCTCGGGCGCCTGCGGGCGGGACTGGCAGAATCGCTCGAGACGTCGGAGATTCATCTGGACATCCTGACGAACTTGAAGCGCATCAGCTCGCACGTGTCGGCACTCGCGATCTCGATTCTGGAGGAGGTCTGAGATGAAGAAGATCGAGGCCATCATCAAGCCGTTCAAGCTCGACGACGTCAAGGAGGCGCTCACCGCGATCGGCGTGATCGGCATGACGGTCACCGAGGTGCGAGGGTTCGGCCGGCAAAAGGGCCACACCGAGCTCTATCGCGGCTCCGAATACACGGTCGACTTCTTGCCGAAAGTGAAGATCGAGGTCGTGGTCGGCGATGCGCTGGTGAAGAAGGTCGTCGACACGATCGCCGGCGCCGCCAAGACCGGCTCGATCGGCGACGGCAAGGTGTTCGTGCTGCCCATCAACGAATCGATCCGCATCCGCACGGGCGAGACGGGCGAGTCGGCAGTCTGAACGCGCCACCCGCCCAGCTCCTGACCGCCGGCGGCCGCGCCGCGGCGGCGCGCCTGCGGCGATTCCTGAAGGAGCTCGGCTTCGCGGATCCGGATGGCGCGGCGCGCAATCTCGAGGGCCTCACGCCGACGCCGCGCGACGCCGAGCTCCTGGCGCCGGCGTTGCCGCGTCTCTTGACCGAGCTCGCCGCCTCGGCGGATCCCGACATGGCGCTCAACAATCTCGAGCGCTACGCCGCCGTCGTCGACCGCGCGGTATTCCTCCGGACGCTCACCGATCACCCGGGCGCGGTCCCGTTGCTCGCGCGCGTGCTCGGCTCGAGCCAGGTGCTCGCCGATGCGCTGCGCCGGCGCCCCAGCAGCCTCGCGTGGCTCCTCGAGCCCGCGACGATGCGGCTGTGGTTCGCCGAGGACCTGGCGGCCGACCTGGCGCTGACGCTCGGCGCGTTCGAAACGCGAGCGGCGCGGATGAACGCGCTGCGCCGCTTCAAGTACCGCCACCTCCTGCGCATCGGCGCCCGCGATCTTCTCGGCGACGCCGACCTCGCGGGGACGACCGAGGAGCTGTCGCACCTGGCCGACGCGTGCATCGCCCAAGCGCTCGGCGAGGCCACGGCGACGGTCCGCGAGGCGCATGGCGCGCCGATCGGCGCCGCCGGCTCCGAGACCGGGGTCGCGGTCGTCGCGATGGGCAAGCTCGGCGGCGACGAGCTCAACTACTCGAGCGACGTGGATCTGATGTTCGTCTACGGCGAGGACGGCGAGACCGCGGGGGGGCGCGCCGGACGCCTGGCCAACGGCGAGTACTTCACGCGCGCCTGCCGCGAGCTGGTCTCACTGCTCGAGGAGATCACCGACGAGGGCTACGTGTTCCGTGTCGATCTGCGCCTGCGGCCCGAAGGCCGGATGGGCCCGATCGTCCTCTCGCTCGACGGCTATCGCGCCTACTATCGCGAGCGCGCCGAGCTGTGGGAGCGGCAGGCGCTGATCAAGTCGCGCATCGCCGCGGGTGACGCGGCGGTCGGCGCCCGCTTCGCGAGCCTGGCGCGGGAAACCGTCTATCGCCCCGGAGTCGACGCGAGCGTCGTCCCGGCCATCCGCGCGATGAAAGCCCAGATCGACGGCGCGGTCCGCGCCAAGGGCGGCGAGGCGACGAACGTCAAGCTCGGCCGGGGCGGCATCCGCGAGATCGAGTTCATCGTCCAGGCGCTCCAGCTCCTCTACGGCGGCGACGATCCGTGGCTGCGCGAGGCGAACACCCTGAAGGCGATCTTCCGGCTCACCGAGCGCGGATACCTGGCGCCCGATCTCGGTCGGCTGCTCTCGCGGGACTACGAGCACCTGCGCACCGTCGAGCATCGACTGCAGATCCTGCACGAGCTCCAGACCCACACTCTTCCCAAGGACACCCAGGAGCTCGGACGTCTCGCGCGGCGCATGGGCGTGCCCGGGACTCCGGCGCGCGCCGCGAAGGCGTTCCAGGCGCGCCACCGCGCGGTCACGACGTCGGTGCACCGCGCGTTCCGAGAGTTCTTCAGCGACCGCGAGCTGGAGCCGCGCCGGCGGCCGCGGTTGGCGAGCCTGACGGCGCTGCGGGCGACCGGGTTCAAGGATCCCGAGCGGGCGCGTCACAACCTGCAGCTGATCCTGGAGGGCCGGCCGCTCGTGCCGTACGCGGCGCACCTCGACGCGACCCTGGCGCGCCTGTACCCACTGCTGCTCGACGCGCTGTGGAAGAGCCCCGATCCCGACGAGGCGCTCAACCAGTTCGAGCGGCTGCTGGCGGCGGCCGGACCGCGCGCCGGACTCGTCGAGCTTCTGGCCAACGATGGCGATCTGCTCCTCGGGCTCGTCAAGGTCTGTGCCGGCGGTGATCTGCTCACCGAGCTCCTGATCGCGCAACCCGAGCTGCTCGCGTCGCTGGCCAACCCCGAGCGGCTCCTGGCCCGCAAATCGAAGCCGGCGATGCGCCAGGCGCTCGCCGCTGTCTTCGTGCCCGGGGCGACGCCGATCGAGCGGCGCGACCGGCTGCGGCGTGTGAAGCAGTCCGAGGAGCTGGCCGTCGTCTGGCGCTACGTCCTCGGCATCACGACCATCGACGCGTACTCGCGCGAGATGACGGCGCTGGCGGAGGCGACCCTCGCCGCCGGCTGGCTCCTCGCCCTGGACTCGCTCGTCGAGCGCTACGGCGTCCCGCGTGATGAGGCCGGGCGCTTCATTCCCTCGGTCATCGTGGGGCTCGGAAAGCTCGGTGGCCGCGAGCTGGTGACCGGCTCCGACCTCGACTTGTTCGTCATCTTCGGCGCGGACGGCACGACCGACGGAGCCGAGCCAATCGACGCCGCCTGGTTCTACGGCCTGACGGTTGAGCGGCTCGCTTCCGTGCTCGGCGACATCACCGCCGCTGGTGTCGCGTTCCCGGTCGATCTCCGGCTTCGGCCCGGCAGCAAGGGCAGTGGGTTCGCGTCGAGCATCGCCTCGCTCGAGCGGTACTATCTGGAGCATGGTGATCTGTGGGAGCGGCAGACCTTGACCCGCACGAGGCTGATCCTGGGAGATCGGGCCGTCGCCCGGCGCGTCAGGGCCGCGCTCCGGCGAGTGGTCTACGGCGACGCGCTCCCGCGGGCGTCACTGAAGGAGATCGCCGAGGTACGCACCCGGATGGAACGTGAGCTCGGCCGCGAGACGCGCGGTCGCCTGCACGTGAAATACGGACGCGGCGGGCTCGTCGACGTGGAGTTCCTGGCGCAGGCCCTCCAGCTCGTCCACGGCCATCAGAAACCCGACGTCCGACGGTTCACGACCACCGCGGCGCTCCACGGTCTGGCGCGCACCGGCGCGCTCGAACAGGCCACCGCGACCGGGCTCGTCGATCGGTATCGGCTCCTGCGGCGCATCTCGGCCTCGCTGCGTCTTCTGGGCGCGCGCCCCTCCGACACGCTCGAGCTGGCCGGGCCGATGCCGCAGCGGGTCGCGACAGCCCTCGGCTACGAGTCGCGCCAAGCCTTCCTTGACGCATACCGCGAGAACGCCACCGCAGTCCGCCAAGCCTACGAAGAGGTCATGGGTTGACCGCGCACTGCCGCCATGCCCGGAACTTTCAAGCCGGGCTCGCGGACCACGACGCGAGGAATCAGGCCCTGCGGAGCCGGCTCGCGCCTATCTCAGGCCACCCTCGACCCAAGCCGGCCTCAAGGACCCCGCTACAATGGAGCCGGCTCGCGCCTATCTCAGGCCACCCTCGACCCAAGCCGGTCTCAAGGACCCCGCTACCATGAAACGCCTATTCATCGTCGACGGTCACTCGCACATATTCCGCGCGTACCACGCGATCGGATATCTCTCGACTTCCCGGGGCGTGCCGAGCCACGCGGTGCTGATCCTCAGCACGATGCTGTGGAAGCTCATCCGGGAAGAGCAGCCCGACTATCTGGCGATTGCGTTGGACCCGCCGGGTCCGACGTTCCGGGACGCGCTCTCGGCCGACTACAAGGCGACGCGCACCGCGATGCCGGACGACCTGGTCCGGCAGCTTCCCTATGTGCGGCGACTGTTCGAAGCGCTGCGCACGCCCGTGCTGGAGGTCAGGGGATTCGAGGCGGACGACGTGCTGGCGACCGTCGTCGACAAGGCGCTGGCGCAGCCGGAGCTCGAGATCGTCGTGGTGAGCGGCGACAAGGATCTGCTCCAGCTGGTGGGCCCGCGGGTTCGCGTCCTGAGCGTCGCCGGGCGCACCGGCGAGCCCGTGCTCTACGACGAGGCCAAGGTGCGCGAGCGCTGGGGCGTGGAGCCCGGACAGATCGCCGACGTGCTGGGGCTGATGGGCGATGCGATCGACAACATCAAAGGTGTCCATGGGGTCGGCGAGAAGACCGCGGTGAAGCTGATCAGCCAGTACGGCTCCGTCGATCGCCTGTACGAACATCTCACGCTGATCCCCGGCAAGCTGCGCGAAACGCTCGCCGCCGGACGCAAGGACGCGCTCCTGTCGCGCGAGCTAGCGATCCTGAACCGCCAGGTGCCGCTCGCCGTCGAGCTCGACGCGTTTCGTCGGGTCGAGCCCGACTGGGCGAAGCTGCGCCAGCTCTGGATGGAGATGGAGTTCACGCGGCTCGTGAAGGAGCTGCCGGCGCCGGCCCCGCAGGCGCCGCCCGAGCCGTCGCAGCGTCTGGAGGGGAAGGCCGCGATCGCCGCGTGGCTCGGCGCCGTGCCGGCCGGCGCGCCGCTGGCGCTCGACTGGGCCGGCGAGTCGGCGCCGCCGGATCCGCGCATCGCCGGCCTCGCCGTGTTCCATCCGGCCGCCGGCCCCGCCGAGCTCGGCGCCGACGAGCCGCCGTCGTCACTCGGCGAGCGCACGCTGATCGTCCACGACGCGAAGCCGCTGATCGAATTCTGGCTCTCGCGCGGCGTGACCCCGCCGGCGATCCACGACTCGGCGGTCGCCGCCTACCTGCTGAACTCGGCCCGGCTGACCTACAAGCTCGAGCAGGTCTGCATGGACGCGCTCAACGAATATCCGCCGGCGTCCGATCCGGTCCGCGCGTTCGGCATACGGGCCGAGTTCGCCTGGCGCTACTGGGAGCACGCGGAAGCCGAGCTCAGGGCCCGCGAGCTCTGGGCGATCTACGAGGAGATCGAGCGCCCGCTCGTGCCGGTGCTGGCACTGATGGAGCGTCACGGAATCCGCGTCGACCCGGCGCGCCTCGAGGCGTTCGCGAAGGAGCTCGAGCGTGATCTCGACAACCTGACGCGCGAGATCTATCTGCTCGCCGGCGGCGAATTCACGATCGCCTCGCCCAAGCAGCTCGCGCAGATCCTCTTCGAGAAGCTGAAGCTGCCGCCGATCCGGAGAACGAAGACCGGCTACTCGACCGACGCCGACGTGCTGACCGAGCTGGCGCTCGGGCATCCGCTGCCGGCGAAGATCCTCGAGCACCGGAGCCTCGCGAAGCTCAAGGGCACGTACGCCGACACCTTGCCCGGGCTGATCAATCCGAGCACCGGACGGATCCACACGACGTTCAACCAGCTCGTGGCCTCGACCGGGCGGCTCAGCTCGCAAGATCCGAATCTCATGAACATCCCGATCCGCACCGAGCTCGGGCGCCGGATTCGCCAGGCGTTCATCCCGGAAGCGGGGTGGCAATTCGTTGCGGCGGACTATTCGCAGATCGAGCTGCGGATCCTCGCGCATCTGTCCGAGGAGCCGGCGCTGATCGAGTCGTTCGGACGCGGCGAGGACATCCACACGCGGACGGCCTCGGAGGTGTTCAAGATCCCCGCGGCCTCGGTCACGTCGCTCCAGCGTACGATCGCCAAGAGCGCCAACTACGCCATCCTCTACGGCGTGTCCGCGTTCGGGCTGTCGCAGGCGACCAAGATCGACCAGAAAGTCGCGCAGAAGTACATCAGCGACTACTTCGCGAGCCATCCGCGGGTGCGGGCATTCATCGACCGCACCCTCGCCGAGGGCCGCGAGCGCGGCCACGTGAGCACGCTCCTCGGGCGGCGTCGGTATCTCCCAGACTTGGCGAGTGGGAACCCCGTGGCCCGCAACGCCGCCGAACGCATGGCGATGAACGCGCCGGTGCAGGGCACGGCCAGCGACATGATCAAGATCGCGATGGTCCGCGTGCAGGCGGCGCTGACCGAGCGCGGGCTCCGGGCGCGGATGCTGCTGCAGGTGCATGACGAGCTCCTGTTCGAGGCGCCGCCGGACGAGGTCGCCGCGGTCGAGGCGCTCGCGCGCGAGATCATGGCGGCCGCGCTGCCCCTGAAGGTCCCCGTCGTGGTCGACGTCAAGACCGGCGCCGACTGGGCGGAGGTATGAGCGCACCCCGGAAGTTCCTGCTCGTCGGTCTCACCGGGGGGATCGCGACGGGGAAGAGCACCGTGTCGGGGATCCTTCGCGGCCTGGGCTGCGAGATCATCGACGCCGATCTGCTCGCGCGCGAGGTGGTCGAGCCGGGCCAGCCCGCGCTCGCGCAGATCGCGACCGAATTCGGCCACGACGTCGTCACCGGCTCGGGGGCGCTCGATCGAAAAAGACTCGGCGCGATCATCTTCGCCAACCCCGAGCGGCGCCGCCGACTCGAGGCGATCACCCATCCGGCCATCCGTGACCGGTTCCTCGCGCGCCTCGACGAGCTGGCCGAGCAGGGCTTCGTGGGCATCGTGGTCTTCGACGCGGCGGTGATGATCGAGAGCGGCAACTACAAGAACATGGATCGCCTGGTCGTCGTCGTTACGGACGACGCGACCCAGATGGCGCGCCTGCACGGACGCGACGGCACCGACGCGGCGGAGAACCGCCGGAAGATCGACAGCCAGATGCCGCTCGCGGAGAAGGCCAAGCTCGCCGACTACGTGATCGACAACTCCGGGACCCGCGAAGCGACCGAAGGACAGGTGCGAGCCGTCTTCGCGACCTTGATGTCCGAGCTCGAGTCACGCGCCGCGGTGTAGCCGCTGCTCCGTCGCCGGCCGGCCGGATCATGACCGTGACCAAGCGTCGGGCGCTCGGCCAGCATTTTCTCCGCGATCAGACGACCGCCCGCGCGATTGTCGATCTCGTCGCGCCGACCGAGCGCGACCTCGTCGTCGAGATCGGGCCGGGAGACGGGGCGCTGACGAGCCTTCTGGCCGGTCGCGCCGGCCGCGTGACGGCCCTCGAGATCGATCGGCCCCTGGCCGCGGCGCTGCGCGCTCGGATGCCGGCGGTGGAGGTTCTCGACGCGGATGCCCGGACCTGGGACTACGCCGGGCTGACGGCGCCCGAGGGCGGGCGGGTCCTGATCCTGGGCAACCTGCCGTACAGCGTCGGGAAGCCGATCCTGATGGCGCTGATCGAGGCGCGTGCCGCGATTCACGAGATGGCGCTCATGCTCCAGCTCGAGGTCGCTGAGCGCGTCGCCGCCCCGCCCGGTGGCAAGACCTATGGAAGCCTGTCCATCTTTACCCAGCTCCACTGTGACGTGCGTCTGGCGTTCCGCGTTCCGCCGGGCGCGTTCCGCCCACCGCCGAAGGTGGACTCGGCGGTTCTCCATCTGCGCGTGCTGCGCGAGCCTCGAGTTCCGCTGGCCGACCCACGCCCCTTCGAGAGCGTCGTTCGGGCGGCATTCGCCCAGCGCCGGAAGATGCTGGCGAACGCGCTCGGGGCCGGCCTCGGGCTGCCGCTCGACGTGGTGCGACGCTCGGCGGCGGCCGCCGGCGTCGACCCGACACGCCGAGCCGAGACGCTCACCCTGTCCGAATTCGCGGCACTGGCAACCGGGCTTCCCTGAGCGGGCGCCGGCCCAGCTCGCCTCTTGTCCACGCAATTTCCGGCCGTTCGCCGCGGCTTGAGTCCGCGAGCCGCGCCGGGTACCAGAGCTAGTGTGAGTGCTCTCCCATCCGGAAACTAGCGTGGTTACTGATTTTTCCAGCCCACGATCTGCGCGCTGTCGTTATGATGGTCGTGATGCAAAGACGCTCTCAAGCCGTTGCGAGTCTCCTGGCGGCGAGCATCGTCGGGCTCGCGGTGTCTTCCTATCTGTATGTGTGGCCCGGCAACGCGCCGGCGCCGCGCTGGCTGCCCGCTCCCAAAGCCGAAGCGCTCGTCGTTCCCGCGTATCCCGCAACGCTTCGGACCGTCGAGATGCGCCGCGGCGACACGCTCGCGCAGGCGCTCGCGCGGGGCGGTCTGCAGTCGCGCAGCGCCACCCTGCTCGCCACGCAGTTTGCAAAGAACGGCGCCGACCTTCGAAGGATCCGGGCGGGCGCCACGATCGAGATCACCTGGAATTCCCGGAACGAGGCGACCCAGGTCCGATACGAGGCGAGCCCGTGGCTCTCCTTCGCCGCCCGCCCGGCGAACGGCAGTTGGCGGGTCGGCCTGGCCGAGACCGTCCCCGAGCTTCGGGTCGAGGCGGTGAGCGGCGTCGTCCAGCGTTCGCTCTTCGACGCAATCGAGCGGACGGGCGAGTCGCCTCGGCTGGTGCTCGCTATGGTCGACATCTTCTCCTCGGACTTCGACTTCACCGCCGACACGCGCGCCGGCGACCGTTT
>WNFK01228333.1_pt1 | contig 14046 bp, 11 predicted proteins | sample 5400281 | NCBI WGS metagenome assembly WNFK01 (sample SAMN13153350, study PRJNA577476) | soil metagenome | isolation source: 20 cm soil on Douglas fir-dominated hillslope | place: USA:California | collected 2013-09-17 | reverse complement strand
GCCGGTGGCGCGCTTGGCGAGCTCGCGTGACAGCTTCACGCGCTGCGCCTCCCCGCCCGAGAGCGTGGTGGCATTCTGTCCGAGGCGCACGTACGACAGACCGACGTCGGTGAGCGTCTGCAGCTTGCCGGCCGCGGCCGGCACGTTCTGGAAGAAGCGCGCGGCATCCTCGACGGTCATCTCGAGCACTTCGTGGATGTTCTTGCCGCGGTAGCGGATCTCGAGTGTCTCGCGGTTGTAGCGCTTGCCGCCGCACACATCACACGGCACGTACACGTCCGGCAGGAAGTGCATTTCCACGCGGATCACGCCGTCTCCCTGGCAGGCCTCGCAGCGCCCGCCCTTGACGTTGAAGCTGAAACGGCCGGAATCGTAGCCGCGGGCGCGCGCCTCGGGCACGGCCGCGAACAACTCGCGCAGCGGCGCGAACAGCCCGGTGTAGGTCGCAGGGTTGGAGCGCGGCGTGCGCCCGATCGGACTCTGGTCGATGTCGATGACGCGATCGATCTGCTCCAGGCCCTCGATGCGCTCGCAGGGCGCGGCTTCGACGCGCGCGCCGTTCAGGCGCGCGGCGGTGTGGCCGAACAGCGTGTCGACGATGAGCGTCGACTTGCCCGAGCCGGAGACTCCGGTGACGCAGGTGAACAGGCCCAGCGGGATCTGCGTGGTCACCTGCGCGAGGTTGTTGCCGCGCGCGCCGACGATGCGGATCTGGCGCGCCGGATCCGGGCGGATGCGCAAACCGGGCACTTCGATGCGGCGTTTGCCCGCGAGGTATTGGCCGGTGATGGAGGCGGGGTTGGCGGCGATGTCGCGCGGTGTGCCCTGCGCCACCAGGTGCCCGCCGTGCACACCGGCGCCCGGACCCAGGTCCACGACATGGTCGGCCTCCTGGATCGCCTCCTCATCGTGCTCGACCACGATCACCGTGTTGCCGAGGTCGCGCAGCTGTTTGAGGGTTGCCAGCAGGCGCCGGTTGTCGCGCTGGTGCAGACCGATCGAGGGCTCGTCGAGGATATACATGACGCCGGTAAGCCCGGATCCGACCTGGCTCGCCAGGCGAATGCGCTGCGATTCCCCGCCCGAGAGCGTCTCGGCGCTGCGATCGAGCGTCAGGTAGTCGAGGCCGACGTCGGTGAGGAAGCGCAGGCGCTCCACGACGCCCTTGACGATCTTGGCCGCCACTTCACCGCGCCAGCCGGGGAGGTTGAGCTGGCCCAGGAACTCGAGCGCCCGGCCGACCGTGAGATGCACGAGCTCCGGCAGAGTGCGCCCGGCGACGAACACGAAACGCGCCGCGCGGTTCAGGCGCGTGCCCTGGCAGTCCGGGCACGGACGCACCCCTAAGTAACGCGCCAGCTCCTCGCGCACCATCGGTGACTCGGTCTCGCGATAGCGCCGCGTCAGGTTCGGCAGGATCCCCTCGAACGCGTGACGCTTGCGCGATCTGCGTCCCGCATCCTCGCGGTAGCTGAATTCGATCACCTCCGCGCCGCTGCCGTGCAGCAGCACGTGGCGTACGTGCTCCGGCAGCTCCGTCCAGGGCGTCTCGATGTCGAAGCCGTAGTGGCGCGCGAGCGACTGGATGAGGTTGAAGTAATGATCGTTGCGCCGGTCCCAGCCACGCACCGCGCCGCCGGCCAGTGACAGATGCGGGTGCAACACCACCCGCTGCGGATCGAAGAATTCCTGCACCCCGAGCCCATCGCAGCTCGGGCAGGCGCCGGACGGGTTGTTGAATGAGAACAGCTTCGGCTCGAGCGGCGGCACGCTGTAGCCACACACCGGGCAGGCGTGCCGGCTGGAAAACACCAGCTCTCGCTGCGCATCCTGCTCCGCGATCGCCCCGGCCTGGCCATCCTGGCCAGGCGTTCGCCGCTGACGCGGCTCACCCTCGCGCGCTTCGCTCTCGAGAAACACGAGCCGCGCGAGCCCGCCCGACAGGCGCAGGGCGGTCTCGAACGATTCCGCCAGGCGCTGCGCCGCATCGGGCCTGATGCGCATGCGGTCGACCACCGCCTCGATGGTGTGCTTCTGCTTGCCGTCGAGGTGCGGCAGCGCGTCCATTTCATGGATGCGCCCGTCGATGCGCACGCGCACGAAACCCTGTGCGGCGAGATCTTCCAGCAGCTCGAGCTGCTCGCCCTTGCGCTCGCTCACCATCGGGGCGAGCAGTGCCGCAGCCAGGCCCTCCGGCAGCCGCAGCACCTGGTCGACCATCTGGCTCACGGTCTGGGCGGCGAGATCGATGCCGTGGTCGGGACAGCGCGGCGTGCCGGCGCGCGCGTACAGCAGGCGCAGGTAGTCGTAGATCTCGGTGACCGTGCCGACGGTCGAGCGCGGGTTGTGGGAGCCCGCCTTCTGCTCGATCGCGATCGCAGGCGAGAGGCCCTCGATACTGTCGACGTCGGGCTTGTCCATGGTCGAAAGGAACTGCCGCGCATAGGCGGAGAGGGACTCGACGTAGCGTCGCTGGCCTTCGGCGTACAGCGTGTCGAAGGTGAGCGAGGACTTTCCCGAGCCCGACAGGCCCGTCACCACGATCAGCCGCTCGCGCGGCAGATCGAGGCTCAGGTTCTTGAGGTTGTGGGTGCGCGCTCCGCGCACGCGAATCTGCTGCATTGAACCGTCAATGCTACCCGTGCGCGCCACTCAGACCCAAACTTGGAGTTTATGGCCGGATTTGAGGTTCGCGCAGCCGGTGCGCGTCCTCTAGAATGAGCGCCTCCGCGGCGGGCGCCCGACCCGAAGCCTGTTTCACGACCGCGTTTTAAGGACTCACCATGGCGCGTGGCATCAACAAGGTCATTCTCATCGGCAACCTGGGGGCCGACCCCGAGACTCGCGCCATGCCCTCCGGCACGACCGTGGCGAACCTGCGCATCGCGACCAGCGAAAGCTGGCGCGACAAGCAGACCGGTGAGCAGCAGGAGCGCACCGAATGGCACCGCGTGGCGTTCTTCGGGCGCCTGGCAGAGGTCGCCGGCGAGTACCTGCGCAAGGGCTCGCAGGTCTACGTCGAGGGAAGCCTGCGCACGCGCAAATGGCAGGACAAGCAGGGCAACGATCGCTACTCGACCGAGATCGTCGGTAACGAGCTGCAGATGCTCGGGGGCCGGGGCGGTGGGGCGGCCAGCGGGCCGGGCGCCGGCGCGGCGGCCAGTGGGGGTGCCGGCGCGGGTGGGGGTGCCGGTGCGGGCGCCGGCGCTCCGTCCGAGTCTGAGGAGTCCGGAGGCGGTTCCGGGCGCGGCGACGATTTCGACGACGACATTCCGTTCTAGAGCACCCGCTTCGGTACGCGTAAGTCTTTGGGCGTACTTGAGTTTTCTGCATTGGGCGCGGCCTTTCGGCCGAGCGCGGGCGAAGGCGTGCGGGGCCCTTGCGAAGGTTCCCGTAAGGTAGAATTTCCTTTTGCACGCCCTATGTCTCGCCGCTACTTCATCAAGACCTTCGGCTGCCAGATGAATGAGTACGACTCTGCCCGGATGGCGGACGTGCTGCGCGCTGGCGCGGATCTCCTGCCCACCGACGACCCGCTTGAGGCGGACCTGCTCCTTATGAACACCTGCTCGGTGCGCGAGAAGGCGCAGGAGAAAGTGTTCTCGCTGCTCGGGGAATGGCGGCTTCTGAAGGCGCGCCGGCCGCAGGTGATCATCGGCGTCGGCGGCTGCGTGGCGAGCCAGGAAGGCTCTGGCATCACCGAGCGCGCGCCGTTCGTGGACCTGGTGTTTGGTCCGCAGACCCTGCACCGCCTGCCGCAGATGCTCGATGAGCTGCGCCGCACGGGTAAGCCGGTCGTCGATGTGAGCTTCCCGGAGATCGAGAAGTTCGATCGCCTGCCGGCACCGCGTGCCGAGGGCGCGCGGGCCTTCGTGTCCATCATGGAGGGCTGCAGCAAGTACTGCAGCTTCTGCATCGTGCCGTATACGCGCGGCGAGGAAGTGAGCCGCTCCTTCGACTCGGTGCTCGAGGAAGTGGGGCAACTCGCGGCCCAGCGCGTCGCCGAGGTCACACTGCTCGGTCAGAACGTCAACGCCTACTCGGGACCGATGGCCGACGGCGCGCGGGTGGATCTCGCCACGCTCATCCACCATGTGGCGCGCGTGCCGGGCATCGAACGCATCCGCTTCACCACTTCGCACCCGCTCGAGTTCAACGACAGCCTGATCGAGGCGTTCGCCAGCGTCGGCAAGCTCGCCGATCACCTGCACCTGCCGGTGCAGAGCGGCTCGGACCGGGTGCTGGCGCTCATGAAGCGCGGCTACACCACGCTCGAATTCAAGGAAAAGGTGCGCAAGCTGCGCGCGGCGCGGCCCGACATTGCGATTTCCTCGGACTTCATCGTCGGATTCCCCGGCGAGAGCGAGCGCGACTTTGCGGCGACGCTGGCGCTGGCGCGCGACGTGGGCTTCGACCAGTCGTTCAGCTTCCTCTACAGCCGCCGGCCCGGCACGCCGGCGGCCTCGCTCCCCGATGACATCGGGCCGGCCGTCAAGCAGGAGCGCCTGGCGCGCCTGCAGGCGCAGCTCGAGACCCAGGCGCGCGCCATCAGCTTGTCGATGGTCGGCACCCGCCAGCGTGTGCTCATCGAGCGGGCGGCGAAGAAGAACGCGCGCGAGCTCGCCGGCCGCACCGCCAACAACCGCTGGGTGAACTTCGCCGGACCCGCCGCCCTCATCGGCCGCTTCGTCGACGTGATCGTCACCGAGGCGCGCCCGCACAGCCTGCGCGGGCGCCTGGCGGACGCGCCCGGCAGTCCGCACGCGCCGCCGCCCGCCGCCTCGAGCGTCGCGGTCAGCGGCTGAACGCCAGTGGCAGCCTCATCGCCCGAACCGCAGCGGGAATTCGCACTCGGCCCATCGGACAATGCGCGGCTCGCGAATCTGTGCGGACCGCTCGATGAGAACCTGCGTCTGCTGGAGACGCGTCTTGACGTGCGCATACGTCGCCGCGGCGGAACTTTCCGCGTGAGCGGCGCGCAGGCCGAGAGCGCCGAAGGCCTGCTGCGCGAGCTTTTCGCCCTCACCAAGAGCGATGAGGTCACTCCTGAGCGCGTGCATCTCGCCTTGCACGAGCACGAGTCCGGCCCGCCGCCGGCGGACGTGGACGTGAGCGAGCACGGCGTGAGCGTGCCGCGCGGCGGCATACGCGCGCGCGGCGCACACCAGCGCGATTATCTCCGCTGCAGGCGGACCGGGTGCGCAGACTGATCCTGGTGCGGCCGGCGGTGGAGGCCGGGGAGCGCCTCGGGTTTCTCCCCGGGGACATGACGCAGAAGGTCGATCCGTACCTGCGTCCGATGTACGACGCGTTGTACGAAATGATGGGGTTCGATCGCGTGGCGCGCTTCATGGAGCGCAACGTCATCGAGGTGGCGCCGCTCGCCTTCATGCGCGGCCGCTCGCTCAACGATTCCTTCATCATTCTGGATGAGGCCCAGAACACCACCATCGAGCAGATGAAGATGTTCCTGACGCGCATCGGCTTCGGCTCCAAGGCGGTCGTGACCGGCGACATCACCCAGACCGATCTGCCCGCCGGCAGGCAGTCGGGCTTGAGTCACGTGGTCGAGGTGCTGCGCGCGGTGCCGGGCGTCGCGTTCACGTTCTTCGACGCCCAGGACGTGGTGCGCCATCCGCTGGTGCAGCGCATCGTGCAGGCGTACGAAGCGCGCGGCGGCTCCTCATGAGGCCGGCGCGGCGGCGCCGCAAGCCCCGTGCTGCAGCGCCGCGCGGGCCCGGCGGCGTGCGGGTCGAATTCCAGCGGCAGGTGCGCAGCTGGTCGCCGACACGGCGCGACCTCACGCGCTGGGCGAGCGTCGCGGCCGGAAGCGGTGCCGGCGGGCGCGAGCTCGGGGTGTGCGTGGTGGGGGCGCCGGAGAGCCGGCGGCTCAACGCGCGTTTCCGCGGCCTCGATGCGCCCACCAACGTGCTGTCGTTTACCGCCCGCGCGCTGCCGCACGCGCCTGCCGGCGGGGCGCGCAACCTGGGGGAGCTGGTGATCTGCCCGCGCGTGCTGCGCGCGGAGGCGCGGGCGCAGGACAAGAGCCTGAAAGCGCACTGGGCGCACCTGGTGGTACACGGCACGCTGCACCTGCTGGGCTACGACCACGAGCGCGCTGCGGATGCACGGCGCATGGAGCGACGCGAGATCGCGGTGCTGCGCCGCCTGGGATTCGCCAATCCCTACCGGAGCCTCTAGCCGATGACGAAGGATCTCAACACCACCGGCCGCTGGCTGAAGCGTCTCACCCAGGGGCTGGCGCCCGAGCCGCAGGATCGCAAGCAGCTGCTGGCGGTGCTGCGCGAGGCCGGCGAGCGCGGACTCGTCGACAGCGATGCGCTCACCATGCTCGAGGGGGTGCTGGAGGTCGGCGACCTGCAAGTGCGCGACATCATGGTGCCGCGCGCGCAGATGGTGTTCGTGCGGCGCGACAGCGAAGCGGCGCGCATCCTGCCGGTGGTGGTGGAATCGGGCCACTCGCGTTTCCCGGTGATGGACGAGGATCGCGACGACATCGTCGGCATCCTGCTGGCGAAGGATCTGCTGCGCCTCACGACGGCGCACGCGCGCGAGCGCTTCGACATCCGCGAGTACATGCGCCCGGCGGTGTTCGTGCCGGAGTCCAAGCGACTGAACGTGCTGCTGCGGGAGTTCCGCCGCAACCGCAACCACATGGCGATCGTGGTCGATGAGTACGGCGGCGTGTCGGGACTGTGCACCATCGAGGACGTCATCGAGCAGATCGTCGGCGAGATCGACGACGAGTTCGATGTCGAGGATGACCAGAACATCCGCCGCGACGCCGAGCGCCAGTTCACGGTGCGCGGCGTCACGCGCATCGCGGAGTTCAACGAGTACTTCGGCGCGCGGCTCTCGGAAGCGGAGGGCTTCGACACCGTCGCGGGCCTGCTCATGAAGCAGTTCGGCCGGCTGCCGCGGCGCGGCGAAACCGCGAGCATCGATGGCTTCGAGTTCCGCGTGCTGCGCGCCGATCGGCGCCGCATCGATGCGCTGCGCGTGGTGGCGCCGCGCGACGTGCTGCCGCCGGACGAGCGGCCCACGGGCGCTTAGCAGGATGCCGGCGGAAGCCCGCTACGGCCTGGCGCGGCCGGCGTCCGCGGCGCTGCGGGCGGGGCTGGCGCTCGCCGCGGGGGCAGCGCTCGCCGCCGCGTTTGCGCCGCTGAACCTGTGGCCGCTGGTGGTGCTGTGCCCGGCCGTGCTCATGTGGCTGTGGCAGGACGCCACTGCCCGCGAGGCGGCGCGGCTGGGGTTCTGCTTCAACTCCGCGACCTTCGCCGCCGGCACCTACTGGCTGTACATCAGCATCCACATCTTCGGCGGCGCACCCGTGTGGCTCGCCTTCATCCTCATGCTGGGGCTGGTGGCGGTCATGGGGCTGTATCACGCGGCGCTCGGCTACGCGGTGGCGCGCTGGCTGCCGCGCACCGGTGCGGTGCGCTGGCTCGCCGCGCTCCCGGCGAGCTGGCTGCTCATCGAGTGGTGGCGCGGCTGGTTCCTGTCGGGGTTTTCCTGGCTGTCGCTCGGCTACTCCCAGACCGACACCTGGCTCGCCGGTTTCGCCCCCGTGGTGGGGGTCTATGGCATCAGTGCGCTGCTGCTCGTGAGCGCCGGCGCGCTGGTCGCGCTCGCCTGCGGTACCCGGCGCGTGCGTATCCTGGCCGGCACGCTGCTCATCGTTCCGTGGGCCCTTGGCGCCGGGCTGTACGGACACTCCTGGACCCAGCCCGCCGGAGCACCGGTGTCGGTGGCGGTGGTGCAGGGGGCGATTCCGCAGGACGAGAAGTGGCTCGAGAGTAACCACGACACGACGCTCAACCTCTATCAGACGCTCACCGAGAAGGCGCTCGGCACGCAGCTCATCGTGTGGCCGGAATCCGCGCCCGCCGGCGTAGCCAACGACCTCGTTCCCTACATCAGTCACCTGTACAGCGAAGCGCACACGCATGGCTCGGCGCTGGTGCTGGGCGTGCTGCGCGCGGAAGGCGGCGCAACCGACGACGCCGCGCCGCGCTACTTCAACTCGGTGCTGGCGCTGGACGAGAAAGTGAGCTGGTACGACAAACATCCCCTGGTGCCGTTCGCCGAGTTCTTTCCGGTGCCGAGCGTGGTGCGCTCGTGGCTGCGCCTGATGAGCCTGCCGTATTCGGACTTCACCCCCGGAGCGGCCGAGCAGCCGCCCTTGCCCGCGGCGCACCTGCAGCTCGGCACCACGGTGTGTTACGAAGACGCCTACGGCAGCTCCATGCTCAGGGTGTTGCGCCAGGCCGACGCCCTGGTCAACGTCACCAACGACGCCTGGTTCGGTCACTCGAGCGCCCGGCACCAGCACTTCCAGATCGCCCGCATGCGTGCGCTGGAGGACGGCCGCTACCTGGTGCGCGCCGCCAATGACGGCATTTCGGCGGTGATCGGGCCGCACGGCGAAGTGATCGCGCGCGCCCCGGAATTCCGGCCACTGGTGCTGGTCTCAAGAATCGTGCCTCTCAGGGGCCTGCCGCCTTACGCCCATGTTGGAAACTGGCTGGTCGTGAGCCTGGCCGCGCTGGCGCTGGCGTACGGGCTGTGGGTGCGGAATGATAGGGGCCGGCGCATCCTGGTCATGCCGGCCGTTCGTGACTGAAGCTGGAAGTGTCCCCATGAATCCCAAGTTCGAGTCGAGTCTCACACCGCCCCTGCAGCGCATGATCGCGCTGTGCGCCATCGCCGTCGCCCTCGCGGCCTGTTCCCGGGACCTGAGCGCGCAGTCCACGCGTGTCACCGCCGGCGCGGCGGCCGATAGCCCCGTCAGCGCGCCCGCGCCGGCGCCGGCACCGGAGCCGGTGCTGCGGGCGCTGCCGGATTTCTCGCAGCTGGTGGACCGCTACGGGCCTGCGGTCGTGAACGTGGAGGTCGTGGAGAAGCCCCAGCCCGCGGCCGGGGGATTGCAGGGATTGTCGCCCAACGATCCCTTCTATGATTTCTTCCACCGCTTCGGCGTTCCCGGCCCCGGGCAGGGGCCGCGCGCCAACCAGCCACCCTCGAGAGGCGCGGGCTCCGGATTCATCATCAACTCCGACGGCTACATTCTCACCAACACGCACGTGGTGGCCAACGCCGATGAGGTGACCGTGCGCCTCACCGACCGGCGCGAGTTCCCCGCCAAGGTCATCGGCGCCGACGAGCGCACCGACGTGGCGGTAATCAAGATCAGCGCCACGAACCTGCCGATCGTGAAGCTCGGCGATCCCTCGCGCATCAAGCCGGGGCAGTGGGTACTCGCCATCGGCTCGCCCTTCGGCTTCGAGAACAGCGCCACCGCGGGCATCATCAGCGCCACCTCGCGCTCGGTGCCGGGGGAGAACTACGTGCCGTTCATCCAGACCGACGTGGCGGTGAATCCCGGCAACTCGGGTGGGCCGCTGTTCAACATGGCGGGCGAGGTGATCGGCATCAACTCGCAGATCTTCAGCCGCACCGGCGGCTTCATGGGCGTGTCGTTCGCCATTCCGATCGACGTGGCGCGCAACATCGGCGAGCAGCTCATCAAGACCGGCCGCGTGGTCCGCGGCCGCATCGGCGTGACCATCCAGGACGTCAACGCGCAACTCGCCGAGTCCTTCGGACTCGAGCGCCCGCATGGCGCACTGGTGTCGTCGGTGGAGAAGGACGGCCCGGCGGCCCACGCGGGAATCGCCGCCGGAGACGTCATCCTCGGTGTCGGCGGGCATCCGATCGAGCGCTATGGCGAGCTGTCCGGTGCCATCGCGGCGATGCGGCCGGGCGCGGATGCCGGCCTGCAGGTGTGGCGCAACGGCAAGGAGCAGAACATCAATGTCAGGGTCGCGGAACTGAAGGAGCAGCCCCTGCTCAGCGCGCGCCAGGGCAAGCCGGCGGGCCATGGGACCGACCACGCGAGTGCGCTGGGATTGACCGTGCGGCCGCTCGCGCCGCAGGAGAAGGAGCAGGCGAACACGCAGGGGAGTCTGGTGGTCGAGGAGGTGAGCGGCCCGGCCCAGGCTGCGGAAGTCGAGCCGGGCGACATCATTCTCGGCATCAACGGCAAGCGCGTGCACTCGGTGAAGGAGCTGCAGGATGCGGCCAAAACCGCGGGCAAGAGCGTGGCGCTGCTGATCCAGCGCGAGGAGGCCCAGATTTTCGTGCCTCTGCGCCTGCCGTAAGAACAATGCAACAGAGCTACGATCCCGCGGCCGTCGAGCGCGCCGCGCAGCAGTGTTGGGACGAGCAGCGCGTCTTCGAGGTGCGCGAGGATGCGACGCGGCCGAAGTTCTACTGCCTGTCGATGCTGCCGTATCCGTCCGGGCGCCTGCACATGGGCCACGTGCGCAACTACACAATCTGCGACGTGCTGGCGCGTTACCTGCGCATGCACGGATACAACGTGCTGCAGCCGATGGGCTGGGATGCGTTCGGCCTGCCGGCCGAGAACGCGGCGATCAGCAACGGCGTGCCCCCGGCGAGCTGGACCCGCCAGAACATCGCCCACATGCGCGGGCAGATGAAGTCCCTCGGGTTTGCGATCGACTGGCGCCGCGAACTCGCCACCTGCGACCCGGACTATTACCGCTGGAACCAGTGGTTCTTCCTGCGGATGCTCGAGAAGGGCATCGCGTACCGCAAGACCGGTGTCGTGAACTGGGATCCCGTCGATCAGACCGTGCTCGCCAACGAGCAGGTGATCGACGGCCGCGGCTGGCGCACCGGGGCGCCGGTGGAGAAGCGCGAGATCCCGATGTACTACCTGGCGATCACCCGCTACGCGGATGAGCTGCTGGAGGCGCTCGATACCCTCGACGGCTGGCCCGAGCGGGTGCGGGTGATGCAGGCGAACTGGATCGGCAGGAGCGAGGGTTGCGACATCGCCTTTCCCTACGCCCCCGACACGGTCAAGGTCGTAGGGAGCGACGGGGCACTCAAGGTGTTCACCACGCGCGTGGATACACTCTTCGGCGCGACCTTCATGGCGATCGCCGCCGAGCATCCGGTGGCGCTCGCCGCTGCGCGGCACGACCCGGCGCTCGCCGCTTTCATCGACGAGTGCCGCCGCGGCAGCCTGAAGGAAGCCGAGCTCGCGACCCAGGAGAAGAAGGGCATGCCGTATGTGCTCATGGCATACGGCGAGGGCGCCGTCATGGGCGTGCCGGCGCACGATGAACGCGATTTCGAGTTTGCGCTCCACCACGGCCTGCCGCTGGTCACGGTGGTGCGCTCCGCGACCGGTGCTTATGAGGAGGTGCGCGCGCCGTGGATAGCGGCGTACTCGGACCCCGGCGTGACGGTGAACTCAGGGGACTTCTCGGGCCTCACATTCCAGGCGGCGGTGGACGCCATCGCCACGGCGCTGGAGAAGAAGGGTCTCGGCAGCAAGCGCGTGCAGTACCGGCTGCGGGACTGGGGCATTTCCCGCCAGCGCTACTGGGGCTGCCCGATTCCGATCATCCACTGCGGCGCGTGCGGCGCGGTGCCGGTGCCGGATGAGCAGTTGCCGGTCGTGCTGCCCGAGGACCTGGTGCCGGATGGCAGCGGCAATCCGCTGGCGAAGTCCGCGGCCTTCTATGAATGCACCTGCCCGAAGTGCGGTCAGCCTGGCCGGCGCGAAACCGACACCATGGACACCTTCGTCGACTCGTCCTGGTATTTCATGCGCTACGCGTGCCCGGGCGCGTCCACCATGGTGGACGCGCGCGCGGACTACTGGCTGCCGGTGGATCAGTACATCGGCGGCATCGAGCACGCGATCCTGCACCTGCTGTATGCGCGCTTCTGGACCAGGGTGATGCGCGACTTCCGTCTGCTCGGGTTCGCCGAGCCGTTCACGCGGCTCCTCACCCAGGGCATGGTGCTGAACCACATCTATTCATACCAGCCCGTCGGCGGGCGCAAGCGCTACTTCAACCCGGCCGATGTGGACACCCGCCGCGGGGCCGACGGCGCCCTGATGTGCGAGGTCACGGCTGCCGACCTCGGCACCGTGCCGGTTACGCACGAGGGCCTGGGGAAGATGTCGAAGTCGGAGGGCAACGGTGTCGACCCCGAAGGACTGATCGAGCGATTTGGCGCCGACACCGCCCGGCTCTTCATGATGTTCGCCTCACCCCCGGAGCAGACCCTGGAATGGTCCGACGAGGGGGTCCAGGGCGCCTCGCGCTTCATCCGCCGGCTGTGGAATGCGGTGTACGAGCATGTTGCGGCGGGCCCCGCGCCAGCGCTGGATGCGAGCGTGCTGACGGGCGCGCAACGCGAGCTGCGGCGCGCCGCGCACCAGGCACTCGCCAAGGCCACGGACGACATCGGGCGGCGCCGCAACTTCAACACCGCGATCGCGGCCATCATGGAGCTGCTGAATGCTGTCGGGCGGTTCAGCGACGCGAGTGCGGCTGGAAGCGCCGTGCGCCAGGAGGCGCTGCAGATCGCGGTCCTGGTGCTCGCGCCCATCACGCCGCACGTGTGTCACGCGCTGTGGCAGGCGCTCGGCTCAACGACCGCGCTGGTCGATGAGCGCTGGCCGTCCGCGGATGCGGCGGCGCTGGCCCAGGAAAGTTACGAGATCGTCGTGCAGGTGAACGGCAAGCTGCGCGGGCGCATCAGCGTCGCCGTGGACGCGGATGAGGCCGCGGTGCGTGCCGCGGCCCTTGCCGATGCACGGGTGCGCAAGTTCGTGGCCGACAAGCGCGTAAGACGCGTGATCGTGGTGCCTGGCAAACTCGTCAACGTGGTCGTCTGATGGCGCTGCCGCGGGGCATGCGCGTGACGGGCGCGGCCGCCGCGGCGCTGCTGGCGAGCGCGTGCGGCTTTCATCTGCAGGGCCGCGTGCCCCTGCCCGACCCGGTGAAGACCCCCTATCTGGAGGTGCCGGACCGGCAGAGCGATTTCGTGCAGAGCCTGCGTCGCGCGCTGTTGTCGAACGGGGCGCACCTGGCGCGCGAGAAAGGCCAGGCATCCGCCGTCGTGAGCATCGTCAAGGACAACGTCACGCGGCGCGTGGTGTCGGTGTCGGCTACCAACCAGCCTAACCAGTATGAAGTGACCTACACGGTCGGCTTCCTGGTCACCGCCGGGGACAGGGAGCTGCTGCCGCAGCAGGAGGTCTCTGCCACGCGCACCTACAGCTTCGACGAGCGTCTGCTGCTCGCCAAGGGTCACGAGGACGACGTCCTGCGCGAGGACATGGCGCACGATCTCGCCGACATGGTCATGCGGCGGCTGTCGAGCCTGTAAGCGTCGCCGTGCTGCTGCTGAACGCCACGGATCGCGTGACCCTGGCGCTGCTCCTCGAGCGCTACGGCCTGCAGCTGACGCTGGTCGCGCCCGGGGAAGGCATTCCAGCATCCTACTGGGGTCACAGCGAGGCGGGCCTGAAGGGCGCGCGGCTGTACGCGCGGCTCGGAGCCACTACATCTGCATGACTGCCGAGCGGCGCGCGGGCCTCGATCGGGATGCCGGCGGCACCGATCTCGAGGAGTCGGCGGTGTGCTATCTGCAGCTGCTGCTCGCGGAGCAGGTGCCGGGCCTCGGGCGAGCGCGGCTGCTTTCCGACATGGACGCCTGGGGTTACAGCTTCCGCCTCGGCAGCACGCGCGCGTGGTTTGAGGGGGATGCAACCGATGCACGTGACTGGCTGTGCCGGCACGGCGTGATCGATGCCGCCGGCCGGGTAACCGGGGCGCTGCGTTAGAACGCCTGGGTTACGCCGACGAAGTACCCGCGCCGCGGACCGTACTGCGACGCGCCGACGCCCACTCCCGTGCCGTTGCGGATCTGGTATTTCTGGTCGAAGGCGTTGATCACATCGAGGCGCACCGCGAGGCCCTTGATGCCTTCGCCGTCGAACGCGTGACTCGCGCCGAGATTCACCTGCCGGTAGTAGGGCAGGTGAGCGCCGTTAGGGATGCTGGTGCCGTTGGGGAGATCGAGACTCGCACGCAGGCCCGAGCCGACGAGCAGGTCGCCGCTCACGCGCGTGCCGTGCCACTGATAGGCCGCACCGCCGGAGATCGTCAGCGCCTGCTCGTGGTCGAGATGGAT
>WNFK01226700.1_pt1 | contig 14046 bp, 15 predicted proteins | sample 5400281 | NCBI WGS metagenome assembly WNFK01 (sample SAMN13153350, study PRJNA577476) | soil metagenome | isolation source: 20 cm soil on Douglas fir-dominated hillslope | place: USA:California | collected 2013-09-17 | reverse complement strand
AAAGGACAAAGATCAGTCAAAAGTATGGAGCAAGGTTGATGAGCTGAATACAGCAAATAAAACAGTCACATCAACAAAAACCTATACAGCAATGACTCAATCTGCTGATTTTGTAAAAAAAATGGATCAGTACATTTCATTCTTCAAAAATAAATTTGATAAGGACAGCAGTGTAGTGGGTGTAATAGTAGTAACAGGCGAGAAAGTAATTGGTTGTGACATGTTTGCCACGCATGATTTGTTTCTGAAACAATTTGAAAGCCTTCTGCATTCTTATGCCACAGAAGCCATCGTAGCAGGAAAACAGGTAAATATTGAAGCAAAAGTGGTCAGGTCTTTTACCGATAAGCTGCTTGCAAACGAAACAGTACAGCAGGCAACCTTAAAAGAAAAGGGAAATGCTTTTTCAGAAAAGGGAAAAAAACTCAGGGTAAGCGCATTTGATTAATCAGGAAACTGTGATTTATCAATATTAGGAATGATGCGCAATGCATTTTTGTAATATATTTTTTTCAAAATAGAATCAGGTAAACCCATACCATACATAGCCCAGAAAGCATGGTATTTTTTATGATAAGGGAAGTATTCATCTTCTGTTTCCAGCACCCGGAAGTAGGTTGCATATTCTTCTGGTGCCCAACTGTCTTTACCGAATAAAATTCTATCCTGGTATTTTTCAAAGAACTTTTTTGCAGTTCGTGGCTGTCTTCCTAACTCAGCGATCACTGCACCGAACTCAATATTCATATTGGGTATTTCATCAAGCAGGCTTCCGAGTTTAGCCAGATCATTTGCATACCAGCCAAAATGTGCGGCAATAAAAGTTGTCTTTGGATGTTTTTTGAACATGCGGTGTTGTTCATCGATCAGTTGTTGCCATGGCTTAGGATCTGTATCACTTCTTTTGCGATAGGGATGAGTAGCCAACTCGAGCCATCTTTCATTTTTTTCATCCATTGGATCCCAAAATGGTTTTGGATCAGCAGTATGAATTAGAACCGGAATTTTTAATTCACCAGCTTTATCCCAGATCGGATCCAATCGCGGATCATCAATAGGTATAAGTTTCCCGTTTATATCTTTTGCTGAAAAGCCAAGATTTTTAAAAACTTTTAGACCATTGGCTCCATTTTTTACATCTTCCTCTAATTGCTTTGCTGCTTTTTTACCCCAACCATCTTGTCCTACTCCGCTAAAATCAACATTCGCAAAAACAATAAAGCGTTTGGGATAATGATCCTTGATATTTTTTTCTGATTGTATAATGCTATTACCGCTACTTCCGCTCAGGTTTACCATCACCACCATGTTCAGCTTGTCCATTTCTTCAGTAAGGGTTGAGAGATCCATTGTAGGCATTGATTCCTGGTGATTGTGCACATCAATAAAGGGAAACTTCGCCTTTGTTAATTTATGCGCAGGTACCACAAGCGTTGACGTTGGATTATATTTTTCAAAATCCATTTTTTCTTGTGATTGTGCACTGGAAATAAAAGAAACAATGATAGGAAGCAGCATAATAGATCTTCTCATAAAAATTATTTAATAATGCAAACTAAGATTTGATAAAGTAAAAAAATAACCGTTTATCCATTAGAAAATGTTGTTGAAGAATATATTCTGGCTGAAGTTAACCAGAAAGCTGAGCGGTGCAATACCGCCAAAGTCTCCTTTAGGGGATTTAGGGGTATCACATATTCATGTCAGGGTTCACCATATCAGACGTTAATGAATCTTGCTTATGCGGCAAAGGGGCTTTCATAACTCCTGTATCCATCTGCTTGATCTGGCAAAGTGTTTCCATACTATTATCCACTAATTCTTTTGCAGTGCGTTGAATATATTCACTGCGTTTAAATTGCAAAACATTTTTATCCATGTCCTCGGCGGTCCAGCCGCGGCTCCACCCCAAAAAGCTAAATGGCGGGAATGTAAAACCCAGATCGGTGAAGAATACCTGCCCGCCGGTGATGATAAATGAAGCCACTTTATTTTTAATAAGGATCTTATCTTTTAGTGTGATCTGGTTCTGTACACAATTCAATCGTTCTGCCATTTTAAAATAAAGTGATGATGGATTTCCCCAGCGTATCGGTGTTGCCACCAAAACTATATCGGCCCAAAGGATCATATCACGATACAATGGAGTCATTCCATCATCAGGATTCATTTCAGTAATGCTGCAAGGCCAGGTGCAGGCATTCATGTGTTGCGAGTAATAGCCTTCGCATGCACGAAAGCCAAGATCACGCAGTTTCAGCATTTTTGTCGCAGCACCATGATGTTCCTTTGCATAATCCAATGCCATTTCCAATGCTGCTTCCGATGTACTGTAACGTGGGAGTGCATTATTCATGTTCGTGGTAGAGAGGCCTAAAATATTTTTTGATTCTGCTGTTGTTTGATATTCCAGTTTCACCAGGTCTTCGATCACTTTCAGATCATGCAATTCACGATGTGCTTTCACAATTGGTTGATCACTTATCAATACATCACCACCTTCCACTTTCACTTCAAACACAGCCTGCTGATCTTTATAACCAGGCGGCGCACTGCCCGTTTTTATATTGTATTCCCAGCCATCCCAGGGACAGGTCACATACAATCCGTCATATTTATTTTCTACCAGGCCTAAACCTAATGGCCCCGCTTTATGCAGGCATGCATTTGCGATCGCCGATATTTCATTGTTGAAATGAAACAATGCAACTTTATGCGGACCTAAGGGAACGATCTTTTGTGAGTTGTTGGGTAATTCACTCAATGAGCAAACTTTTATGAAAGCCATACAAAACTTTTTGATTGGCTATCAAGGTGAGGAATTTTTCCGGGCTGCAGAAATTAATTTTTTATAAGCGGGCAATAATGCTACTCTATTGAGTTATTGTTGTCTCACTCACTTGTGCTTTCTGTAATTCTATTGGCTTCTTGCCTTTATTTCTTCGAATCTTTCATCATAGTCACTTCTGATTGTTCCCATCATCCTATCCCAGAATAAAAAATACAAACCATAATTTCCCTTAAAGTATTGATGATGCAGGTTATGATTTACAGAGGTGTTGATCCATTTACCAAGCCAATTCTTGTTAAAACCTTTTGGGTAGATCTCGTATCCCGTATGACCGTACACATTATAAATAATAGAAAGCAAAAAGAAAATTGGCAAATGAAGACTGTGTATGGGAATTGTAAAAAGGAAAACTGCTGTAATTCCAACCTCTACAATAGCTTCCAAAGGATGAAATGCATAAGCGGCCCACGGCGAAGGATTAATAGATTGGTGATGTACAAGATGAAATATCTTAAAAACTTTTGGATGATGCATTATCCGGTGTGTCCAATAGAAATAGGCGTCATGCATGATGAACATCAACGGAAATGCCGCAAAAAAATAGAACCAGCCATCCTCTTCGATCTTTGTATAATGCGTCGTGTATGGTTCAATGTTTGGGTTCTTGATAAGAAAGAAAGGAACAAAAGCAAATACCAGCATTGTGATAACTGAATAGGAAACTTCGCGGAGATAATCAGTTATTTTCGGAAATCGCTGTTGTATTTTTTTATTCCCGATCCATTTACGCAACAATACATACCCCAGCAAGAAAGCGATGCCGGCAATATAAAAATATCTCAAACTGATATTCTGAAGAATTTTAAAATAATCATCCCACTTCATTTTTTTAATTTTTCAAGTGTTGTTAGCAGCTTTTCATTGGTGCAATATATTGCCCCTGGCAATTTTTCTTTTGTGATCAATACCTTTTCAGGAGTGCCCCCACAGAAAACAATAGGAATATGCTGACGCTTCTTTGCTTCCCAGAACCATTCAGCATACCTGCGACCATGTGAAGGCAGCCTGTCTAAACAAACCGCGAGAACATCAAATAAGTACGATCGGAGATCAACAACGGATCCGGCATCGAAATGATAATCCACTTTATACCCTGCCTGGTTCAGTGGTTGAATTTTTTCCTTCAGTTCAGCTTCATTAAAATGAATAAAGAAAATCTTTTTCATAAAAGAAAAAAAGAAAGCTATTCAAAAAATTCCGTAAGGTTCAGGCCGCTTTCAGCGTCCCGACCCTAATGTGCATCAAGCCAATTTTTTCCTTCGCCGCATTCCGCAATCACGGGAACCTTATTTGGCAAAGGCATAGCAGCTTGCATGCATTCAACGATCAATGGCTTTAATTCTTTTACTTCATCTTTCGTAGCATCAAAAACCAATTCATCATGTACTTGTAAGATCATCCTGCTTTTAAATCCTGCTTTTTTCATGGCTGCATGTACTTTTATCATCGCCAGTTTTATCATATCGGCAGCCGTTCCCTGTATCGGAGAGTTAATTGCATTTCGTTCCGCAAATCCTCTCACTGTAAAATTGGACGAATTTATATCACGAAGCCAACGCTTTCGCCCCATGATCGTTTGTACATAACCGTGCTCACGGGCAAAATTTATGGTTTCATCCATATACTTCTGAATGCCTGGAAATTGTTTTTTATAATTATCGATGATCTCCTTTGCTTCTGATCTTGAAATACCAAGATTATCTGCCAGGCCAAAAGCTCCCTGTCCGTAAATGATCCCAAAGTTTACACTCTTGGCTTTGTATCGCATTTCTTTAGTAACATCTTTTTCTTCTACATTGTAAACTCTGGAAGCAGTAGCCGTATGGATATCCGTTCCATCTCTGAATGCTTTGCACATGTTCTTATCGCCACTAATAGCCGCTACGATCCTCAACTCGATTTGGGAATAGTCAGCAGATAAAAGAACATGTTTATTATCTCTCGGAACAAAAGCTTTGCGGATCTCTTTTCCACGATCTGTTCTTACCGGGATATTTTGAAGATTAGGATTGTTACTGGCAAGCCGGCCGGTTACTGCTACTGCCTGTCCATAAGTTGTATGAACTCTTCCTGTTTTGTTATTAATAAGTAATGGCAAAGAATCAACATAGGTTGATTTCAACTTTGTCATTTCCCTGAAAACAAGAATATCTTCAGCGATCTTATTTTCTTTTGCCGCAAGTTTCAAGAGTACATCTTCCCCGGTTTGGTATTGCCCTGTTTTGGTTTTCTTGGCTGAAGGATCAAGCTTGAGTTTATCAAACAAAACTTCACCTAATTGTTTTGGAGAGGCAAGATTAAAACGAACTCCAGCTTGTTTGTAAACGCTTTCTTCCGCTTTCTTTGCATCTTTCTCCAATTCTTTAGAATAATCCTTCAAAAACTCTTCATCGATCTTCACACCTTCAAATTCCATATCCGTCAAAACTTTCACTAATGGATTTTCAACCTCATAAAAAACCTTTTCAACTTCTTTTTCTTTTAGTTGTGGCAGAAAAATTTGTTTCAATTGCAAAGTGATATCTGCATCTTCAGCAGCATACTCTTTAATTTTTTCAAGTTCAACATCACGCATACTTCCCTGCGGTGTCCTTCCTTTTTTTCCGATCAATTCTTCAATATGCACCGGTTCATAGCCAAGATATTTTGCACTTAATTGATCCATGCTTCTTTTCCCATCTGGTTCAATTACATAATGCGCCAGCATTGTATCAAAAATCTTTCCTTTCAACTCTATTTCATACCATTTCAAAACCAACATATCGTATTTTGTATTCTGCCCGATCCATGTTTTATTTTTATCATTAAACAGGGGTTCAAACAAGGCAAGTATCTCTTTTGTTTTTTTTTGATCGGGCGGGCATGGTATATAATATGCTTCACCGGGTTTTATTGAGAAACTCAATCCTACTAATTCTGCATCATTGGCATCAATACCTGTTGTTTCAGTATCAAAACATATTTCTCCATGTTTCTTTAAATCTGTCACCAATTTTTTTATAGCAGTATTATCTTGTATTGCTTCGTATTTATGCTGAGTGTTATTAATATTTCGGCTAACTGTTATTGATTCACCATCATTTCCATTAGATGAAGCTTGCCCGACAGGTATCGGCGACGAAGGGCCTTCAACAATATTTCCAAACAGATCAGTTTGTACTCCAACAGGCTGTTCTTTTTTTATAAAATCTTTATTAGAAACGGTAATTGCAAATTCTTCACCCAATACTCTTTTGCCAAGTGTTTTAAATTCCAACTCCGCAAATACATCTCTCAATATGTCTTTATTCATTTCCTTCATCCGGAAATTCTCTTCATGAAATTCAACAGGCACATTCGTAATGATCGTTGCTAACTTTTTACTGAGTATAGCGAGATCTTTTCCTGCTGCTACTTTTTCACCCAGTTTACCTTTTATATTGCCTGCATTCTTTAAAACATTTTCCAATGTTTCATATTCTGCCAAAACCAACACCCGCAATGCCGGGAATATTATCCACTGCATCACCCATTAATCCTAATACATCAATTACCTGGCTTACATCTTTTATTCCCCATTTATCACAAACTTCTTTTGGACCCATTATTTCAACATCACCACCCTGGTAACCGGGTTTATAAATTTTTACTTTATCATTTACCAATTGACCATAATCTTTATCGGATGTTACCATGTACACTTCGTATCCTGCTTTTGCAGCTTGCTTACTCAATGTGCCAATCACATCGTCTGCTTCATAGCCATCCAATTCCATTACTGGAATATTGAACCCCAGTATTATTTTTTTTATATCCGGTATAGCGGCTAACAGATCTTCAGGAGCTTCCTGGCGATTTGCCTTGTAATCTTCATAATCTGTATGTCGTTCGGTTGGCGCTTCCGTATCGAAACATACAGCGAGGTGAGTTGGCTTCTGATTATTCATCAGTTCAAGCAAAGTATTGGTAAAACCAAACTGTGCGTTTGTGTTTTTTCCTTTTGAAGTTATTCGCGGATTGCGGATGAGTGCATAGTAGGCCCTGAACACCAAAGCGAGTGCATCGAGCAGGAAAAGTTTTTTTGACATCCTGCTAAGATAAAAAAATCGTAGCGAGTCAATAAAAATGCCTTAACCGGATCACCCTTCCAGTTAAGGCATCAAGTTCTTTCAAGAATAAGTTACTGTTGATGATTCTTATTCGTCTGTTCTTCTTCTTCCTTACGCAGATATTTTTCAGGATTTTGAACAAGCACAGTTCCTGTATAAACAGCAGGGTTATTAGCCGGAGTGCTTACAACTGCAGGAGCTATGTCGCCATTGGTCCTGTCTTTATGAATGAAGTTCAGGTAAAGAGCAAAAAACAGCAGGTTAAATGCAAAGAAATTAACGATTTTACGGATGCGTCTTTTCATAAAATTTGGATTTTAGATTCGTTCGACTAAACTATTAAACGAATTATGGCTCTCAAAATTTTATAAAAGCTAAAAATAAAATAGAGCAAATCTACAGAGAGGGATTTCGTATAACTACGAATATTATTTACGGGTTGTACTCATTTTTTCATTTCATCAAGTTGCTTTTGCAAGCGAAACATCTCATCCCTAAGTCTTGCAGCTTCCATAAAGTCAAGATCTCTGGCTGCTTTTTCCATTTCCTTTTTAATTTTTGAAATGGCTTTTTCTGCCTGTGGAATGGTTTTATATTCTGCCTGGTCCTCCGCCGCTATTGTTACCAGGTCTTCATCCGGTGCAATAGCATAAGGATTTGCAGGATCGTATCCTTTTATATCTAACACAGATGTTTGTGCAAAGACATCCTGCGTGGTTTTTTTAATTGTTGTCGGTGTAATACCGTATTCAATATTCCAAGCGACCTGTTTTTCTCTTCGGCGGATAGTTTCATCAATTGTTTTCTGCATACTCTCCGTCATCTTATCTGCATAAAAAATTACAAGACCGTCTACATTTCTTGCGGCACGGCCTGCGGTTTGAGTTAGACTTTTTTCATTTCGCAAAAAACCTTCTTTATCTGCATCGAGGATCGCCACTAATGAAACTTCAGGCAGATCCAGTCCTTCACGTAAAAGATTTACGCCAACTAACACATCGATCTTTCCTAATCTCAATTCACGAAGTATCTCCACTCTTTCCAAAGTATCCACTTCGCTGTGTATGTATTTTGATTTTATATTGATGCGATGAAGGTATTTATCCATCTCTTCCGCCATTCTTTTGGTCAGCGTTGTTACCAAAACCCTGTCGCCTTTTGTTACACGCTTATCAATTTCGTCAAGCAAGTCATCAATTTGATTTACACTTGGTCTTATTTCAATTGGCGGATCGAGCAAACCTGTTGGGCGAACAACTTGCTCAACAACGACACCACCGCATTTTTCCAATTCAAAATCATCGGGTGTAGCAGAAACAAAAATTGTTTGATTCAGCATCGATTCAAACTCATGAAAATTCAATGGACGATTATCTAAAGCAGACGGCAAACGAAAACCATAATCAACAAGAATCAACTTCCTGCTTCTGTCTCCACCATACATGCCGCTTACTTGTGGAATAGTTTGATGACTTTCATCGATCATACATAAAAAATCATTTGGAAAGTAATCAAGCAAACAGAAGGGTCTTGTTCCGGGTTTTCTCCGGTCAAAAAATCTTGAGTAGTTCTCTACACCATTGCAATAGCCAAGTTCACGGATCATTTCAACATCATAATTCACTCTTTCGCTCAATCGTTGTGCCTCAATGTATTTACCTGAATTTTTAAAATACGAAACTTGTGCATTCATTTCATCCTGTATCTCATAAAGGATCTGCTGCATCATATCTTTTGGTGCCAGGTAAAGATTAGCGGGAAAAATTGCAGCATTATCCATCACACTGATCCTTTTTCCGGTCACCACATCAAAACTTTCTATCTCTTCAATTTCATCGCCAAAGAATGTAATACGATAACCATTATCGAGATAGGGTAAATTAATATCAACGGTGTCTCCTTTTACACGAAAAGTTCCCCGTTTAAATTCAATCGTTGTTCTTGAATAAAGAATATTGACAAGTGAGTGAAGAAATCCTTGCCGGGAGATCGTTTGTTTTTTATGAATACGAATAATCCCGTTTGCAAATTCATCCGGATTACCTATACCATAAATACAACTTACAGATGCAACAACAATAATATCTCTGCGGCCACTTAATAATTCCGATGTTGCATGTAGACGAAGCTTATCCAACTCATCATTAATAGAAAGATCTTTTTCTATATACACATCACTTACTGGCAAATAAGCTTCTGGCTGGTAATAATCGTAATAGGAAACAAAATAGCCAACCGCATTTTCAGGGAAAAATTGTTTGAACTCACCATAAAGCTGCGCCACCAAAGTTTTATTATGCGTAAGAACAAGTGTCGGTCGCTGAACATTCTGAATAACATTGGCGATGGTAAAAGTTTTACCACTGCCTGTTACTCCAAGTAATGTCTGGTATTTTTCTCCATTTAAAATCCCTTCTGTCAATTGACGGATCGCATCTGGCTGATCGCCGGCGGGAGGATAAGGTGTATGAAGTTTAAAAGGCATAAATTAATTAGCAAATATGCAAATTAGCAAATATGTTCCGAAGGAATCCCTTCGGGGCAAATGAATACACCGGTCGGGTTTCTTAAATTGCATTAAAACTATTGACCGTGTCTCAGTTTGCTGTTATGAATCTTGAAAAAGGAGAGGAAATTGTTTCAGCTCTTGTAAGTGGGCATATTGCCGGCACGGGCCGGTATAAATTTCTTGCCAAAAAAAGGAAAGATAAAAAAATTGAGTGGGCTCATTTTGTGGAAAGAGATAATGGTCTTAAAGAAAAAGTTTATAGAGGCGAAGTGAATAGAGACGCAGAATTAAAGTTGGTGCTCGAAATCATGAATAGAAACCTGGTAAAAATTTTTGGCCCCCACGCCGAAATGAAACAAGGCATTCCTGAATTTCGTTCATTGATGGGTAAAAAATTTGATGATACCGTAAACTGATTAACGTAATTATATTACTTCAGTTTTCTCTTAATATAAACTGAATAATCTTCGATCACCGGCTCATACGTTTCTTGCATCAGTGGCGACGTAAGAATAAAATCTGCAGTGGCCCTGTCGCAGGCAACCGGGATATTCCAGGTTGCGGATATACGCAACAGTGCTTTTATATCTGGATCATGAGGTTGTGCTTCCATCGGGTCCCAGAAAAATATCAACACATCAATTTTACCTTCTGCGATCTTTGCTCCGATTTGCAAGTCACCGCCCAATGGCCCACTTTGCAATTTTGTTATTGATTGATCAAGTTTTTCTTCAAGCAAGCTGCCCGTAGTTCCTGTTGCATACAAGCGATGTTTAGCAAGAGTTGCTTTATTAAACAATGCCCACTCGATCAATTCCTTTTTTTTATTGTCATGAGCCACCAGCGCAATACGCTTCCGGCGTTCCATTATTCTTGTTTCCATAATTGAATGTTTAAATGAATATGCCTTACCATAAAAAGGCAAGGCATATTCATAAAGTTACAATTAGATATACTGAGATTCCTGATAATTTTATTTAAAATAAAACCCCGACATTTTCAGCCGGGGCTTACTAACCCATGTTTGTTTAATTCTAGAAACAGAATTTATGCAGCTTGCATTTCTTTTATCTTTTCCCTGATCTTGGTCTCAATTTCATTTGCCAGTTCAGGATTATCAATAAGCAGTTGTTTTACCGTATCACGGCCCTGGCCAAGTTTGTCATTATTGTAGCTGAACCAGCTTCCGCTTTTTTGTACGATACCCAACTCAACGCTCATATCAACTATTTCTCCTGTTTTGGAAATACCCTCACCAAAAATTATGTCGAATTCTGCAGCACGGAAAGGCGGCGCTACTTTATTCTTTACCACTTTTACTTTTACGCGATTACCAATTGCTTCTTCTCCGTCTTTTATTTGCGCCATACGGCGAATATCTAAACGAACCGAAGCATAAAATTTTAATGCATTACCACCAGTTGTTACTTCAGGATTACCAAACATCACCCCGATCTTTTCTCTCAATTGGTTAATGAAAATGCAAATGGTATTTGTTTTAGAGATCGTTGCTGTAAGTTTTCTTAATGCCTGGCTCATTAGCCTTGCATGCAGGCCCATTTTACTATCACCCATTTCACCTTCCAGCTCACTTTTAGGAACAAGAGCTGCCACGGAATCAATTACCACCACATCCAAAGCACCGGAAAGAATAAGACGATCGGCAATTTCAAGTGCCTGCTCACCATAATCCGGTTGAGAGATCAATAGATTGTCCACATCCACCCCTAATTTTTGAGCATAGGCGCTGTCAAAAGCATGTTCCGCATCAATGATGGCACACATGCCTCCCTTTTTCTGGGCCTGGGCGATCACATGGGTGGCGATGGTTGTTTTACCGGAAGATTCCGGGCCATAAATTTCCACAACTCTTCCTTTTGGTAATCCACCTATACCAAGGGCCACATCAAGCCCGATAGAACCGGTAGAGATTACTTCCATTTCATGAATTCCTTTTTCATTCATCATCATGACGCTGCCCTTGCCATAATCTTTTTCGATTTTGTCAATTGTCAGCTTTAGCGCTTTTAATTTTTCATTGTTGGTTGACATATCGGTAGTTTTTTCTTTTGCTGTTTTTGCCATGTATCAAAATTAGGTTTTCAAGGGTCTATGGTTAAAAATTTATTTGAACAGCGAAACTAATCATTTTAGCAAATCAACACTAATTTATTTGGATATTTTTTTAAAAAATTCCACTTTCCGGGTATGTTGGGACACCTGTGCCCCCGATCTTTGGTACAAAATGATTGAATTTAATTCCGATATTTGATGTCCTGAATAGTTAGAACTATGAAACAATTATTTTCTCTGCTGGTTGCTTTATCTGTAATGGCTGTTGTAAATGCACAGGATGCAGAATCAGCCAAACCAGGTGTGGTGTATGGTAAATATTCTGAAGCAGGAATGACACCGATCAGCGTTAATGATCTTGAAAAAAAGATGAGTGATAACAAATTCGACGGAAAGATCCAGGGTAAGGTTGCAGAAGTATGCCAGGCAATGGGCTGCTGGGCTAAAAGACGGCACTATGGTGATGATAAAAGTAAAAGATCATGAATTTGCGATGCCAAAAGATATTGTTGGAAAGACCGTAGTTGTAGAAGGTAAGGCTGAGTTGAAAGAAACTTCAGTAAGCATGCTGAAACATTATGCTGAAGACGCCGGTAAAAGCAAAGAAGAGATCGAAAAAATAAAAGAGCCGAAAAAAGAGGTGATCATGATGATCAAGGGTGTGAAGGTGGTTGAATAAAAAACTTTTTATGATAATTTCTAACCTCCTGTAACCGGGAGGTTTTTTTATTTCATAATTTTTCAATTGATTGCTGGATACTGTAGATACCCATCCAACCCATTGCAATTACCACCAGCCAGCCAACCACCTGCAGCCATACGGGATGTTTATACCCCTTCATGATAGAAGATCTTGTTGCTGCGATAAGAATTACAGCCAATGCGATGGGGAGAATAATTCCATTTGCAGCTCCGGCAAACACCAGTAATTTAACCGGGTTACCAATGCTGACAAAGATGATAGTCGATACTATTATAAATAAACTGATAATTATCTTTTCATTTTTTGAAACGATCGGATGCAGCGTCTTCCAAAATGAGATTGAGGTAAATGATGCGCCAACGACTGATGTAATGGCAGCTATCCAAATAACAATACCAAAAAATTTATAACCCATCTCCCCTGCTGCCGATTGAAAAACTGATGCGGCCGGATTTCCCGCTGCTAATTTTACTCCGCCCCAAACGACTCCTAATGCAGCAAGAAATAAAACAAACCGCATCACCGATGTAATAAGAATCCCACTTACAGCACTTCTTGTGACAGCTTTCAAATTCTCTCTGCCTTTTATTCCGGCATCAAGCAAACGATGTGCGCCGGCAAATGAAATATAACCACCAACGGTGCCACCAACTAATGTTACAATTATGGTTACATCAATTTTCTCCGGCCAAATTGTTCTGAACAATGCCTGGCCAAGTGGAGGATGTGATGCAAAAGCTATATAAACTGTAAGCCCGATCATTATTAAACCCAACCATTTTGCAAATCCATCAATTAATTTCCCGGCTTCTTTGTACCAAAATATCCCTAAAGCGATCATGCAGCTTATAATGGCGCCGTATTCTGCTTTTATTCCTGTCAATACATTCACACCCAAACCACAACCGGCGATGTTTCCAATATTAAATATCAATCCACCAAACGCAATCAGGAATGCAAGAAAAAAACCAAGCCCGGGAAAAATCTTGTTCGCAATATCCTGCGCCCTGTTTTCACTCACACTTACGATTCTCCAGATATTTATTTGTGTGCCGATGTCCAATAGAATAGAAATAAGGATTACAAAACCGAAACTTGTAAGCAGTTGTTCAGTAAATAAAGATGTTTGAGTAAGAAAGCCGGGACCGATCGCCGAAGTTGCCATCAGGAATGCGGCACCAAGTATGGCTGAGTTTTTTTTCATTGTGTTACCTGTCCCGATTGCTATCGGGATAATTCTTATAAGCTTCTGTTGCGTCCGCCTGTGGCGGATCATCATTCTATTCTTTGTTAAGCAACTGCGTCGCAGTTTACCCAGAGAGAAGGGTCGCACACTTGTACTGGATCAATTCCCTGCCTGCCGGCAGGCACGTATTCGGCTTATATCTCTCACGGATTTTCACAGATTCATACAGAAATAATCAGTGAAGATCCGTGTAATCTGTGAGAGATCCTATCGGGTCTTTATTTCAATCCCTTCTTTTATCAATGCAGCATGAATTGCTTTTGCAAATTCAACCGCATGCCCGCCATCGCCATGTATGCAAATTGTTTCCGCAACAAGCGGAATTTTTTTTCCTGTAATTGACGTTACAGTTCCTTCTTTTATCATTTGCAGTACCTGTGCAACAGCTTTATCGGTGTCTTCGATCAATGCGCCGGGTTTGCTTCGGGAAATTAAACTCCCATCGTTTTTATATGTTCGGTCCGCAAAAACTTCACTCGCAGTTTTCAACCCAAGGTTTTTCGCTTCTTTTATTAAATAGCTGCCACTTAATCCATATAAAATATATTTAGGATTAGTATCTAATAGGTCAAGTCC
>WNFK01216292.1_pt1 | contig 14055 bp, 6 predicted proteins | sample 5400281 | NCBI WGS metagenome assembly WNFK01 (sample SAMN13153350, study PRJNA577476) | soil metagenome | isolation source: 20 cm soil on Douglas fir-dominated hillslope | place: USA:California | collected 2013-09-17 | reverse complement strand
CGTCCAGCGTCTACCGCAGGTGATGTTGGCTTAACCGTTCACGACATTGCCGCCCGGGCAAGCCGTAAAGGACGGACAAAAACAAGGGGGGTCCAGCATGGTTCACACCGCCAGCGGTGCGCCATTTTTCCGCGTATCTTACTCCAAGAAACACAAACTATCTTGGCTTGGCGTTGCAAGCCTTCTGGCGACCAGTGTCCTGGCCGCAGCGCCCGTTGCGCACGCGCGCACCACGCAAATCCAGATCCTCAGCAGAGGCACTGCCTTCGGGGGCCATTCGTTTGCCGGCGTAGGCCAGTATGAGTTCATCACCGGCATCGCGACGGGCGAGGTCAATCCGGCGGATCCGCAGAATGCTGTTATCACCGACATCCAGCTCGCGCCGAAAAACACGCGGGGCAACGTCTCCTATCAGCACAATTTCTACATTCTGCAGCCTTTGGACTTCAGCAAGGGCAATCGCAAAATGATGTATGAGCCGCCGAACCGCGGCGGCAAGACGTACCAGACGCTGAACAACACGCCGACCGGCACCAACGATCCGGCGGCGCTCACCGACCCCACGGCGCTCGACGATTCCTTCCTGTGGATTCGCGGCTACACCACGGTATGGACCGGCTGGGAAAACAATCTCGGACCGCTGTCCTCTGCCCCTCCCTATCCGCCGGGCGCTCCCGTGTCGACGGCCTCCTTCCCGGTTGCGCACGGTCCGAACAATGCGACTCTCACCGGGCCAGGATATGAGTACATCGTCACCGGCGCCGCTACGTTCACGCTCGCTTACCCTGCCGCCTCGGGCAACCAAGGTGCGCCGGATGCCGTCCTGACCCATCGTGTCCATCTCGACGACACGCCCCAGGTCGTCCCGCCCAGCGGCTGGGCCTATACCGACGCCACTAACACCGCGATCAAATTGACCGGCGGGAATTTCGTCAACAACGACATCTACGAATTCTCCTACATCGCCAAGGACCCGACGGTGAACGGGTTGGGACTCGCGGCTATCCGCGACTTCAATTCGTTCCTGCGGTTCGCGTCGCACGACGACTCCGGCACGCCTAACCCGATCAGGGGTCACATCGACCGCATCTACACGGAGACGTCCTCGCAGCCAGCCCGGACTCTCAATGACTTCACTCATCTCGGGTTCAATGAGGACGAAAACCACAGGAAGGTTTTCGACGGAATGATGCAATGGATTGGGGCCGGCGATGGTCTCAACATGAACTACCGATGGTCACAGACCAAGCGCACCAACCGCAATCGCCAGGAACTGCTCTACCTTGAGGGCCTTTACCCGTTTGCGAACGTGCCGACCAAGGATCCGATTTCCGGTACAAGCGACTGGCGCTACAAGAAGTGTGAACAGACCAACACCTGTCCGCTGGCTATGGAGTTCTATTCGGCCAATGAGTTCTGGGTGAAGGCAGGTTCGCTGATGAGTACTGACCCGACAGGAAAATTTGATCTGCCGGATCATCCGCTCACGCGACTGTACCTACTATCGAGCAAGCAGCATGGCGGCGCCGGCGATCCAACATCCAAAGGCGTGTGCCAGCAGTTCCTCAATCCGCTCGACTCCGCTCCGGTCCAACGAGCGCTGTGGACCGATCTGGACGATTGGTCGACGCGCGGCATCCAACCTCCGAACTCGGAGGTGCCGAAGCTTAAGGACCACACCCTTGTGCCGCCATTGCCTCAGGACGGCGTTGGATTCCCGCACGTTCCAGGTGTCACCTACACAGGTTTGAAAACGACCCGGTATCGGTTCAACCTTGGACCAAATTTTTATCAAACCTTTGTGCCGACGATAAACCCACCGGTTATCACTCCGCCCTATGAGGATAACCCGGCTAACGGTGCGATTTATCCAAGCTACGTGCCGAAGACCGACAATGACGGCAACGATATTGCCGGCATTCGGTTGCCAGAATTGGATGTGCCGCTGGCGACCTACACGGGCTGGGGACTGCGTTCGGGTGTTTGGGCGAACGATGGATGCGAGGCGTCCGGCCAATACATCCCGTTCCAGGCAACGAGGACGGCCCGTTTAGCTGCGGGCGATCCACGTCCCTCAGTCCAGGAGCGTTACCCTTCCTTCGGGGCGTATCGGGCCAAAGTCATATTGGCGGTAGACAATCTGGTAAAAAACCGCTTCCTAATTTGCGACGATACTCAGGACATGGTGAACCGGTTGCTGCAGGCTGGACTCAGCGCTGGCGTCCCCGCACCCCATGGAAACGAGAACGCGTCTTCTCCTGATCCGGTGCCCGCATGCCAGGGGCGCATGCCGCCTCACTATCACTATCATCTTGTCTACGATCGTGATCATGATCGACCCTAAGGCGTAACTGTTTATTCGATCGCCCATCGTTGCGGGTGGCGAGCGCTGGCTTGCCACCCGCAATTGCTTATGCGGCTGCGCAAAAAAGGGCGGGGTTGCCGAAGATTGCATCTGGCGGATTGTGCTGAAAAAGTCGGAGTTGTGAACGGTCACGAGTGCTGATTCACTCAGGCATCGATGCCTAGGGTGAAGCCATGATGGGCAGGAAAGCCACCATGTTGGGCGAGGAATTCTTCAGGGCTGTCTCCCTTTGGAAATCCGCCTCACTATGTGGAAACTCAACTGCCACCAGCGGACTCATGCACTGCAGCAAAGGCGCTTCTTATTCCATCACCTAGTCGGCGCTAGCCGGCAACGTCTTGACATCTTATTTCAATCGTGAGTGGTTTTTTTGCATACAAGAATAAAGAATAAGCGAATAAGGGGCGAAATGAACATGTATCCCAAGACAAACAGGCCGCTCCGGCATTTCCTGCCACGGCTATTGCGATCTTTGGTGCAGTGATCGGTTGGAGTTCGCCGATTGATGCTTACGTCCAGAAGATCGTCATCGATCAGACAGCTACCGTTAACTTTACGCCGACTATAATGGGAACCTCGACGCCCGGCCCCTCTACATCCTACACGATCTATTCAGGCCGGATATTTGGTGAACTGGATCAACAGCACTGACTGCAACAGGCCGACTGCAGTAAGACAAGTTGGCACGGCGGTAAAATATTGAACGGCGGATTAGAGTAACCTAATCCACCATTTATTTTTATTTTGCGGAACACAAGCTATCGCCGACATGTAATTGAGTAACGGATCGAGCACCCGCCAAGTGCAAGCGGTTTTTTTAGAAGATTGGCATGTAGTCGGATGCTGCCATCTGTCCGGCCTCTGATGCAGCGATGGAGCTGCGGGCCCGTATGGGAGTTCGCGGACCGGAACCAAATCATAAATGCGTGCTCCAGGCACGATGAGTACATCTGGTTCTTCCGGCCCCGTCTCGCCGACTGTTGCGCCATACCCTCCTTCGACCGACTACACCTGCGACGACCTCAGGTCTGCCACGCTCACGCGTTGGCTGCGACCGGAGCTCTGTAGTTTTCCTGCTTTACAAGTAGCGCCCAGATGATCCGCGCCATCTTGTTGGCGAGCGCGATAGTTACCAGCATACGCGGTTTGCGAGCCAGCATCTGTTCGAGCCAGGAACCCTTTGGGGCGCCGCGTTTGCTCGCCTGAAGCACGACGGCGCTGCTGCCGATAATGAGTAGGCGCCTGAGCGTGCATTCACCCATTTTGGATGTCACCCCGAGCTTCTGCTTGCCGCCTGTCGATCTTTGAAGAGGCGTGAGACCGAGCCAAGCGGCGAAGTCGCGGCCCTTGGCAAAGGTCTCGGCCGGCGGTGCTAGAGCGGCGATCGCAGTGGCAGAGATCGGGCCGATGCCAGGAATGGTCATCAGCCTGCGCGATACTTCGTCCTCGCGAGCACGCCGCGCGATCTCCTTGTCGAGATCCGCGATCTTGCTGCCGAGATCGGCGAGCAGGTCCAACATCAATCGGAACATGGCGCGGGCCGCTTCGGGAAGCGAGCGGGCCATCTCTTCTTCTTCAAGCAGGTCGGCGAGCATCGCCACATGCGAGGGCCCCTTGGGTGCGACCCAACCATATTCAGTGAGGTGACCCCGGATCGCGTTGATGAGCTGGGTTCGCTGCCGCACTAACAGATCACGGGTCCGAAACACCAGACCCGCCGCCTGTTGCTGTTCGCTCTTCACGGCCACGAACCGCATGCTCGGCCGCTGCGCTGCTTCGCATATCGCCTCGGCATCAATCGCATCGTTCTTTTGCCGTTTCACAAATGGCTTTACGTAGGCGGGCGGGATCAGACGAACTTCGTGGCCAAGCTGGGTAAGCTGACGGGCCCAGTGATGCGCTCCACCACATGCCTCCAGCGCTACCATGCAACTCGGCTGAGCTGCAAAGAAATCCAGCAGCTTTGCCCGACTGATCCGCTTGCTGAATATCGCTCGACCCCGCTCATCCGCTCCATGTGCATGAAAAACATGCTTGGCGATATCCAGACCGATTATGATAACCTCTGACACGGACGCCTCCCTTAAGTGGTGTTCAACACCTCCACTTTGGCACATCGATGCCGTCGGGGGGCGTCCACCCCATCATAAATCGGGGCGCTGGGGTCGGGCATGCCTGATGTCCGCTTGTCCGCCGATAGTGTTGCGAAACTCTTTTTGGATCACTGAAGACAAATTTTTCCGGGCTATGGGCGCGGCGATCGAATAGTGAGGACACATCGATCGGCGATTGTCGCTTGGTTGCTCTTTTCGCGGAAAAAACGCTGCAAGCCATTTTTGGAGTTTTGCAACACTATCCCGCCCATAGCGGCGGAATAGCGGACGTCCCCGGAGGTCGCAGAAGGGCCAGATTCGGACGTCTGGTGAGTGAGCCTCACTCCTTCATAGAAACGAATAAGCAGCACGAGAAACGAATAAGCAGAACTCTTACTAGGGAGGACGTTTCCAAATGGTATTTCCATACAAGATTCGCTTGCGTGCAGATTGGATCGGCGTCATCCTGGCGTTGTCGGCAAGACTGCCGGCAATGGATGACCGGCACCACAGAAGTCGCCGGAAATAGGCCGGTAATGCCGGCCCTTACGGAAAAGGGGGAAGCCTATGAGAGAGCAGTTGCGGCATTTCCGGCTTGGCGTTATCGGCGCGATGAGCGTCACTTGCATCCTAGCTACCGCGTCGGTGTCGAATGCGGTCGAGCTGACGGCCCCTGTCGTCACGACGACCGGCACCTATCAAGGCCTCAAGAACTTCCAGGAACAACCGGGAGATCCCGCGAGCGGGGTCAACGCCTTCGTCGGCATCCGCTACGGCCAGGCGCCGATAGGCACATTGCGCTGGAAACCGCCCCAGGCGCCCAATCCTGGCCAAGGATCGATCGTCGCAGGAACCTTCGGCAACACCTGCCCGCAGGGACGGGCAACCGATTCCGAGGATTGCCTGTTCCTCAATGTCTATGCTCCGTCCGCCGCCAACGCGAGGTCCAAGCTGCCGGTTTTCATATGGATTCACGGCGGCGCGCTCACCAACGGCGCCGGGTCTGACTACGACCCGTCGGTCTCAAGAGCCTCGGCTTCCTCGCGGCCAGCGTGCTGGCGGCGACCGAGGCCAACGCCTTCCAGAACGTCGGCGACGCCGGCAACTACGGTCTCATGGACCAGCAATTCGCAATGGCCTGGGTCCAGCAGAACATCGCGGCTTTCGGCGGTGATCCGCAGGCGGTGACGATCGGCGGCGAATCAGCCGGCGGTCTCAGCGTCTCGACGCATCTCGCCTCTACGAACACCTTCAAGCGCCTCACCGGCCGGGATCTGTTCAACGGCGCGATCATCGAGAGCGGCGCGTACATGTATCATGACGTGCCATCGCTCGCGACTTACCAGACCCTTAGCAACACTTTCGCTCAGAAAGACGCCAACGTATTCTGCAACGGCACCGTGACCCTGGCTTGCCTCCAGGGACTGACGACAGCGCAACTCTTCGCGAATGAAAGCCTCTTCGGCGGCTTCGGCATCGCGCCCAATTTCAACACGAAAATCCTGCCGCTTGACCTCCATACGGCCTTCTCGACCGGCCAGTTCAACCAGGTCCCGGTGCTCCAGGGTACCAACGCCAATGAGGGCCGGCTGTTCGAGCCGAGTTTCTTTCGCAGTGCAGTTACCGCTCCCAAAGGCACCTCTTCGACAATCTTCGCCGCCGGCGGCCCGGCGAGCTTCGACCTTCAGGGCCCGAACGTTCTGGGTGCGACACCGCAGTTCACCGGCCCGCCGGCGATCTGCTCCTACTTGCAGGAGATCCAGTTCTTTCTCGCCACCCTCGTGACGGCCACACCGTCCACACAGGGCCCGACCTCGCCCTTCACCGAGGCAGTCGTCGCCGCCGCGGCGACGGCGGAAAGCCAATACCCGATCGGCAATTTCCACAACTTCGTACCGCAGACAAGCTCGTCGATCCCCGGCCTCAACAACAACTTTGACGGCGGCAACGTCGATGAGGCGCTCTCGCAGATCTTCACCGACTTCGTGTTCGCCTGTAACGGTTTTGATTCAAACAGCGACCTGTCCAAGCGAGTCCGGGTCTTTGCTTACGAGTTCAACGATCCAAATGCCCCGAGCAAGGCCGGCGTCCCAGGTCCGGGGTCGAATGGCTCGGGCTTCACGACGGCTTCGCAGCACGCAGCCGAACTCCCGTACATCTTCAACCTGGGTGCCAACTTCACTCCCGCGCAAGCAACGCTGGCAGCCGATATGAAGACCTACTGGGCCAATTTCGTGAAGAGCGGCGATCCGAACAGCAGGGGTGATCTTGCCATCTTTGTCAGCCTCAAGGCGCCGCACGCCCAGCTGCCGTTCTGGCCGCAGTTCAATACCCAGGGCAATCAGGGCCAGGGCAAGGGCAATCAGAAGATCCAGTCGCTCACACCGCAAGCGCTGCTCACACCGCAAGGGCCGCATCCGTTCGACACCTTCAGGACCGAGCATTTCTGCGCGACTTGGGAGCCGCTGCTCACCTTCAACAACGGCAATGAGCCGCAGCAACCCTGATCTAAACTCCAATCGGCGATCGACCACGCAAAAGCAATCGATTGCAAAAGCCTCGGAAGCCCTGCCTCACGGCAGGGCTTTTTTTGGGGGCGCCAGGCATGGGGCGGAGCACTATGACGGCGCATCCGTGAAAAACCGTCACGCCGGTTGAAAAACCGTCACAGCTGTGTAAGCTTCAGTTTCTATCAATGGGCTCATAAGAAGCCGCTCAGCAATCGAAGGGTGCATAGCACCCGTGGGAGGAATCGCGATGAATGATAGTGTCCGGACTCTTATTGTGTGTTCAGGTTTCCTTGCAACATTACTCAGTTACGACACAGCTGCGGCAGCCGGAACATGTGAAAGACTGGCGGCCCTCAGACTGCCCCAAGTCACAATCACTACCGCCCAGACGGTACTGCCGGGCAGTTTCGCCGCACCTAATGGACAGGTCTTCAATAGTCTGCCGGGTTTCTGCCGGGTCGTAGCGTTCGCGACCCCGACGCCGCAATCCCACATCAATTTCGAAGTCTGGATGCCGATCAATTCCTGGAACAAACGGTTTCGCGGCGAGGGCTCCGGCGGCTCTGCGGGCGCGATTGGCTTCGGCGCCATGGCCAACGGGCTCCAGCACCTCTACGCGACGATGGCGAACGACAACGGGCACATCGGCAGCAGCTGGACGTTTGCACAGCCGCCCGAACGGGTGGTGGATTTCGGTCACCGCGCCCAGCACGTGACGACCGTCGCCGGCAAGGCCATTACTGAGGCCTTTTACGCTCACGGGCCGGAGCATTCGTACTTTGTGGGCTGTTCCCAGGGCGGCCATCACGCGCTCATGGAGGCCCAGCGCTATCCCGAGGATTACGACGGCATCATCGCCGGCGACCCGGCCGACGACTGGACCCACTTGATGTTTGGGGAACTGTGGGCCGGTGTCAACTCGAGCGTCAAAGGCCCGTCATTCGATCTTCCGCAGACGCAGCTCAATCTCGTCACCAATGCGGCGCTGGCACAGTGCGCCGGCCGCGACGGCGGGCTCAAGTCGGACGCCTTCCTCAATGATCCCCGCGACTGCCACTTCAATCCGCGGGTCCTCAGTTGCAAGGCTAACCAAGATCCGGCGACCTGTCTGACGGCGAATCAGTTGCAAGCCGTCGAGGCGCTCTATCAGGGTCCGGCGAACCCACGCACCCATCGCCAGATCTTTCCGGGCTTTGTGAGTGGCAGCGAGGCCTTTTGGCGACAGGTGCTCGTTGGCCTCAGCATACCGGGCGGTAGCGCGGCGTCGTTCTTCCGGGACGGCGTCTTTGCGGGGCAGGCGAATTTCAATTTCCTGAACATCAACTTCGACAGCGATGTGCAGTTCACCGACACGAAGGCTGCATCAGGCGGCGAGACCTGGGCGCAGGCGCTCAATGCCAATGATCCTGATCTCGCGCCGTTCAGGCGGCGCGGCGGCAAGCTCATAATGTACCACGGGTTCGCCGACCCTTTCATCTCGCCGTTAATTTCGCTCGACTATTACACCGCCGTCATCGGCACGCACCATGACGACGACCGCGATGGCGGGCACGACGGCGCGTTGGAAAAGACCCGCGACTTTGCCCGTCTCTTCATGGTACCCGGCATGAACCATTGCGCGGGCGGCCCCGGCGCCAATGTGTTCAATGGTCCCGCCAATCTCGGCGGCATCGAGGATCCTGATCACGACGTGGTCATGGCGCTCGACCGCTGGATCAGCAGTGGCGTCGCGCCGAAACAAATCATCGCCACCAAATTTGTCGACGACACGCCGAGCAAGGGCGTCGCCTTCACGCGTCCGCTTTGCCCCTATCCCGAAGTGGCACGCTACAAGGGAACCGGCGAACCGACCTACGCCGCAAACTTTGCCTGCATTGTCGACCACCGCGACAGCAATGGTCCGAGGCTCGGCCGGTCTTCCCCCGGAAACGGACATCCTCAGAGCCGGTCGGCATGTCTCAAAGGTGCCATGAAGAGACATGCGCCCTTTGAAATTGAAGACGCCTCCAACCGTTGTTCAAAGGAGAAACTGCCCGGCGCCTCTCCAATTCAAATCCATGATTGTCAGCGTTGTGAAGTAACAAATAGGCTGGGCGATCCGGGCAAGTCCCTTGCGTAAGTGCTGAGATGCCGCCGAGATCGGCTTTAATCAAAAGAAATACACAAGGAGGATAAAATGAGGACCACAACCAAACGTGCTGTTTCTCTGATGGCTTCGGCATCGCTAGCAGCCGTTATCATCGGGGCGGCTAGTGCCGGGGAACAAGCGGATGAGATGAAGGTCATCCACACATTTTACGATGGCGTCAGTAATGACCTGCTGACAGCGGGCCTCGGCAAGACGGGGCTCGGTAGCGAGACAGCGCCGGGCTTCGCAGACCCGCTCCATCCGACGGCGGAGGAACTGCGCCGCTCCGCGATCTACAACAACTACCGCGCTCTCGTCGACCCCACGCCGGGCGGCGGCTACGGCACGCTTTACGGGCCAAACGTCAAGCCGGACGGGACCGTGACTGCGAGCGAGGGCCTCATTCCCGGCGACGAATACATCGCCTACGAACAAGATGGCCACGGGCGCGTGACGATGATGGTGCAGGTGCCCGGCAGCTTCGACCCGATGAACAGTTGTATCGTAACGGCGCCGTCCTCCGGCTCGCGCGGGGTTTATGGGGCGATTGCCACCGCAGGCGAATGGGGGCTCAAGCACGGGTGCGCCGTAGCCTATACCGACAAGGGTACCGGTACGGGCGCTGACGACCTGCAGAACAACACGGTCAATCTGACCCGCGGCGAGCGCGCCGACGCGGCGACGGCAGATGACAACGCAAACTTCATTGCTCCGATCTCGGAAAGCCAGCGCGCAGCTTTCAATGCGGCGACGCCAAACCGGTTCGCCTTCAAGCATGCGCATTCGCAAGCCAACCCGGAGAAGGACTGGGGCAGGAACGTACTGCGTTCGATCGGGTTCGCGTTCGATGTGCTCAACGAGAAATTCCACGGGCGTGGAATGAAGATCACCAAGCGCAACACAATCGTGATCGCCTCAAGCGTCTCGAACGGCGGTGGCGCTTCCGTCCGCGCTGTCGAGCAGGACGACGATCACCTTATCGACGGGCTTGCAGTCGCCGAACCGAACGTTAATCCGAGATTTACATCGAAGTTTTCGATCGTGCAGGGGAGCGGGACGCCGCTGTTCGCGCACAGCCAGCCGCTGATGAACTACATCACTCTCGTCAACGTCTTCCAGGGCTGCGCTGACCTTGCGCCAGCGAACGCGGGTGCAGGGCTAAATTTTGCCGGAAGCCCGGCGCGCTGCGCCGACCTTCACACCAAGGGACTAATCGCCGCGACGACGCTCGCCGACCAGGCTACTGAGGCGCAGAAGATTATCAATGATTTCGGCATCCTTCCGGAGCAGAACCTGGTCCAACCCGGCTACTGGTTCGCCAATGTCTCGCAGTCGATTTCGGTCACTTACGCCAACGCTTACGGCCGCTTCAGCGTGCTCGACAATTTGTGCGCTTACAGCCTCGCGGCTAACGGTGGCGTACCGGGCGGAGCGCCGATGCCGCTTGCGGCGACGAGCGAGGCGACCATCTTCGGCACCAGCAACGGCATCCCGCCGACTTCCGGCATAGCCCTTATCAACAACGCCGCGACAGGCGGACCAAAAGAGGATCGCGGCTCGACTCCAAACCAGAATCTCGACGGCGCGCTCTGCCTGCGTTCGCTCGCGACCGGCAAAGACGCCGTCACAGGGGCGCCCCTTGCCGGTTTGCAACAAGCCCAGGCGCATCGCATCGACGAAGGCATCGAAGCGATCCTTGCGACCGGCAGGCTATCACGCGTTCCGGCGATCTTCGTGCAGGGACGCAACGACGGCATCCTGCCGCCGAATTTCACCTCGCGTGCTTATTTTGGTCTCAACAATATAATCGACGGATCGACGAGCACGTTGCGCTACTACGAGATCACCAATGCGCACCATCTCGACAGCTTCAACCAGTTTCCAGGGTACAACGCGAATTATATCCCACTGCACCGCTACTTCCTCCAAGCGATGGACCTCATGTACGACCATCTGCGTCATGGCCGGTCCTTGCCGCCGAGTCAGGTCGTTCACACGATTCCGCGCGGCACCGGCACGCCATTGCCGCCACCGATCACACTCGCCAACGTGCCTGCGATCGCAGACGCTCCGTCGCCGAGTAACCAAATCACATTCACGGCAGGCCAAGTGAAAATTCCGGATTGATCGCGAGGCCAGTCACGATTTCCGCCGCGGAGATTGTCTCAGGCAGGTTATGCGCGCTCAAAAGGCCGTCCTCCAAATCAGTGAGTAAAAAAAAGAGGGTCGCCCTAACAAGGCGACCCAGAGAAGATTTTGGTAGTCGCTATGGAGCAGCGCCTCTTCGTTACCTCCCCACACCTAGGCGCCGTCAACGCGCGCGCACGGACCTCTACGCGGCGGATGTAGAGAAATTGGATGATAACGACCAGAAACAGGATCGACGTAAGACGCTTCTGCCGATCAGCTGAAAATCGCCGATGGTGAGGATCGACACGACGAAATCTTCATGTTATTCGTCAACCCGAAGTTGAAAAACTTCCAACAATCTTTCAGCAGGAGGAAACCTCATGTTCGGAGCGAAAGTCGCTGCCATTCAACGACTGCAAGAATCGGCGCGGCCGCGACCGTGGCTGCGGGGCACCTGCCCGGCGCTGCTGCTCGGCGTCGCCTTCGCATTGGCAGCGCCGGTTGACCGGTCGCTCGCCGCCTCAACGCTGGTGGCGGCGCCGGACGGCACGTTCCAGGGCAAGCTCGACGTGACCGGCACCGAGCGGCAATTCCTCGGCGTCCGGTACGCCCAGCCGGTGACCTTCAATCTGCGCTGGAAGCCGCCGCAGCCGGTGACGCCCTCGGTCGTCACGCAGGACGCGGCACGCTTCGGCAACCATTGTCCGCAGGGATTCACGCCCTACGGCAACGCGACGCTGACCGAGGATTGCTTGTTCCTTAACGTGTATACTCCCGACCGGAGCGGCGATCAGGGTTTTGACCGCGACGACGGGCACGATTCTGACGGCGCCGAGGGGCGCCCAGTGATGGTGTGGATCCACGGCGGTGCGCTTGCGGTTGGCGAGAGCAACGAGTACGACGCAACCAAGCTGGTGCAGCGCGGCGTGGTCGTTGTGACCATCAACTACCGGCTGGGGGCGCTCGGATTCCTCGCCCATCCGGCGCTAACCGGTGAGTCTCCCGATCACATATCGGGCAACTACGGGATTGAGGACCAACAGGCCGCCCTGAAGTGGGTGGGGCGGAACATCAGCGCGTTCGGCGGCAACCCGCAGAAGGTGACGGTGTTCGGGGAATCGGCGGGCGGACTGAGCACGTTCGTCAACCTTGTGTCGCCGACGGCCCGCGGATTGTTCCATCGCGCGATCGTCGAGAGCGGCGCCTATATGCAGACGCAGCCGACGCTGGCACAGGCCGAGGCGGCCGGAACGAACTTCGCCAACGTAGTCGGGTGCAATCAGCCCAATCCGGCGGACGTGCTCATGTGCCTGCGCGCGCTCCCGGTTTCGACGATTCTCAGCGCCAGCTTCAGCCCGGCGCCCAACGTCGACGGCAAGGTCATGACGCAGTCGGTCGCCCCCGCGCTCGCCAGCGGACAGTTCAATCGCGTGCCGCTGATGAATGGCTCCAATCACGACGAGTGGAACCTGTTCGTGGGGCAAGACTTCGACCTCACCGGCCACCCGGTGACCGCCGCCACCTATCCGGCGGCGATTGCCGCCACGATCGGCGTCCCCCTCGCGAGCCCGGCGGTGGCCCACGTCCAGGCGCAGTACCCGGGCGGGAGCTTCCCGACTTTCGACCAGACGGTCGGCGCCTTGGGAACGGACGCGATATTCGCCTGCACGGCCCGGTTCGCGGACGAGCTTGCGTCGGCGTTCGTCCCGACCTTCGCGTACGAGTTCAACGACGAGAATGCGCCGCAGAACTTCCTGCCTGCCGTGAGCTTCCCGTACGGCGCATCGCACGCCTCGGAGATCCAGTACATCTTCCCGTTCGCCAATCCGTCGGGACTTGGTTCCAATTTCTCGCAGACGCCGCTCAACGCCAATCAGCAACTGCTGTCGGACAAGATGGTCGGCTATTGGACGGAGTTCGCCGGGAGCGGTGACCCCAACGGGAATGGCTCGCCGCACTGGCCTCGCTTCCATCGCGAACGTCAGGTGATGCAGTCGTTCGTCCCGCCGACGCCGACCACGGAAACGAACTTCGCGACGGCGCACCAGTGCGCGTTCTGGGACCAGCTGACGGGCCGCACCCTGCCGCCCGACAATGATCACGACCACACCGCCCACAACGATTGAGGACGAGTGCTCTCGCTGAGCTCACCCCATCGCGCACGCGCGATGGGGTATCCCTTCGGGGAAATTGTTCGCTGAGCTAGGGTGTGTTCGACAGGATGGCGCTTTAGCTGCACCATTCGCTATGGGTCGGTAGAATCGGTTCCGCTGTACGTGACGCGAAGTCTTCGAGTTCGCTGCGTTCGGCGAATACTTACGGAGGGCAGGGGACTATGACCACCAAACATCTTCGCATTGCGGCCATCATCGCGGTTCTGTTGCAGTTTGGCTCCGGAGGATTGGCGAGCGGCGCGTCGCCAAGCAAGGGCGTCGAGATCGGCACGAAGTTTCCCGACCACTTCCCGGTGATCCGGAACTTCTATCTCGGCAAGCCGGTGATTGGCTTTGGCTCCGATATCGGCCGCGTCGAGCACGTCCCAGTGATCTTCCTCCACGGCAACAACGATACTCCGTTCGCGACCGCCTGCAACCCCTTTGGGCGCATCCAAGCCTTCGCGCAATTCTTCCTCGATCACGGCTACCACCTGAGCGAGCTCTGGGGGCTGGGTTATCAAGGCGATCAGTGCGACCTGGTGCAGGACAATACCCATCGCTCAGGCATCTCGCACACTACTGCTGCGGCTGTGCCGATCCTGCGCGAATTCGTGCAGGCGGTCCTCGACTTCACTGGCGCCAAGCGCGTCGACATCGTCGCCCACAGTCTCGG
>WNFK01084611.1_pt1 | contig 14062 bp, 10 predicted proteins | sample 5400281 | NCBI WGS metagenome assembly WNFK01 (sample SAMN13153350, study PRJNA577476) | soil metagenome | isolation source: 20 cm soil on Douglas fir-dominated hillslope | place: USA:California | collected 2013-09-17 | reverse complement strand
ATGAGGATTAAAGGTGCCGGGCGGTCAGCCGCGCAGGCGGCCGGGGGTGCGGCGCCCGCAAGGGGCCTATCCACAGTTGTAGACGCGATCGGCCCCGGAAATCCGTTTGATGCCGCGGGCCCGGTCATGGCCTGAATGCGTTTTCGGCAACACCCATGCCGACCGCGCGATCCGTGTGCTCGCGTCGCACCCCCCGTGCCGACCCGGGATCTTCAGTATTCGTTAAGGCTGAAACTTAAACGCTGTTTCATCATTCCTACCAGTTTGTTAATTTGTACTGTCGCGAAACTGTCATAATGCATGCGGGATCGACACCAAACCGGTGCAACCCACGGGCGCCGGATGCGCATTTTGTGGTTGCAAAAGCGTAAAAAATTCAACAACTTGAGTATGCTCTGAGATGGCCCTTCTACCCTCGGGGGGCAGGTAAAGCGGGGAGTTGGTAGATGCGTCATGTCACCTCCGGGCCACGCGCCCGGAGCCCTCTCTTATGCATGTCGGCCTCGGTCGCGGGCGCGGGGCTCGTCTGTCTGGGCGGCATCGGGCCCGCCGTGGCGATCCCCTCGCCGGAGTCGGCCTTGCTCGGCGGCGGCGCCGCGGTCGCGACCTTTCGCATGCGCGCGCGTGGCGCGCCCGGATTGTCGCGCCGGCTTGCCGCCTTTGCGATCGCCGCCGTCGTGCTGTTGATCGCCTCGGTCGCCTTCAATGTCTATCAATTCGTCGGCGCCCGCGCCGAGCGCCTTGCGCGCCTGCAGGACACGCTCCTGCGCCAGGCGACGACTCCCGGCGGCCCGAAGCTCGATCCGAAGAACCTGGAGCTGTCCTACGCCGACATGGTCAAGCAGCCGACCGGCATCACCACGGAAGAAGCCGCCAAATTGCTCGATGCGGCGGCGCGCGGCGAACGCGACGATCTGATCTTCATCGACGTTCGCGAGACCGCCGAACGCGACATGGGCGAGGTGCCCGGCGCGACATTCGTTCGCTTCCCGGATTTTGCCGCCGCCAAGCTCGATTTTGCGGCCAAGAAGCCGATTTTCTTCTGCCACAACGGCAATCGAAGCTGGGAAACCTGCGCGGCATTGCGCGCCATGGGAATCGACTGCCGCTTCGTCATCGGTGGCATCGAGAAATGGATCGTCGAGGGCCGTCCGCTCAACGGTCTCGACAAACGAAACCTGGACGACCTTCGCGCCATTCCGGATTATCGCAACCACGACGTCCTGCTCGACACGCCCGAGGTGCGGCGCCTGGTCAAGGACCAGGGCGCGGTGTTCGTGGACATCAGGTATCCGGCCGAATTCGCCGCCGGGCATCTGCCGGACGCGATCAATCTGACGATTCGCACGACGCCGACGGCGGAGCTTCCCGGCAAGCTCGCCGCGCTGCCGCGCCGTCCCATCGTGCTTCCCTGCTATGACCGTCGCGGTTGCTTCTTCAGCGAGGTGATGGGCCTTGAGCTGACGCGCGCAGGCTACGATTTCCGCGGCCGCTATACCTTGCCGTGGGAATATTACGTTCCGCGCGGCCGCCCGCCGCACGTCGACAAATGGCTCGCCGAGACGAACCAGAGCTGGTGGAGCAAGGCCAGCCGATTCATCGCGAGCATCCTGACCTCGGTCGCGGGCTGGACCGGGATCATCCCGGCAATCCTGCTGCTGGCGCTGATTTCGCGTCTGCTGGTGCTGCCCTTCTCGGTCAAGGCCGAACGCGACCAGATCAGGTCGCGCGCCGTGGCGGACGAGCTGCGTGCGCTCAAGCTGCGCCTGAAACACGACCCGCCGCGGCTGATGCGCGCGATCGGCGGCTTCTACAAGCGTCACGGCATGACGCCCGTCCGCAACCTGATCGCGCTCGTGTTCCTGCCGATCATGGCGCTCGCGCTGGGCGCCGTGCAGCTCGCGGTGTCGGCGGACAATCATCGGTTTGGATGGATCGCCGACCTCGCGGAGCGCGACCGATGGCTGGTGCTGCCCGCGCTCTTCGCGGCGCTGATCACGCTCTATATCGACATGGCGTTCGTCCGCACGCGGCTGCATCGGCTTGCGGTGTGGGCCGTCGCCTTCCCGCTCTTCGTCGCGACCGGCGCCCTGTTCTCGGCCGGGACCGACATCTACCTGGTCGCGAGCGCGGCCCTGCTGGTGATCCAGCGCGTGGTGGTCGGCGGCCGGCCTATCGGGGCACGGCAACAAGGCCTTTCGGTTGGCGCAGATGCGGGCGGCCGGCATGCCGGTTCCCGACGGCCTGTTGCTGACGCCGGCCTTCCTGGCGGCGCTCGCGGCGAGCCCGGCCGACCGGCGCCGGGCGCGGCTCGACCGCCTCTGGGGCGAGCTCGGCGGCCAACGGGTGGCCGTGCGCAGCTCGGCCAGCGGCGAGGACCACGTCGATCACAGCTTCGCCGGAGTCTTCGAGTCCGTGCTCGACGTCGATCGCGGCGCCCTGGAGGCGGCGATTTCCCAGGTGCAGGCCTCGTTCGGAGCGACGCGGGCGCAGGCCTATACGCCCAAGGGCGGGGTTGGCAGCGTTCTGATCCAGCGCATGGTCGCGGCGGACTATGCGGGCGTGATGTTCACCCGCGATCTCTCGGCCGCCGGCCTTGCGATGATCGAGATGGTGAAGGGCACGGCGGAAAATCTCGTTTCCGGCACCGTGCGGCCGTGGACCTTCCGCTTCGGCCGCGTCACCGGCCGGCAGTTTGGCGACGGCGCCGCGCCCATCGATCTCGCGCCGCTGCTGGCGCTCGGACGCCAGGCGGAGGACCTGTTCGGCCGTCCGCAGGACATCGAGTGGGCCTATGCGGACGGACGCTTCCAACTGGTGCAAAGCCGCGACATCACCCGGGTCGTGGCGAGCGACCGGGACGATGCAGTGGTCCAGGGCGACCTCGGGCGCGCGCTCGACGTCGCGCGCGGCGCGCCGCCGGATCAGGTCGTTTTCGCCAAGAACGAGCTTTCCGAAATGCTGCCGCGGCCGACGGCTCTCTCGTTGTCGCTGATGGAGGCACTCTGGGCCGCGGGCGGCAGCGTCGACCACGCGGCGCGCAAGCTCGGCTTCTCCTATCGCGTGGCCGAGGGGTCGACCTACCTGGTGACGATCCTCGGCCGGCTTTACGTCGACAAGCGCGAGGAGCGCTCGCGCGCGCTTGCGATCGGACCCGTCGCGGCGCGGCGACTGCTGCGCAGCGCGGATCGCATCGAGCGCGGGTTCCGCGAGGAGTTCCTGCCGAGTTTCCTTGCCGGCATTCGTATTGCGGAGGCAGCGGACTTCGACCGCCTGGCGGCGCCGGAGTTGATCGAGGAGATCGGGCGGCTGCGGGACCGTTTCGTCCACGACACCCATGTCGAGGTCGATACGGTCAATATCGCGGCGAATTTCTATCTCGATCGCGCGCGCCGGGCGCTGATCGCGGACGGGCTCGACCCGTCGAGCCTTCTCGGCCGCATCCCGGAGACGCTTGAAGGGAAGGCCATCGCCGAAGCGGCAGCCGTGCCGGCTGAAAGCCGCCATTGGTTCCTCGTCCGCAGCGTCGGGCACCGCGCGGGTTTCGACTACGAGCTCTCCGAGCCGCGCTATTGCGAGGATCCGGATTTATTGGCGGGCTTCGCCGACGCGCGCGGACAGGTCCCCGGTGCGGCCGGCGCGCAGGTCGCGCCCTTGAGCAAGCGCCTGTCCAGGCTCGTCGACATCGCCCGCCGGTTCCAGACCCTCAAGGAGGACGCCAAGCACCAATCGTTGCGCGAGCTTGCCGTGCTGCGCCGGGCCGTACTGGCGCTCGACCGGCAGCTCGGTCTCGGTGGGCTCGTGTTTCACATGACCTTCGAGGAGATCGCAGGCCTGCTCGACCAGAAGGGCGAAATCATCCGCGCGACGGCATCGCGTCGGTGCGACGAGGCCGCGCGTCTGCACAAGACGGAATCGCTTCCCTCGGCAGTCAGCGCCCACGTCCTGGAGGCGGTCTCGGCGGGATCGACTCCCGCGGCGCACGAGCGCGGCGGCATCTTGGGCGGCACGCGCGTGTCGGGCAGCCGCGTCGTCGTGGCGCGCGCGCGCGTCATCTCCGAAGCGGACGCCGAGCGGGGACACCTTATCGGCAGCTTCCAGGATGGCGACATCATCGTCGCTCCGATGATCAACCCGAATTGGCTTCCCTATTTCGGCCGGGCCGGTGGATTCGTGAGCGAGCTGGGTGGCTGGCTGAGCCACACCGCGATTCTGGCGCGCGAGCACGACGTGCCGATGATCGTCGGGGTCGAGGGATTGTCCGGAATTCCGGACGGAAGTCTCGTGCGTCTCCATCTCGACGGCGGTGTCGAGCTGGTCGAGGAGGCGCAGGCGGTCGACAAGACGGCGGCCGCCTAGACGGCTCGCCCGCCGGCATACAAATGCGCCGCCCGACCGGGCGGCGTATTTTCATTCGGAAGTCGGCGCGGCCGCCTCTGCCGGCGCGGCGATCCCGGCGACGAGCGTCCCAGCGCTTTCGAGACGCGACATATCGGCACGCCCGGCCGGCGCCATCGCGGCGGTGACAACAGGCATCACGGCCAGCACGAGGATGACAATGCTGTTGGGCAATCCCAATCGGACGAGAGCATCGGTCATGTGGGTCACTCGGGCTCGATTTTTGCGCCTGATCTCGAGCGTAGGCCCGCCTCCATGACGTTCGTATTACGGCAATCAACAGGATTTTAACGATCATCCGAATTTGGGGACCGGCGACCTGCGGCACGCGACCGGAATGATCTCGCTTTAACGGATGATTCACCCTGCCCGGCCGGAGCCGGCAGGGCAGCCATGCATTCGCGGCTTATTAGCCCAGAAGTAACATCGAAGGTTCTATATCGCTCGATCATGGGGCGAAGGCTGTCCGACCGTTCCTATTGGGGTTCGCGGACGCGAGGCGCGACGAGCGGATACGGAGCGGATCACATGGCCGGGGGCGCCGTTGTCATCGCGAAGCGAGCCACGCGGCTGATGCTGGCGGTGACGATGATCCAGGTCGCCACCCCGGCGGCTTCGCCGGCCGCCGCCGAAACTCTCATCGTGCAGGGCTCGACGACCTTCAATCGCCGCATCATGGAGCCGTTCCATTCGCAGATCGAAGCGGCGGCCGGCCATGTGCTGACGATCATTCCGAACAAATCGACGCCCGGGCTCCTCGGCCTGTTGGAAGGGCGCGCTCATCTGAGCATGATCTCAGCGCCGCTTCGCACCGAGATCGACATCCTGCGGCAGACCGCGCCTGGCGTGGCCTACGAACGGTTGCGCGAGTTCAATATTTCCAAGACCCAGATAGCGATCGGCGTGCATCAGTCCAATCCGGTTCGCAAGGCGTCCACCGAGACGATCGCCAAAATCCTGCAAGGCGGAATCAGGAATTGGAGGGAACTCGGCGGCCCCGATCTCCCGATAAGGGTCGTGCTGGTCGGCGGCGGCGGCGGTGTCACTGCGGTCGTGGAGTCCGAGCTCCTCCGCGGACAAAAGCTGGGCGCGCCGAGCCCCATCTTCGTGAAGACGCCCGTGCAGCTCGTCCAGGTCATCGAGCAGGAGCGCGGTGCCCTCGGCTTCGCCCAGCTTGCTTTGGTGAGGCAGAGAGGCATTCCCGAACTCGTGACCGACAGGCCGCTTCAGCAGACCCTCAGCCTCGTGACGCTCGGCAGTCCGACGCCGGCCATGCAGGCCGTGATCGACGCCACCCGGCTGGTCGTCCAGAAAACGATGTAGCCGCATGACCGACGCGCTGCATTCTCTCAGGAAAAATACTGTCGGCGGGATCGGCCAGAGCATCGCGGGCAAGCTCTATTGTTTCGCGCTGTTGTCGATCATCGCAGTCGTCACGCTCGCGGCCTGCTCGATCTATTTCGCGAAAACGACCGAGACTGCGGCGCACCGCCTCTACGATCACGGGTTTCGCGGAACTTTGGGCGCCTCGCGTCTCGGGCTCCTGCTCGAGCAGCACCGCCGGATCGTCGAGAGCATGCTGTCGGAAGTCGATCGCGAGCGGATCGACCGCGGCCGCCACGATCTCGCATCGACCAGGATCAAGCTGAACGACCTGATGAAGGAGATCATCGGCCAGAGGAGCGATTTGCCGGCGAGCGCGCTGGAGCGCCGCATCGAAGCAAGTCTGCCCGCTTTGTTCGACGCCGCGCAGAAAGTCGCCTTCTATGCGAACGACTTCGCCCAGGACAAGGCGAGCGAGCAGGCCGAGGGATATACGTACATAGCCAATGGAATTCAGATCCTGGTTCTCGACTACCGCGACCAGCGGCTGCATGACGCCGAGGAAGCCGTCGCGTTCATGCTGGCCTCCGCGAGCTCGCTGACGATCGCGGTCTTGATATGCACCTTCGCGGCCTTCGTGCTGATCGGGCCGATCGGGCTCGCGACGATGCATCGCGTCCTCTCGCGCCTGGGCGACGTCACCGGCGCCATGGTGAAGCTCGCCCGGCACGAGACCGCGACGGCGGTCCCGTATCGCCACGATCGCGACGAGGTCGGGGAGATGGCGCGCGCCGTCGAGGTGTTCAAGGACAACGCCGTCCAACTGATGTCGCGCGAGGACGAGCTCAGGCAGCTCAATCGGCGCATCGACGTGGCGCTCAACAACATGACCCACGGCCTTTGCATGTTCGACGCCGACCACAGGCTGATCCTGTGCAACGCCACTTATGTGGAGATGTACGGCCTGTCGTCCGGCCAGACGCAGCCGGGCACCGCGCTCGCGCGCATCGAGGCCCATCGTGCGGCGATCGGAACGGGTGCGATCGCGTCGCCCGAGGAGACCGCCGCGGCGGCGCAGACCACGCAGGAACACTCCGCCTTCACGCAGGAGCTGATGGATGGCCGCGTCATCGCGGTGTCGCAGCGTCCCATGGCGGACGGCGGCTGGGTCGCGGTCCACGAGGACATCACCGAGCGGCGTCGCGCCGAGAGCAAGATTTCGCATCTGGCGCGCCATGATCTCCTGACCAATCTTCCCAACCGGGTGCTGTTTCGCGAGCATCTCGAAGACGCCTTCTCCAAGCTCCAGCCTGGCCGCGGATGCGCGGTCCTCTGCCTGGACCTCGACCGCTTCAAGACGGTCAACGACACGCTCGGGCATCCGGTCGGCGACGAATTGCTCAAGGCCGTGGCCGGCCGGCTGTTGTCGGCCGTCCAGGGCTCCGACATGGTGGCGCGCATCGGGGGCGACGAATTCGCGATCGTGCAGAGCGCGGTGGAGCGGCCGGAGCAATGCAGCGAGCTCGCCACGCGCATCGTCGAGCTCATTGGTCGTCCCTACGAGGTCGGCGGGCGCTACATCGATATCGGCACCAGCGTCGGCATCGCGATTGCGCCCAATGACGGCGCCAACCCCGATCAGCTTCTGAAGAGCGCCGACATGGCGCTCTACCTCGCCAAGAGCGATGGGCGCGGGACGCACCGTTTCTTCGAGCGCGAGATGGACAAGCGCCTGCAGGCGCGCCACGCGCTCGAGATCGATCTGCGGTCGGCGATCGTCAAGGGCGAGTTCGAGCTGCATTACCAGCCGATCATCCACCTCAGCGACGGTCATGTGAGCGGCTTCGAGGCGCTGGTGCGCTGGAACCATCCCTCGCGCGGACAGATTCCGCCGCTCCAGTTCATTCCGCTCGCCGAGGAGACCGGGCTGATCCAGCCGCTCGGCGAATGGGTGCTGCGCACCGCATGCGCCCATGCGGCGAAATGGCCCGAGCCGGTGGGCGTCGCCGTCAACCTGTCGGCGGCTCAGTTCAAGGGCCAGAACCTCGTTCAGATCGCCCTGAATGCGCTGGCCGCGTCCGGCCTGCCGCCGAACCGGCTCGACCTCGAGATCACCGAGTCGGTGCTCCTGAAGGGCGAGACCAGCACGCTGGCCACGCTGCATCAGTTGCGCGACCTCGGCGTGCGGATCTCGATGGATGATTTCGGGACCGGCTACTCGTCGCTCGCCTACCTGCGAAGCTTTCCGTTCGACAAGATCAAGATCGACCGTCAGTTCGTGCGCGACATGCCGGAGCGCAACGATTCGCGCGCCATCGTCCGGGCGGTGGCGAGCCTTGCCGCCAGTTTGCGGATCGCGACCATCATCGAGGGTATCGAGACCGAAGAGCAGCTCGAAATGGCAAAAACAGAAGGCTGCGGCGAGGCCCAGGGCTTCCTGTTCAGCAAGCCGATGCCGGAGCGCGAGATTCCCGAATTCCTGGCCAAACGCCGGCGCCGGATCGCGGACGCGGCCTGACCGGCTCGCGGCGGCGCCTCATGGGCAAGAGAGTCCTCGTGCAGGATCAAGAGAGTCCTCGTGCAGGATTCTGCTGCGTCCCCCCCGTAAATTTTCGCTCCCATCCCCCGTGACAACTTGATCCACGCATCTGATACGGTGGCGCCGAAGCGCCGCTGAACCAGGCGCCAAGGGGTTCGCAATGACGACCACATGGCTCGATGGCCGCTCCCCCCGCACCAGCCCCGCCGCGGCCTTGCGCCGCCTGATCGCCAGCAAGGCGACGGTTGCCGCCCCCGGCGCGCATGACGGCATGTCGGCGCTGCTGGCGCGCCGCGCCGGCTTCGAGGCGCTCTATCTGTCGGGCGCGGCGCTCTCCGCCTCGATGGCGCTGCCCGATCTCGGGCTGTTGACGCTCGAGGACGTGACGCGGCGCGCCCGCGAGCTCGTGCGCGCCAGCGGCCTGCCGCTGATCGTCGACTGCGATACCGGCTTCGGCGAGGCGCTCAACGTCATGCACACGGTCCGCTGCCTGGAGGAGGCCGGCGCCGCCTGCATCCAGATCGAGGACCAGCAGTTTCCCAAGAAATGCGGTCATCTCAACGACAAGCGGCTGATCCCGGCCGACGACATGTGCCGCAAGGTGGCGGCGGCGCGGTCGGCCGCCTCCGATCTCCTGATCTGCGCCCGCACCGATGCGGCCGGCACGTCGCTCGACGACGCGATCGCGCGCGCCAGGCGCTATGCGGATGCGGGCGCCGACCTGATTTTCGTCGAGGCCCTCACCTCGGCCGACCATATCCGCCGGGTGCGCCGGGAGGTCTCGGCGCCGCTGCTCGCCAACATGACCGAGTTCGGCCGCACGCCGCAGCTCTCGTTGCAGGAGTGGCATGAATTCGGCTACGAGGTCGTCATCTTTCCGGTATCGGAGTTCCGCATCGCGGCGCGCGCGACCGAGCATTTCTATGCGAGCCTGCGCCGGAACGGCCATGTGCATGAGATGCTGCCCGACATGATGACGCGGGCGGCGCTCTACGACACCATCGGCTACTACGACTACGAGGCGCTCGACGCGTCGATTGCACGCACGGTCCTCGAGGATCATTGAGGGAAGGGAAAGTCACCTGATGGGGGAGCATGCCGGTGTGGACAATGTCCACACGCGCCAGATCGCGGAGTTCGTCTCCGCGCTGAGCTACGAGAGGATTCCGGCGGAGGTCCGCGAGCGCATCAAGCTGTTGATTCTCGATTCGATCGGCTGCGCGATCTACAGCGTCGATCTCGAATGGTGCCGCATCCTGCGCGAGACCTGCGCGGCGCTCGACGCCACCCGCACGACCTCGGTCTGGGGGACCGGCCAGCGCTTGTCGTCGCCCCATGCGGCGCTGGTCAACGGGACGCAGGTTCAGGGCTTCGAACTCGACGACGTCCATCGCCAGGGCGTTCTGCATGTCGGCGCCGTCACGCTGCCGGCCCTGATTGCGGTGGCCGAAAGCCATGCCGAGCTTACCGGCCGCGACTTCCTGGCGGCCGCTGTCGCCGGCTACGAGATCGGTCCGCGCGTCGGCAAGTGCATGGGCCAGGAGCATATCGGGCAGGGCTGGCATTCGGGCGCGACCGTCGGCGTCTTCTCGGCGGCTGCGGGCGCGGCGCGCGGCTTGCGGCTCACCGCCGAACAGACCGTCCACGCGCTCGGCATCGCCGGCACCCAGTCGGCCGGCCTGATGGCGGCGCAATACGGCGCCATGGTCAAGCGCATGCATGCGGGCCGCTCGTCGCAAAGCGGGCTCTATGGCGCGCTGTTGGCGCACAACGGCTTCACCGGCATCGTCGACGTGTTCGAGGCGCCCTATGGCGGCTTTTGCACCACCTTCTCGCGCTCGAATGACCGCTTCAACCTCGCTGAGCTGAGCGCCGGCCTGGGCGAGCGCTTCGAGACCATGCGCATCTCGCTCAAATTCTATTCCTGCGTCGGCAGCAACCACACGACCCTCGACGCGATCCGCGATATCCGCAAAAAACGCCCCTTCGGGCTCGACGAGCTCGACAAGATCGTGGTGCACGGCTCGCAGGTCACGGTCGACCACGTGGGCTGGCCCTACCGGCCCGACAGCATGACCACGGCGCAGCTCAATCTTCCGTTCTGCGTGGCGCGCATCGCCTTGTCGCGCAAGGTCGAGGTCGTGCACGATCCGCAGATCACCGCGCTCGGCTCCGCTTTCCGCCACAAGGCGCGGGTGGACGTGCATTTGCGCGACGGGTCCGTGCATACGGAGACCCGCGAGGCGCCGCGCGGCAGCGAGCAGTCTTTCGCGAGCGCCGATGACATCGTCGCCAAGTTCCGTGCGCTGACCCGCACGGTGTTGCGGCCGGACCGCCAGCAAGCACTGATCGACGCCGTGCTGGGCTTGGACCAATTGGCGAAGGCGAGAACGCTGACCGACCTCCTGAGGGTCGATTGAAGGGTAGGGCGCGTCCCCCAGGCGGCGTCATGCCCCGCGAAAGCGGGGCATCCAGCAAACGACGACATTGCCCGGAAACGCTTGCGGGTCCTGGATCGCCCGCTTTCGCGGGCGATGACGACAGCAATAGAGAGAGAACTTTACGCCTGAAGCAGCGGCCGCAACTCGATCACGCGGCCCATGCGTTCGAGCGACGCGACCGCCTCGACGAGTTGCGCGGCGCGCGCCGCGCCGACCACCGGGGCCGTCAGGTCGCGCGCCTTGTCCTCGACCTCGGCGGTTTCCATCGGATTGTCGGGCGTGCCGCGCACCGCGGTGGTGCGATGGCGCAGCGTGCGGCCGTCCGTCGTCTCGACCGCGACGATCGCCTGGCGGGCCGGCACCGCGACGGTGAGCTCCGGGCTCGGCACCACGGTGATGCGGGCCCGGATCGCGCGCACGGCCGGATCGGCCATCCGGGCATAATCATGCGCGCTCGCGAAGGTGAGGGCGCCGTCGGCGAGCGTGAGCGCCAGCAGGTGCTGCAGGCAGATATCCGGGATCGTCCGGTCGTTCACGATATGCAGGCGGTCGTCCGGCATGTCGACCGTCATCCGGCGCACATTGTGGGCCGTCAGCCCATGCTCGGCCATCAGCAGCGTCAGCGCATCGAGCGCCGCCTGGATCGGCGATCCCACGCACCATTTCTTGATCGAGGCCTGCATGATCTCGAAGCGCGACCCGAGCCCGGCCACAAGCTCGTCGGGCGCCGCGGTTGCGGCGAGCGCCGTGAACAGGTTGTGCGTGCCGCCAAATGGGTCGTCGACCGCCGTGAAGCCGGCCGCCACCATGGTGGCGGCCGCGACCCCGTTGCGGGCCCCCATGCCGCCGAAGTCGAACGCCTTCTCGATATGCTCCTGGTCGCGCGACCAGAACGCGACGCCGGACGCCTGCTGGGCCGTATAGGACAGGACGTAGCGGACCTGCGTGTCGTCGAGCCGCAACAGCGCCGCGGCAGCGGCGGCCGCGCCGAACACGGTCGCGAGGCTGTGCGAGCTGCGGCTTGCGGTGTCGGAACGGCGCAACCCGAGCGCCGGTGCGATGCGGGCCCCGACATCATATCCGAGCGCCACGGCCTTGATCAGATCGGCGCCGCCGAGCCCGGCCTCCTCGGCCACCGCCAGCGCGGCCGGGACGATGCCGCAGCCGGGATGAAAGCGCCCGCCCAGGTGTGAATCATCGGTCTCGTCCGCGTGGCCCATCATGCCGTTGGCGAGCGCCGCATTGACCGCCGAGGTGACGATGCGCGTGCCGATCACGGTCGCTTCCGGCCGGCCGCCCAGGCGGTCCACATAGGCGGCCGCGAGCTCGCCCGGCTTGAGGCGCGAGCCCGACAGCATGGCGGCGAGCGTGTCGAGCACGTGCAACTTCGTCTTGGCGACGACGTCGGCGGGCAGCTCGTGCGCCATCGTGCCGGCGATGTAGCCGGCGAGCGCACGCGTGACCGCGGAAATCTCAGGGTTTGTGGTCATGCGGCGCTCCCCGCCAACGCAAAAAGGATTCAGGCCCAAATTTTAGGCACGCGCCACATTTTTGATCAACAGACCAGATGGCTGCCACTTGCTTAGTTATCAGGCATCCCGGGCCCATTTCCGATTCCAGGCGATCTCAGGACTTTAGCTGGTATTTCGGGCTTGGCACGCTCCTTGCGGCTTCCTCGCGAGCGGACCGGCAACCGGCCGCGACGCGCGTAGACAGAGAGGAAAAAAAGCAATGCTCAATCCCATACGTACGGTCGCGCGGCGACCGTTCTTGCGCCAGGCGCTGGCCGCCACGGCGGGACTGGCGCTCGGGCTTGCGGCGGCGCTGCCCGCCCAGGCGCAGGACACCATCAAGGTCGGCATTCTCCATTCGCTCTCCGGCACCATGGCGATCAGCGAAACGACGCTGAAGGACGTGATGCTGATGTTGATCGACGAGCAGAACAAGAAGGGCGGCCTGCTCGGCAAGAAGCTCGAGGCCGTCGTGGTCGATCCGGCCTCCAACTGGCCGTTGTTCGCCGAGAAAGCGCGCGAGCTGATCAGCAAGAACAAGGTCGCGGCTGTGTTCGGCTGCTGGACCTCGGTGTCGCGCAAGTCCGTGCTGCCCGTCTTCAAGGAGCTCAACAGCATCCTGTTCTACCCGGTCCAATACGAGGGCGAGGAGAGCGAGCGCAACGTGTTCTACACCGGCGCCGCCCCCAACCAGCAGGCGATCCCCGCCGTCGACTACCTGATGAAGGACGAGAAGGTGAAACGCTGGGTGCTGGCCGGCACCGACTACGTCTATCCGCGCACCACCAACAAGATCCTCGAAGCCTACCTCAAGGCGAAGGGTGTGGCCGCCGAGGACATCATGATCAACTACACGCCGTTCGGTCATGCCGACTGGCAGACCATCGTGGCCGACATCAAGAAGTTCGGCTCGGCCGGCAAGAAGACCGCCGTCGTCTCCACCATCAACGGCGACGCCAACGTGCCCTTCTACAAGGAGCTCGGCAACAAGGGCATCAAGGCCAAGGACATCCCGGTCGTCGCCTTCTCGGTCGGCGAGGAGGAGCTGGCGGGCCTCGACACCAAACCGCTGGTCGGCCACTTGGCGGCCTGGAACTATTTCCAGTCGATCAAGGACAAGGGCAACGAGGAATTCATCGCCAAGTGGAAGGCCTTCACCAAGAACCCGAAGCGCACCACCAACGATCCGATGGAAGCCCATGTGATCGGCTTCGCCATGTGGGTCGCGGCGGTGCAGAAGGCCGGCACCACCGACACCGACAAGGTGATCGCCGCGTTGCCCGGCACCAAGGCGCCGAACCTGACCGGCGGCGTCTCCGAGATGCTGCCGAACCACCACATCAGCAAGCCGGTGTTCATCGGCGAGATCAAGGGCGACGGCCAGTTCAACGTGGTGTGGAAGACGCCGGGCCTCGTTCCGGGCGCCGCGTGGTCGCCGTATCTCGAGGGCTCGAAGGATCTGGTCGCCGACTGGGTCACCCTCAAATGCGGCAACTACAACAAGGTGACCAAGAAGTGCGGGGGCGCTTGAGCCCGTTCGCTCGAGCCGCGTGACCGAAACCGGGAGGCGGCGGACGTCCGCCGTCTCCCACCGACAAAATGCCGGGGCATGACTGCGATGCGTTTCCTGTCCGATCGCCTCGTCGCGTTGCTGTTTGTGCTCGTCCTGCTGGGCGCGGCATCGGGGGCACACGCCGCAAGCTTCAATGAGGCGCTCACCCGCTTTGCGGCCGACGATTACGACGAGACCGAAGCCGGCATCGGCGAGGTCGCGGCGAGCGGAAACCCGATGGCGGCGAGCGTGCTCGACGCCCTGCAGGACGGCCGCCTGCTCTACGGCGCCGACAAGA
>WNFK01172522.1_pt1 | contig 14069 bp, 13 predicted proteins | sample 5400281 | NCBI WGS metagenome assembly WNFK01 (sample SAMN13153350, study PRJNA577476) | soil metagenome | isolation source: 20 cm soil on Douglas fir-dominated hillslope | place: USA:California | collected 2013-09-17 | reverse complement strand
CGATAGATCGTGCATACTTGCCCCGATGGAATTATTTTGGAGCCTGACAGAAGCTGGTCGCAAGATGACGCTGGAGGTTTGTAGCGAACAGTCCCAATCGAGTCACATCGGTTTCAGGAAGACTAAGCAAAAAAAGCACAGAAAAACGCGGCGGTTATAAGCTAATCACCGGTCTTATTACTTTCTCTTCCAGCCATGTCGACAATTCCGCGAGGCTTCTCGCGCTTATTTCGTGTCCCATTGGATATTCCCGGAAAGTCAGCGGCACCCGCAGTTGGCGTAGCGTCTCAACGGAGCTTCGCGCGCGAGCGACTTCGATCATCGGATCTTGGGTGCCGTGCTGCACCAGCGTCGGCAATGATTGCACCGCGTCAGTGACGTTCAGTCGCGGTACCAATTCCTGCGGCAGCCAACTGCTTAGCACTGCCAGAGCGGCGAATCGTTCAGGATTTGGCAGCGCCAGGCTATACGCCATCACGCCACCCTGGCTGAAGCCGAGCACGACTAACTTCTTCGGATCGATCGGATACGATTTCAGACACTCGTCGAGAAACGCCTGTAGCTTTTTCTGCGAGCTCAACATTGCCTCGACATCGGGCGCACCGCCATTGCTCATCGGGTACCAGGCGTAGCCGACGGCCTCGGGACCGATCGGCGTTTCCAGTGGCCCCTGCGGGCAGATCATCAAAAATTTTCCGCCGCAGAGATAGGGCGCGAGGCCGAGTAAATCGAAGGCGTTGGCGCCGCGCCCGTGCAGCGTCAGAACGGTTGGAAACGGTCCGTCGCCGGCAGGTTGATACAATGTGTGAATGAGCTGCACGAGTGACCTCCGCTGGTTGCTTTAATCTTTTAGTTGCTCCAGTCGTTTTATACCGAGTCGCAATGACAGCGTTACCACCGCCGCGGTCAAAGCTGCAACCGTGATCAGCGATGGCGCGATGAGCGCGAGGGGCGGCGCTAAAGCGCGGCCCGGGCGCAAAGACGCCATGGCCAATTGATAAATCGGCCAGGCTTCGATAGCGACCGCCAGCGCGATGAAAACGACGCTGAGGATCATCGCCACCGCGCCGCCGAAGCTGGTCGGGATTTCCGCGGCGTTGTCGTAGTTGAAATTTGGATAAAGCGCGCCCAGACCGACGCCGATGGCGGCGATTCCGAAGGTCATGAGGCAAACCGTGATGAGGGAGAGCGCCATCATCCAATCCGGCACGTGGAGCAAGAGGTTGCTTAGGAACACCAGCAATTCACCGAGTACGAGCAGCGGCACGAAAATCAGCCAGAACTTGCTCCACAGCAAGGCGCGCAGCGAAATCGGCGAGCTTTGCAAAATCCAGAAAGCTTTTCCTTCCAGGCTGATCGCCGGAAAGGCAAAGCGCACGGCGACGGCGCTGAGCACGAAACCGGCGAGCGCCAGGTTAGCGAAAGAGACCAAGGTGCGCAGTGTCCCGGCGGGCATCGGCGAGCGCTCCAACGGCAGGACTTTGAAGTTATAAAGATAGACCACGATCAGCGCGAGCAGAAGAAAAAGCTGCGACCATTGCGTGGTGTCGCGCAGGAAAGTCTTGATGTCTTTGATCATGATCGCGCGCGTCATTTCCGGAAACAGACGCGTCGCGCCATCGAGCAGCCGATCGAGCCATGGAAATTTGCGCCGCCCCTGGCGCGACTCTTGCGCCTTGGACCAGCCTTCGAAGTACACGGCGCCGGAGATCCATGAAGCGGCGACCGGCAGAAATAGCGCGTAGCTCGCCAATAAAGCGAAGAAGAAACCCTGTTCGGTTTCGCGATTGAACAAAGTTCCGGCCAAGATGTCGGCCGACCAACTGCTCGGCAGAAAGGGCGACGACGGCGTTTCCATGGCGCTCAAGAATTGCATGAAGTTGCCGAACGATTCGGGTTGCACCAGCCGCTCGGGCTGAGAGAAGCGAAAGAGAAAAAACATGACGACGAAGGCGATCAAGCCGATAAAAAACAGCACGTCGCGAATTCTTTTTGCCGGCAGAAAATAAACGAGCAGATGCGTGATAACGATCCCAAGCGCCGCCGGTATGACTAGAAACAGCGGCAAAATGAGCCCGATCCAGACGTACAAGATCCAGCCGCCGCCGAATACCGAGCCGTAGGCGGCAAAGATCGGTAAGCTGAAAAACAACACCATCCAGGATGAGTTGACCGTGGTTTGAATGAGCCGCGCGAAGAAAAAGGCGTCGCGTGAAACCGGCGTGGCGTGAATGAGGTCTAAATCGCGCGCGAGAAAATAGGTCGACAGGGATGCGACCAGGTTGCTGAACAAAAGCATCGACAAAAAAGTCAGCAGGATGATCAACAACAACTGGTAAGCCAACCCGGGCCCGAGATCGAAAACGGTTTCGAAATAGCGCAAAACCCGCCGGATGACGAGATAAGTGCCGATCCAGAAGCACACCGCCAAGCCGGCCAGCAGCAACCGGCGCGGCCAAGAGCCGCCGCTGCGAACGAGGGAATTTTTCCAAGAAAGCCAAAGCGGAGAGAGTAACAGCGCAACCGAGCTCATGAAGTTTATTCCGTCGCGGCTAGGCCGTGCTCTTGGTCGCGGGTCAATTCCAAAAAGACGCTTTCGAGATTGCCATGATTACCCGTCGCTTGGCGGTGCAGCTCGGCCATGGTGCCGCAGGCGATGAGCTTGCCCTTTTGGATGATGCCGATCCGGTGGCAAATTTCCTCGGCGACGCTGATGCTGTGCGTCGAGAGAAAAATCGTCGTGCCGTTTTTTGCCAGCGCACGGAAGAGATCTTTGAGTGTGCGCGCGCCGCGCGGGTCCATGCCCACCATCGGCTCGTCGATGATCAGGATGCGCGGTTCATGGATCAGCGCGGCGCAGACGACCAGCCGCTGTTTCATGCCGTGCGAATAACCTTCCACGAGCTCGTCTTGCCAAGCGCTCAACTCCAAATGGTCGAGCATCTCCGCTAGGCGCTGTTTCAACCTGTTGGATTCCATGCGATGGAGCTTGCCAACGAATTGCAAAAATTCTCTGCCGCTCAGTTTTTCATAAATGAAAGGCCGATCGGGAATAAATCCGGCGATGGCCTTGGCCTGTTGCGCCGCCGCAACTACGTCGTGGCCGTCGAGCAGAACCTGACCCGAGGTGGCTTTCAAGATGCCCATCATGACCCGGATCGTCGTCGTCTTGCCCGCGCCGTTGGGACCAAGAAAGCCGAAGATTTCGCCCGCCGGCACGAGGAGATCGAGATCGTCGACGGCGGCGAGCTTGCCGTAGTGCTTGGTGAGGTGGATGAGTTGAATCATTTTAATTTTGGATTTTCGATTTTGGATTGTCGGAACTGAGAAGCAGCTATGCCTGCCACAATCTAAAATCCAAAATGAGTTCCTTCCTACAAGACTTCAATTTTCAGGTTGCCGATCAATTGCAGGATGTCGATTTGCCGATCGATTTCGCCTTCGAGAAACTTGATATGCGTCACGTCGGCGGGAAATTGATTGAGCACTGGGTCGAGCGATACCCAGTCGCCGAGCCAGACTTCGGACCAGGCGTGGTAGTAAAAAGCGCCGCGCAGATAGACCACGCCGACGACCGTTTTCGCCGGGATGCCCGCGGCGCGAGCCAGGGCATTGAACAGCACCGTGTGTTCGTTGCAGTCGCCTTTTCTGGTTTGCAGGACTTCGAGCGCATTCGGGATGCTGACCGTCGGCTCCTTGGCGATTTCCTTGTAGACCCAGTCTTTGATTTTAAGCGCCGCCCTGAGACCATTGGTTTCGCCTTGGACGATTTTCGCGCTGAACGCGCGGATACTAGGGTGGTCGGTTTGCAAAAAAGGTGTCGGCTGCAAGTAGGACGCTAGACGCGGCTCTTTAACCGGAATACTTTGCGCGCGGACTTGCTTCATTTCTTCGCGGCGGATTTCCAAGCGATCGCTGTCGAGCCGTTGGCGTCCGCCGTTGAGCGCAAAATTGACGAGACTGATACCGCTGAGTTTTAGCCGGAGCGCGGCTTTCGACTGAGGATCGGCGATCGGCGTCGTAACCGGTATGGCGGTTTGCGCGATGATGTCCAACGACACCGCTCGCGAGGGCAGATTCTTAGCGTCCTCGACGCTCTGACGCAACAATGATAAACCTGCCGGCGACTGCTCCTTCAGCGTGCGCCCCTGGCCATCGACCCACGAGACCACGGAAATGCCGCGAAAGCTTTGACGCAGCCGGATTGCCGGCTCGGTGCGGGCGCCGATGCGAATCTGTTCGCGGCCTTCGATCACGACCGTGGTCACTTGCTGCGATAAAGTCGAAGGATCGAAAGTGTTGAATAGAAATTTTTTCCCAGTTTCCAACTGCTGGGTTACGACGTAAGGCTTTAAAGCGGCGAGCAGGTAAGGCGCTTGGCTTAAGATTAACTCGCGGCGCGATTTATGTCCCGCCGAGTCGATCTCCACGCTCAGGTTTCGATCCTTGACTGCGCCGCGCGCACTAAAGCGAATCTCTTTGGAGTGGAGCTCGAAAGCGAACTTTTCCAGGATCCAATCTTCGTTGGCTTCCATTTCCAGACTGGTGGCGGCGGGCTGGACGGTGCCGAGCAGATTCAGGTTCAATAGCGATCGATCGTGAAGCTTGTAGCCCTTTGATTTGGGTGTGATCGTTTGAGTCGCATAGCCGATCTTTTCGCCGCGGTAAAATACGCCCCACCATTCTTCGATGTTGTCGGTGATTTTTTCGCTGCCGCGAAGCGTAATGACCGGAGCGGGCGCGCCGATTTGACGCTGGATGAACAAACCGTTCATCACGCACCAGAAGAGCACGATGCCTACGCCGATGGATTGTTTCACAAGCATGCGGTAGGCGTATATGGTAAAGGCTTACCGCGCCGGGTTCAAATGAATTAAGGAATCTAATTGGAAGACAACCGCGCAGATGTAAAATTTGCCGCCGACCGGATGCTCGGTAGGTTGGTGAAGTGGCTCCGGGTGATCGGTCAAGATGTCATTTACGGACAGCACCTGAGCGGCTATGGATTGATCCGCGCCGCGCGCGCTGAAGGGCGTCTCATACTCACTCGCGACGGGCATCTAAAGCACAAGCAGCCGCCGCCATTCTTATTTATCCATAGTGACCATTACCGTGATCAACTGCGGCAGGTGATTACGGCGTGTGGTTTAAAGCCGGGTCAAGCCATGTTTACGCGCTGTATCGAGTGCAACGCCGGACTGCAGGCCAAGTCTAAAGAAAGCGTTGCCGGCGCCGTCCCACCGTACGTCTTTTCGAGCCAAGAAAAGTTTTCCTGGTGTCCCGCCTGCCATAGGATTTTTTGGGCGGCGACGCATCAGCAGAAAATGCTGCAAGAGCTCAAGAATTTAGGGCTCAGCTGATCTAGAATTCATCACTATCGTATGTTAAAAGACATGACTGTTCATTAAATTTTTTCCCCGGTTCAGCCAAAGGCTGATCAGCTTTCAGCTGAAGCTCAGACAGTCGGTAGAGTCTTGTATACGCGGTAAGTAACTCTGGCGGTGACGGGGTGTTCTACGTTTATGTCTTACGTAGCTTGAGAAACGACAAGCGGTACGTCGGTTACAGTGGCAAGGCCCCGATGGAGAAACTTGCGGAGCACAATGGAGGGGCGACTCGATGGACCCGGAATAACAGACCGCTCAAACTTATCCACTATGAGAGGAATTTGGTGATGCCAAGTGTGCTAGGGAGCGCGAAAAATTTCTAAAATCCGGACGGGGTAGGCAATGGCTCAACGAGAACGTCAAGGATTAGATTGATCAGCATTCTGGAAATTTTGTTGCAACTAGAAAAAGACTCGTCGATACTATAATAAATAATCGAATTTCATTTCCCCGGTAGCTCAGTCGGTAGAGCAGTTGGCTGTAGAGGGTGTGGGCGCTAATGGGAGGTGTTAGTCCCGGTATTGTCATCGGGAAGCCCACGCTAAGTTGCAGCATTCCGTCGCGAGGCGGAATGAAAAATCGGGTGAATTCAGGGAAGCCTAAGGAGGAAATCCCATTTTCCTCGACGGTAATCCTGAGCGAAGCCTGCCAAAGGGGAGTTGCGGTAGGCAGGAACGTGCAGAGACTAGAGGTTGAGGACCCCAACCAATAAACCTCATAAGCGCCCGACATCCGCCTGAGGCGGATGATGAGATAGTCCAAGCCTGGCAGAAATGCCGGGGCACTTGTAACCAATTGGTCGGGGGTTCGAGTCCCTCCCGGGGAGCCAGCTTTCAACTCCGCTTCGGTGACGATCGGTTATCGAAGCGGAGTCCACCCATCTCCATGAATGAGTTATTCAAGCACCAGGAGGTTTTTCCATGGCATCGTCGAAACAGGTCGTAGGCAATCCAACGCCAAGAGTCGAAGGCGAGCTAAAAGTCAGCGGCGCGGCGAAATACGCCGTTGATATCACCGTGCCGGGCATGTTGTGGGGAAAACTGCTTCGAAGCCCGATCGCTTCAGGGAAAATCAAAAGCATCAATACCAGCCAGGCGGAAGCGCTGCCGGGCGTGTACGCGGTCGTCACCGGCGAGGACTGTGCCGGTTTGAAAATAGGCCGGCGGCTTTACGACATGCCGGTCCTTGCCGACGGCGAAGTGCGGTTCGTCGGCGAAAAAGTAGCGGCAGTGGCGGCGGACGATGAGCTTATCGCCGAAGAGGCGTTGACTCTAATCGAAGTCGAATACGAAGAAACAGAGCCGTTGCTTGATCCGGTCGAAGCCCTCAAGCCCGGCGCGAAATTGCTTCATCCGGACGTCGTAAACTACAAGGGCTTGCCCAAACCCTTGAAGGAGCCCACTAACGATTTTGTCTACGTCACCTGGGGCAAGGGCGATCTCGAAACCGGCTTTCGCCAGGCGGACATCATCGTCGAAAATACCTTTACCACGCCGGTGGTTCATCAGAGTTACATCGAACCGCATTCCTGCGTCGTCAGCACCGCGGCGGACGGTTCGGCGGAGTTCTGGTCATGCAGCAAGGTGCCCTATGGCGTGCGCGAGCAAGTCGCCAACGCGCTCAAGCTGCCGCAGGAGAAATTGAACTTCAATCCGGTTTACATCGGCGGCGACTTTGGCGGCAAAGGCGATTTCATGGATCTCGCCGTCGTTTATCTTCTCTCCAAAAAAGCCGGCCGGCCGGTAAAGTTAGTGATGGATTACGAGGAAGAATTCATTGCTGGTAATCCGCGCCATGCGTCGATCATTCAAGTTAAAACGGGCGTAAAGAAGGACGGCACTTTGGTTGCGCATCGCATGAGTTTCATCTTCGACAGCGGCGCTTATGGCGCGTTTAAGCCCAACGCCTTCCTCAATGGTCCGCATCTGTCGGCCGGACCTTACAAGATCCCGCACGTGTTTCTCGAAGAACATATGGTTTACACCAATAAAATTCCTTGCGGCCACATGCGCTCGCCCGGCGACCCTCAGGGATTCTTTGCCAATGAGAGCCAGATGGATTTGATCGCGAAAAAATTGGGCATGGACCCGATCAAACTGCGTCAGAAAAATTTCATGCACGACGGCGATATCGATCCGACGGGCGAAGAGTACAGCTACATTAAAACCGACGAGACTTTAAAAAAGGCGCTGGACGATTCCGGCTACCAAAAACCCAAGCCGAAAAACGTCGGAAGGGGTGTTGCCTTGGTACAATGGACGCCCGCCGGCGGGATTGGCACGGTGGCGATCTCGCTGGACGAGAACGGCGTTGCGACGATTTCCTCTGCGATGGCGGATCAAGGCGCGGGCACTTACACGATTCTGAGCGAAATCGTCGCGGAGGAGCTTAAAATCCCGCTCAGCCAGATCAGGATTCGGCAACTAGATACGCAGACAGGTATCAAAGATACCGGCGTCGGCGGCAGCCGAGCGACGCGTGTCTATGGGAACGCCGGTTATACGGCGGCGCTCAAGGCCGTCGATGCGATCAAGCAAGCGGCGGCGGAGCAAATGGGGGCGGCGCCGGATCAAATTACGCTCGCGAAAGGAGCGGCGCTGCATCCGCGCATGGAACGACGCTTGACCTACGGCGAAATTGTCAAAGCCAAGGGATCACCGATCGCCGTCGATGCGACGTTTAACGATAATTCCAAGATTCACGCAGCCTCGATGTGTGTCCAGGTGGCGGAAGTGGAAGTCGACCCGCAAACCGGACAGGTCGAGCTCAAAAAATTCACTTCCACGCATAACACCGGGACAGTGCTCAATCCGCTGATGCATCAGGGACAGATCGAGGGCGCCAGCATGACCGGCATCGGCTATACAATGATGGAAGAAGTGATCATCAACGACGGTAAAGTGGCGACGACTCACTTCGGCGAATACAAAATCCCGACGATCAAGGATATTCCGGTATTCAAAGGCTCGGTGACCGAAGCGCCGCACGGAGCCGGGCCTTATGACAGCATGCCGATAGGCGAGACCGGCAATATTCCCACTGCTGCTGCGATTGCTAACGCAGTCGAAGATGCCTGCGGCATACGCATCAAGGACCTGCCGATTACTGCGGAAAAAATTTACGCAGCGCTGCACGGCGCGAAGTGATGCATGTCGACGCTTCCGGGAACCATCGATCTCGGAAAGTTTCGGGTCGTGTACGAAGAGGAGCGGGAAGGGCCGTCGAACGGCGCTGACGGTTATCTTCTACAGCAGCGTGCCATCATTCGTCTGAACGAAGCGCTCGTCAAGCTGGCGCAGCCGGAAGATTACACAGTTTATTGCGACGACGAGAATTTCAAGAAACAAGCCGGCAAGCGCCCCTCGGCGTTGCAATATTTCATCGCCTCTGTCGGCTTTTGCATGTTCAGTCAACTGAAGCGTTTTGCCGCGAAAGCCGATGTTCCGATCGACGATCTTGAAATGGATCTACGCATGACTTACGACTTGAGCGGTAAGTTTCCGATCAAAAATTTTTCCGACGCAGCGCAGGGAATCAGTTACATTTTCAAGATCAAAAGTCAGTCACCGCTTGAGAACGTAATTAAAATCGCCCAAGCGGCCGATAAAGGCTGCCATACGGTCAACTCCATGCGTAAACGTATGCCGGTGTCGGGAAAGCTGATTCTCAATGATTGGGAATACGAAATCAGAGATTAGTGTGACGGTGCCCCGCGCGTAAAGGCGGGTTGAAACCGATGGTAAAATTAACGGTCGGAGATCAGTTCCCCACAGCGACCCTCAAGATATCGACGGCATGACGGTCGAATTCCCCGCGGTCTTCGCGACAGCGCCGTCCACGGTGATTTTCTTTACCGCGGCCGCTGGTGACCTCGGTGCCGGGCCCCAGGTGACGGCCTTTGTTTGTGAATGGGAAAGATATCTCGAAGGAAATGTGCAGATCCTCGGTGTCAGCGTCGAGCCGCCCGAGGAGGGAAAGAAATTTCTCGAACGAGTCACACGTAACTGCCAAGAAGACCGGCCGCATATTCCATTGGATCCGTATCCGCTGCGCCTTTTGTGTGATCCGGATGCCACGCTCATTCGAGCCGTCGGCACAGAAAACGAAGGTCATTGGGCCGGACTGATTGCTGCCCCGGTGACCTATGTAGTTAAACCGAGGGCCAATCGACACCGCTGGCGGATGGAAATTATGGGCCCGCTTAAGTTAATTTGCGATCTTCAGCGCGACGCCGAGCGGCAATGGATTATCCCCGACGCTCAGCGCTGTACCGAGTTTCTCCAACTCCCAGGACGAGATCGTTTCCTTAGTAATCGGCTCCTTGGCGGCGACGGTTGATTTATCGGGTTGGGGCAGCTTGACCAGATATTTCACGTTGCTGCCGTCACTCAAGGTCAGCGAGAGAACCATATCTTTGCCTTCTTGTGACCCCAGGGTCTGGAGCGAAGCGACCCGATTCGAAAGAGCGGCTTTGTTCACGGTGTCTACGTAGAGCCAGATAAAGGCGCCGATTGTCACGAGCAAAATCAGCCAGCCGTACTGGCCGGTCCGTTTCTGTCGTTTCATTGCGCGGCTACGCTGGCGATCGAAGAACTGACGGAAAGACTCTCTTTCGGCTGCCAATTGCTTAGCCGGATCTTGCTCTGGAGAGCTTGGCGGCTGATCGAAAGAGAGCCCGATGCTGTTCAGTACCATACCGACGATGATCAAGACTAATGGGACGGCAATCACCAACATGGGATGCATAGCTCTCTCCTTATGCAGGCGTTGGATGGCCCCGCGGATATAGGAAGAGGATGGGGAGCAAGACCGGGGAAACGATTCGGCGATGAAACATCGTCGAAATTCATGCCACGGTTAAATTAATGGTCGCCGGTCTTTTGCCTCTTGCGCGCCGCTAAGATCAAGGCATGACCTCACCGGACTCTATAAGAATCCAGCCGCGCTCGCAAATGACACCGGTTTCGCGAGCCTATTTTGTTGTCGCCATGAGATGGCGCAAGGCTGGATCGCAGCGGCGCAGTTTCTTGAGGGCGATAACTTCGATTTGGCGAATTCTTTCGCGCGTGATGCCGAATACCTTACCGGTTTCCTCAAGCGTGTGGCTTGTCTTTTGTCGGATGCCAAAGCGCATGCAGATAATTTTTTCTTCGCGGGGCGTGAGGGTCGTCAGAAGTCTTTGCATCGCGCGTTTGAATGTTGCATCGATGAGCAGCGCCTCAGGATCCGCGGCATGCTCATCCCGGATCATGTCTGCCAAGCAGCTCTCACCATCTTCACCCAACGGGATATCCAGCGAGATCGGTTCTTTGACTAAATTTAAGATCGTATGAACTTTGGCCTCCGGTACCGCCATACGCACGGCGATTTCCTGGGACGTTGGCCTGCGGCCGAGTTGGCGTCCGAGACTCTCGAGGGTGTGCGACACTTTATTGGTCAGCTCGACCATGTGAACCGGGATGCGGATGGTGTGCGCATGATCTGAAAGCGAGCGAGTGACCGCTTGGCGTATCCACCAACTGGCGTAGGTCGCGAAGCGGAAACCAAGCCGGTAATCGAACTTATCGACGGCGCGCAGCAGGCCGATATTACCTTCCTGAATGAGATCCAAGTAACCGAGTCCGTGGCCGCAATATTTCTTCGCAATGGCGGCGACTAAGCGCAGGTTTGCCTGGACAAAATGGCTTTTCGCCGCGGCGACCTGCGCCCTTTTACTGAGAATCGTTTCGAGCTTGCGTCCGAGTTCGGCGATGGGCATGCCGATCGCCTTTTCCGTAGCCTGGATTTGTTTGCGTTGTTTCGGCTGCCTGGGTTCGTTTTCTAGGAGCTCTTTGGCGCGTTCGTAGACGTCGCTGTGTCGCTGGATGATCGCGTCGATATGCTGCTGGGTGAGATCGAGAGATTTTATCGCTCCGGCGATCTTTTTTCCTCGCTTGAGGATTATCATTTCGCGCGCGCCGGTCGCGGACTTGTCCGAACGCGCGGCGGTCGGTCGACCGTGATTGGCCAAGCGCCGCAGTTTACGCACGCCCGCTTGAAAGCGGGATCTTAGCATGCGGTCGTCATCAAAATGCTCCCCGGAAATCTCGACGTGCAGCTTGACGATGTCGCGCATGCTCAATTGTCCTGCGGCAACCGTTTCGCCAAGCTCAAGCGCATAGCGGAGCGCCAGGAGCGATGAGAGCGCTTCTTCGACGATTTGATTTTGTCCCTCTTCGATCTGCCGCGCCAAGCTGATTTCCTCGTCACGGCTAAGCAGCGGAACGGAGCGTATGTCCTGGAGATAACGGACGATCGGGTTAGGCGCGGCAAGCAGTGTGTCGTTTTTGTCGTCGTCTTCCAGCTCCTGCTCGTCGGTGGCCGAGACTGTTTCTAGCGACTCCAGATCCGTGACTTCTACATCGGCCGAAAGGAGCGTAGCCGCGGGCAAACTTTCCGGATCGAATTGCACCAATATTTCAATCTCGGAGGTGTTTCCCATTGCGGCTGGCGATAGTTGGAATTCACCCGGCATGTCTGCAATATTTTCGTTCATCATTTTCACCTTGCCGGTCAGCGGCGACGTTTGAGCGCGTTTAAGAACGGAGCGCTAGCGAAATTAGATTGGCAGCAGCTATCTGAGGGAGGAGCCCAATCGTGAAATCACGACCGCTTTCAGGAAATAAATGCTGGACCGATCTATTTGTCGAGGGGTTTGTAGCGCTACAGTAGGTTGATTGCGTCAGTTTGTCAACGTGAATGTGGCTCATGGTGACGTATGAGTCTGTGTGTAAATTGGTGGGAGAGAGGGAGAGGGAAAAAAATGGCTTTCAGATTTGGCCGAGGAAAGGAGATCTCAAGCTGGTTGAGGTTAAGGCGCAGGGTATTTTTCGATTGGGAAAAAACAGAAGGGGTGCTAACTCCAGAGTTGTGCAACCAACACAAACAACCGGAGGGCACCCCCATACTGCTCGATCAACGCCCAGGAATGTATCGCGCACGATCAATGAGATCAACGCTTTTGAATGGGAGGGAGACTTTAAACCGATGGTACGCCAAGCTCTAAAGGAGCTTTTGGAGAACCGCTTGGACCAACCGTTTACCCAGCTCGAACCGACTCTGCAAAAACGCCACGAGGGAACCGGATTGGGGCTTCATCTTTCCAAGCGACTGGCCGAGCTTTTGGGCGGTGTCCTTACCGCTGAGAGCGAGTACGGCAAAGGTTCGACCTTCACCCTAACGATACCGCACAACGTTTAATCTAGAGCAGCGCAAATCCTTGTACTATTTGCTCGTGCGCATTGCGCCGTGAGCACTTATCAGCCCGTTCCATGATAGATTTCGCCCAGGCCTTGTCAGGCAAAATTTTCTCGCATAAGATCGCGCCTGAATTTGTTTTTGGGAGAGCAGCGCGATGATATTTGACGGCAAGATCGATCTCGACGTCCCGGTTCAGAAGGCCTGGGACTTTTTGATCGACATCAATAAATTTTCTACTTGTTTGCCCGGCATCGATGAGGTCAAGCAGATCGATGATAAAACCTTCGACGGGATTATCTCGGCGGCGGTGGGGCCGATCTCGGGGAAGTTCAACTTTCGCTCGACGATCCTCGAAAGCCGGCCACCGGAGCAGATGGTGGTGCGGACCGAAGGCGTGGATTCGGTGACCAAAAGCACGGTGAACGCCGACATGACCGTTGACCTGCGCGCTGCATCGGATCACAAAACGCAAATGGACTACAAAGCCGATGTAAAGATCAAAGGGCGGCTGGGCATTCTCGGCGACATGGTTTTGCGCGCGACGGCGACGTTGATTCTCCAGGAATTCACCAAGCGGCTGCATAAGGGGCTTGATGAACAAGTGTGATTTAGTATGGCGAAAGCGGAGCGGGATGGGGAAAGATCTCTCACGGAGCTTATCCTGAGTAAAGCCGAAGGGTTCGAGATGACAGAAGAGAAACGCGAGATGACCGGAAGAATGGCGACGCCCGATTTTCCTTTTCTCTCATTTCGAGCGCGCAGCGAGAAATCTTTCTTCATCGGCAATACTGATTGAGAAAACGACAAGGAGTTTGGAATGGCAGACAAGTACGATGTAATTGTAGTTGGCGGCGGCTCGGCGGGTTGCGTTGCAGCCGCGCGGCTTACGGAGGACCCGAATCGTAAAGTCTTATTGCTCGAGGCAGGACCGGACCCGGAACCGTTGCCGGAATTGGTCGCCGACGCATCGAAGCAAACCAGGCTTTTGCTCGAATCCGACTTCGTCACGATGTTTCCGACGCAGCGCCATTTGGACGGCAGCACCTATTATGCGCTTGCCGGCCGCATCATGGGCGGCGGCTCGTCGGTCAATGTGATGTCGGTGTTGCGACCGCAGCGCTATGACTTGGATCAGTGGGTGGCGGCGGGAAATCCGGATTGGACCTATGAGAAATGCTTGCCGTTCATGAAGAAGATCGAGTCGGATCAGGATTTTCCCGACAGTCCGATTCATGGCAAAGACGGCCCGCTGTACGTCAAGCGTAATTTTACCCTCGATATGGAGGCGTCAGCGCCGGTGCGCGCATTTCTCAACGCCGCGTACGGCATGGGTTTGCCTAAGTGTCCGGACCTCAATGTGCCGGAGCCGTACGGCGTGTGCGCATCACCGTACAATATTAAGGACGGCAAGCGTCAGTCGACCGTGGTCGCTTATTTGAATCA
>WNFK01090197.1_pt1 | contig 14075 bp, 15 predicted proteins | sample 5400281 | NCBI WGS metagenome assembly WNFK01 (sample SAMN13153350, study PRJNA577476) | soil metagenome | isolation source: 20 cm soil on Douglas fir-dominated hillslope | place: USA:California | collected 2013-09-17 | reverse complement strand
CACTGCGGCACCCTGCAACCGCTTCGCGGCTGGGTTTCCCGGCATTACGACCAGCGGCAACCGTCGCCGACGATCGCCTGGCGCGCGCGGCTGCAGGGGGAGTGTCTGCTGCGCACCGAGCTCATGTGCCGATCGGACTATCCGTTGCATTCGTGAATGACAGCTTGGCTATCGATAAATAACGTGCGGTTCGAGCGGAGCTGATCATGGACGCTGTGATTGCGCAGGAGCAGGTGCGAGCCCACTGGGACCGCCAGCCCTGCGATTCGGAGTTGAGTACGCGCGAGCGCCTGTCGCGTGAGTTCTTTCTGGACGTCGAGCGCCAGCGTTATGCCCTGCAGCCCCACATCCTCGAATGCCTGTCGTGGATCGACTGGAGCGGCAAGCGGGTGCTGGAAGTCGGTGCGGGCATCGGCACCGATGCCCGTCGGATCATCGGCGCCGGCGCGCTCTACACGGGCATCAACGTCGACCGCGGGTCGGCCGAGGCGACCGAGCAGGCATTACGCGTCTTTTCACTGCCGGGCGTCTCGCTGCAGCGCGACGCGAGGTCGCTCGACCTCCCGGACGGTGCTTTCGACGCCGTATATTCGTTTGGAGTCCTGCAGCACATTCCCGAAGTGCAGCGCGCCGTCGCCGAGATTCGCCGCGTGCTCAAACCAGGCGGCGACCTTCTTCTGATGCTCTACAACCGCACTTCCATCAACTACGCGCTGGAGATCAGGTTCCTGCGCAAGCTCGGGTTGCGGCTGCTGCGCCTCCCCGGAATGATCGCGCTGCTCGCGCGCCTGGGCCTGCCGCGCGCCAAGCTGGAACGGCACCGCCAGATCTATCTCGAGCGCGGGTGCGCCTCCGAGGATGAATGGCTGGGCCGTAACACCAACGGGCCCGATTATCCGTACTGCAGGGTCTACGACGCTCATGAAGCCCGGCAGTTACTGGCGGGATTCGAGATCCTTCACACTGAGATCCGTTTCTTCGACTACCGTCACTGGGGCGTGCTGGGCCGGCTGCTCCCGAGGAGCCTGCGGCGCGCGCTCGGACGGCGCTGGGGCTGGCATCGGATCGTGCATGCGCGCAAGCCCGCGGCGCGCCTGAGCGACCCGGCTCGAGGCGGAGCGCGCGCGTGAAGATAAGCGTCCTGGGACTTGGCTATGTCGGTACGGTCGTCGCCGGATGCCTGGCGCGCGCTGGCCATGAGGTGATCGGCATCGATACCGAGCTGAGGAAGGTGGAGCTCGTCAACGCCGGCAAGTCGCCGATCATCGAGAAAGAGATCGGTCAGATCATCGCGCAACAGGTCGAAGCCGGCCGGCTGTCGGCGAGCACCGAAGTCACGGTCGCGGTCCAGCAATCCGACCTGATTCTCGTATGCGTCGGGACGCCGAGCCGCAGCAATGGTGACATCGAGCTGCGCCACGTGCGCCGCGTGTGCGAGCAGATCGGCGCCGCGCTGCGCACACACTCCGGGGCTCCAGTCGTGGTGGTGCGCAGCACCTTGCTTCCCGGAACCATGCGCGAGCTCGTGATTCCCACGCTGGAGGCCAGCTCCGGACGGCAAGCCGGGAGCGATTTCGGGGTGTGCGTCAATCCCGAGTTTCTGCGCGAGGGAACCGCGGTACACGACTACCTCAATCCGCCGAAGACCGTAATCGGAGAGCTGACCCGCGCGAGCGGCAACCTGCTTGCGAGTCTGTATGCGGGGCTTCCCGCGCCGCTGATCCGCACCGACATCGACACCGCTGAAATGGTCAAGTACGCGGACAACGCCTGGCACGCGGTCAAGGTCGGCTTTGCAAACGAGATCGGCAACCTCTGCAAGGCAGTGCAGGTGGACAGCCACCGCGTGATGGAGATTTTCTGCCAGGACACCAAGCTCAACCTGTCCGCGTATTACCTCAGGCCGGGCTTCGCCTTCGGCGGCTCGTGCCTGCCCAAGGACCTGCGCGCCCTGCTGCACAAGGCAAAATCGCTCGATGTGTCGCTGCCCATTCTGGGCGCGGTCCTGCCAAGCAACGAGCTGCAGATTGAGCGCGCCGTACAGACGGTGATCGACCACGGCAGCCGCAAGGTTGGCATTCTCGGCTTCAGCTTCAAAGCCGGCTCCGATGACCTGCGCAACAGCCCGGTGGTTGAGCTGACCGAGCGGCTGCTCGGCAAAGGCTTCGAGCTGCGCGTTTATGACAGCAACGTCAGGCTCGCGAGCATCCACGGAGCGAACCGCGACTATATCCTGCACCGCATTCCGCACATTTCCGGGCTGATGGTGTCCAGTATCGATGAGGTGCTGGAGCATGCCGACACCATCGTCATCGGCAACGCGGCGCCCGAGTTCCGCGACATCCCGCGGCGACTTGGGCTTCGTCAGACCCTCATCGACCTGGTGCGGGTCTCCGAGTCCCGCAGTGCCTCCGGCGTCTACGAAGGGATCTGCTGGTGAGGCGGGTCCTGATCCTGGTGGAGAATCTGCCCAGCCCGTTCGACCGGCGCGTGTGGCAGGAGGCGTGTACGCTGCGCGACGCGGGCTATGCGGTCTCGATCATCTGCCCCACCGGACCAGGGTATGAGCGCAAATTCGAGGTCATCGACGCGATCCACATCTATCGGTATCGACTGCCGCTCGAAGCCTCCGGTGCCGCCGCATATGCGCTCGAGTACGCGAGCGCGATCGCAAAGACGTTCCTTCTGTCGTGGCGCGTCCTGCTCACCCGCGGCTTCGACGTGGTGCACGCTTGCAACCCGCCTGATCTGTTGGTGCTGGTCGCAGGATTCTTCAAGTTGTTCGGCAAGAAATTCCTGTTTGATCACCACGATCTCGCCCCGCGGAGCTCTATGAGGCGAAATTCGGGCGGCGTGATTTCCTCTCGCGGCTGATGCTGCGCCTCGAGCGGCTGACGTTCCGCGCTGCCGACGTGTCGATCGCGACCAATGAATCCTATCGGCAGGTCGCGATCGCGCGCGGGCGTATGCCTCCGCAGCGGGTCTTTGTCGTGCGCAGCGGGCCGGATCTGGCGAGGCTGAAGCGGCTTGCGCCGGATGAGCGCCTGAAGTGCGGTCGGCGCTACCTCGTCGGCTACGTTGGCGTGATGGGGCGGCAGGAGGGGATCGACTACCTGCTGCGGGCGGTGCACCACATTGTGTTCAGTCTGCAGCGGCGCGACATACAGTTCGGGCTCGTCGGTGGTGGCACGTCACTTGAGCCGATGAAGTCCCTCGCAGCCGACCTCGGGGTGGCCGAATTCGTCACCTTCACCGGGCGCGTACCGGACCGCGAGCTGCTGGCGATGCTCAATACCGCCGACGTGTGCGTCAATCCGGATGTCGCCAACGAGATGAACGACAAATCGACCATGAACAAGATCATGGAGTACATGGCGCTCGGCAAGCCGATCGTGCAGTTCGACCTGACCGAGGGGCGTTTCTCGGCGCAACGTGCGTCGCTGTACGCGCGCAAGAACGACGCCGTGGATTTCGCCAAGAAAATTGTCGAGCTGCTGGATGACCCGGCACAGCGCGCCGCCATGGGTGCGTTCGGCCGCCGGCGTGTGGAGGAGCAGCTGGAATGGCGCCACGAGGCACCGCGCTTGCTCGCAGCCTACGACGCTCTGTGGCGCGGCAGCGCACGCCGCCGGGTGAGCGGCGGCGCCTGCGGCCGCGTGGGGAGCCGGGAGTCCTCGCCATGACGCTGCGGCCGTTTGGCTCACCAGCAGATTTCGAGCTGGCCGCGGCCTGGCTGCAGCGCCAGGAGAACTACCAGTGGCTCGATTTCGGCAGCAGTCGGCAGCGCGTCACGCCGACGCTGCTCCGGATCATGGCGCAGCGTGAGACCAACCTCATCCGGATGTATACGTCGCACACGGACAACACCCCGATTGGCGTCGTTGCTCTCAACAACGTCGACCGGAACATGCGAACCGGAACTCTCTGGGGCGTTGCGGGAGACAAGTCCTTCCGCCGCCGGGGCTGCGCGCAGCTCGCGGCGTCGCGGCTTCTGACTCTCGCGTTCCGGGATCTCGGACTGCATACGGTCAACACCTGGGCCGTCGAGCACAATGTCTCGCTGCGCGCCATCGAGCGGCTCGGCTTTCGTTTCATCGGCAGACAGCGGCAGTGCCATTTCATCGACGGGCAAGCCTACGACCGACTGCTGTTCGATCTGCTCGCCAGCGAGCACCGCGAGCTCGACTACGCCGGCCGACCCGGGTTTCGAGGGCGCCCTGACGCCGGCGCGACGGCGCAGCTCCAGGCGCACCCGCGGCCGTGAGTGGGGCCGATGCGCGCCAGCGCCAGCGCCATCGCACGGACGCACTGGGTGCTCGGATCGCTGCTCGCCGTTGCCGCTGCGAGCGCCGCTCATGCGCACACTGATGTGGCAGAGCGGTTCTTGTGCGGCTTCCAGGCCTCGTGGAGCGCGTGCGGATTCTCGCAGCAGGCGAAGGCGTCTGATCGGATCACTCTGGTCGAGGTGGCGGGCCGCTCGGGCGTGCGCCTGCGGACCATGCCCGGCGACCAGGGCGTCGCCGGCAGCGGCGGCGCCGAGCGCGCGGACATGGCGCTGTCGCCGGAGGCGACCGGCTGCTCTCAGGGGCAGGAGCAATGGTGGGCGCACTCGCTGCTCTTTCCCCCCGACTATGAGGTCCCGGTCGCGACGCCTGCCGACCCGTGGCCCTGGGGCGTGCTGTTTGCCTTTCATCACACCGGCTCGCAGGGGCAGGCGAACTTCCAGCTGGAGGTAGCGGACGTGCCGCCCCGGTTGCGCTTCGCGATCTCAGCCGGGCCCGTGGTCTCGAGCGGCGCGCCGGGCTCGCCCACTCGGCGCTGGCCGATCGGCCCGATCGCCAAGAACCGCTGGTATGACTTCGTCTACCACGTCAAATGGTCATCGGGCAGCGACGGCTGGTTCGATGCGTGGGTCGACGGCGAGCAGATTCTCCACTACCGCGGACCGACCCTGTATGCGGGACAGGGCTGCTACCTCAAGCTCGCCAACTACCACACCCCGGTTGGCAAGCCGGTGTCGGTCGTGCATGCGCGAGTGCTCCGCGGTCCGACACGTGAAGCGCTCGGCTCAGGAGCTCTGCCGTAGGGCCGCGGCGGGTTGAGCCCGCTGCCAGCCGCGCCACGCCTCGCGCAGCGCGAGCCACACCCGCCCGCGCGCGCTGGCTGCAACGGTGCACTCGTAGCTGTGCACCGGCTGCCCGCCGAAGTCCCTCTTGAAGCGGTTGATTCCGGCGCGTTCGGGTGTCGATTCGTCCTCGAACATGCCGCCCCAGTCGTAGCACTGCACTCCCGCTTCCTTGAAGCACAGCATGTCCCGCCAGTGCAGCCAGCGGTTGGCGCGGCCGACCAGGGAACGGTAGTCGCTGTCCATGCTCCTGAACCAGGACGCGGAGTATGCAAGGCTGACGATGCGGCCACAGCGCAGGTGTGCATGCCAGACGAGCCGGTTGCCGTCGCGTGACGCGCAGCTGAGGACCAGCTGGCCCTCCGCGGCGGCGCGCGCCAGCCACTGGCGGTCCGCGGACCACAGCGCCTTTTGCCTGGCGAAGGTGTCGTAGAACGCGCTGAACTCCTCGAGCCGGTCGGCCGCCCAGGTCGCGTTGAATTCTGCCGCGATCGCATCCGGCGGCCGGGCGAGATCGGTGCACAGCGAGTGCAACGGCGCGGTACGGGCATTGGCGACCGGGGCCCGCCGGTATCTGTACACGACGATATCCACACCCGCGTTGGCGGGCGGCTGCTCATCGAACCACACTTCTCCGTAGACGACCACCCGGCCATTTAGGCGGATCACGCGGCTGCCTTGGTGGTGGTCATGCGGGTATGGAATTCGCACAGCGTCAAGCCCTCGCACCAGGCGGACAGATCCTCGAACAGGGCTTCCAGGTTCGCGTACAGGCGCTCGATGGCCGCCGCAGTGCGGAAAGTCGGGCTGCCGCCCGGCATCAGTTCCGAGGAGTGCAGCAGCAGTTCGACGCAGCTCGCGCCGCGCGCGCGGGCGCCGTGCGCGGCGCGCAGCATACCGCGCAGGCCGTTCTCCCCCGGGCACAGCCAACTGTGCCGGGGCGAGATTCGAGCGGCGATGCCGCGAATGACCGGCGGTCGATACGCCCAGGGCGCCTGCTGGAACAGGCGGCTGGTCCCGATGGTCACGGGCACCTCGAGCAGTCCGCTGTGCGCCGGAGCCGAGATATCGCAGGGCCTGAGAAAGTAGGGTCGATCCGGAAAATGTTGGTAGTTAGTGCCGCCGCCGCCGCCCGGGGCCCCCGGCGTGGCGCTCCAATCGATCCCGGGCGTGACCGAGCAATCCACTCGATAACCCTGTTCCAGCAGCATCGCCGCGTAGCGGCCGTCGAATCCGAACCGCCCGGCGCGATGGCTCACGATCGGCTGCCCGAAGCGCTCCTGCAGCAGCTGCGTCATGCGCTTGATCTTCTGCCGCATCACGGCATCCGGGTACTCGATCAGGAACGGCTGGTGGCGGAAGTCGTCGTCGGTCAGGGGCAGCAGGGGCGGCGAGTTCCACGCGTGCAGGTGCATGCCGATCTCGGCCGCGCGCCGCGCGATAACGTCGCGCCCGAATTCGACAAAGGCGTCGCACATCGCCATCTCATAGTTCGCCAGGTACACGGGCTGAAAACCGTAACGCTCGCACAGCGACTGGAAGCGGGGCAGGAAGCGGGCGTTGTGCGTGGTGATCTCGCGCGGCCGCGACCACAGGTCGTCGCCCTCGGTGTCAACGGTGATGATGAACGCAGTCTCAGACATGGCGCCGGTCGCTCGTCGCCAGCATCCGCGCGCTGTGGATGCTGTGGCGGGTCACTTCGTCGAAGGTGGTGAGATAGGGGGTGAGGATCTTCTCCTCGGCGAACTCCCGCGCCATGAAAGCACGGCATCTCGAGCTGGCCGCCGCGAGCGCGCTCGGGTCGCCGAGCAAGCGCAGGATCGCATCACGCATCTGCGGCGGCGAGTCGACCACGGCGCCCAGTCCGTTGCGGCTGATGACACCGTCGGGGTCGATATAGCTGACAACGGGAACGCCGCGGACCCAGGACTGCAGGTAGGTGTTCGGGAATCCCTCAACCTCCGAGGTGTTCACCAGCAGCCGGGCGCGCGCATACATCGCGTTCACATCCCGGTAGGACCTACGGCCGTGAAAGGTGAGGTTCGGCGGAAGCGCCGCATCGCGCCGGATGCTCTCGTACAGCGCGTCCTCGCCCGGCAGGGGACCGCCCACCATGTGAATGTCAGCCGCGGGCAGTTGGGCGGCGAGCGCGACAACGCGGTCCGGTCGCTTCACACGCCGGATGTTTCCGACCCACAGAACGTCGATATCGCGTTCCCCATCGGAGCGCGCCGGCTCGACCAGCATTCCGGCCACGCGGCCGGGGAGGCCGAAGTGGCGCGCCAGGGAACGGGCCTGGGCGGCGCTCTGCACGAGAATGGCAGCGGCGCGGTGCAGCCCGTAGGCGTAGAGCCAACGATCGCGCGCGTAGCGGATGAGCAGTTGCGAGGGGTCACAGTCCGCATCGCTCGCACAGCGGAATACGAAACGCCTGCCGTGACGCGCGCAGAACAGCGCCAGCAACGCGACCTGCATGCCCGCGCAACTGGTGTAATACAGCTGCGCATCGGCCCGCGCCAGCGCCGACCACAGACCGCTCCATCGCGGATGCACGAAGCGCAGCAGCGGCAGGCCCGCTTCGGGCCGATAGGCCTTGTAGACGCGGATGTCTTCCCAGACTGCGGCATCGGTCTGCCCGTAGTCCGCCGTGACCATGCTCACTTCGTGGCCGCGACGCGCCAACGCGCGGGCGAGCAGCGTCTGCTGCACCGACTCCCCGCCGACCGTGTGCTCGCGGTACTCGGGCGCCAGAACCGGGAGATTGTCGAGGCCCAGCAGGCAGATCTTCATGCGCTTTGGGGCTTGGGCAGACAATGAGCGCGGCGCAATACACCGTATGCACGGTGCTTCAGTCGATCGCGCGTCGGCGAGCGGTCCCAGGGAAGCGGCTCCACGCCCAGCCGGCGCAGCACGCCATTCATCCGGTACACGTTGCCTCGCTGCAGAGACGCGCGCGTCTTGAACGAAACGCTCAAGGAGACCGACACCTCCTCGCCGTTCTTTACCCAATGCGGGGCGGTGGTCGGTATGTGCAGGGCGAGGCCCTCCCGCAGCTCGAACACGGTCGCGCGCTTCTGGTATTCGTCGGTGAAAGGCATGTTGCGATGCAGGGCCGGGCCGGCGAAATGTTCCTCGAGCTGCCGCTCCGACAGCACTGCGCGGTCGTCCGCCCTGAACACGCTGATGGTCTTGCGGCCCCGCAGCTGCAGGAGAAAGTTGACCTCGTGGTCCATGTGGTAGGGGGTTACCGAGGAGGGCGAAGAGACGAACACCGCTGCCTCGCGCTCATACATGCCCGGTTCGATGGGCTCGGACAGCGGCGCAATCTCATCCAGGCACGCATCGAGCACTTGGGCAAAGTCGGGAAAGTGTTCGGCGCGCTTGAGCACCATCCACGAGCAGATCTCGTCCGCCTTGCGGATCGTGTCTTCGGCCGAAAGACCGGTGTACGGCGTATCCTGCCAATTCGGCAGACTCACCGGAATCTGGCCGGCGTTAAATTCGACAAAGCTGCCGTCCAGCGTTTTCGCCAGCTCCGTGAGGCGTGGCAGCTGAAACAGCGGATGCCCCGACAGGTTGTGGCGGAACAGGAAGGGCCTGCGGTTGAAGTGGCTGCGGAAGGTGGATTTCGAGACAAGTGCTGGGAGTGTCCATGGGATTCACGTGCCAACGTCGGATGGAATGTCGTCTGAACCGCGCCGCAGCAGCCGCCGGTTCGTCCAGCGCAACAGCCGCAGCCCGGAGATCACGGCCTCTCCGAGCGGACCGCCGGCGATGGCGAGGCTATGAATCGCCTTGCGGTCGTTGGAGATGCGGTTGATGAGGGCATTGTCGGGGGCGGCGCAGGAATCCATCCAGCGCACCCGCCGCAGCCCCTGCAGCTGCAGCAGACTGTCAATTTCCAGAATGGTGCCGGGCGAGTAGTGGCCAAATCGCTCGTCGTACGCGGTCTTGAAGGCGAACGAACCGTCGCCGGCGAGGAACGCACAGCGCCGCGCGATCGGCTCACCGTCGTAATCCAGGCCGAGCATCAGCAAGCGCCCGCTGCGGAACGCTGCGGTCGCGATCTGCGTGAAATAGCGCTGGCCGCTTTCCGAGCAGGCGAGCGCGCTGCCGCGCGCGCCCTTCCAGCCGCTTGCCTCGACGCGCAAGAACTCCTCGATCCAGCGCCTGATGTCGTCTCCGGGGCGCATTGCCACGTGTTCCAGGCGACCGCTTTCGGCGAGGCGCTTTTCCTGGCGGCGCAGTCGCCGCCGCAGCGCTCCCGAGACGGCGGCTCCCGGGCCGTCGGCCGCATCGGTTGCCTGCCGCCACAGGCCGCGCGTAAAGCTCTCGGTGATCCAACTCGTCAGGCCGAGACCGTTGCAGCGCTCCAGCAGCAGCGTCCCGAACGGACCGTCAGCGGAGATCCAGGGCAGTTCCAGCAATCCGGCGCAGGCGCCGTGACGCAGCCACTGGAGCAATCCGCTGACACATTCGACGGCACAATCGGCGCGGACGAGCGGCGTACAGAGGTAGCAGTGCGGGTGCTGCCACAGGCTTAGCGCGCTGATGTTGAGGTTTCTGAAGCGGGGAATCAGCCGCACCGGGAACAGACCGGCGAGGGATCCCGCGCCGAGCCGCCTTCCATCGCTCTCGGTCAGCACCAGGGCGACGCCGATGTCCTCGCCCGCGCCGTAAGCCTGCAGCGCCGGCAGCAGCATCCAATGCTCATAGAAGATATTGCGCTCGAGCGCGTGCTCCGCCAGCTCTTGCCAGGCCGGAATGAGGCTCGACAGTTTCTGCAGATCGCGCACTACCACGACGGAGGTCGAGCGCGCCGCGCCGGACGATTCCCGTGGTTGCTGCGATGTGGCCGTTAGTCTGGTCACGCTCGGGTGCGCCGGTAATGTCGGAACGATGTTTCCCTGCCCGTCGACGTTGCCAGACCATAGCGCTCGTGCGTTACACAGATCCGCGCTGCAGGGCAGCATTGCTGGGCCTTTCGGCTCAGCCGCCGATGAACCGTAGCCACCATTCACCGTCCAGTCGACTGAGCCCGGCCGTGCCGCGCTCCATCGCGCCGACAATGTCGGCATGGCGCGAATGGACGAGCGTCCAGGCTCCTTCACGGCGGAACCAGCAGTGCCGGTCGGAGAACTGCTGCACGTGATGCGGATCCAGGCGACCTCGCAACGCCGTGGCACCCTGCCGCCAGGCGTCGATCAACAGTCGTTGCAGCACGCGGTCATAGGCGTCCTCGCGGGCAGTGAGCTGCAGCACCTCGTTGACGACGCCGGGACTCGCGTAATAGATGAACCAGCCGAGCAGCCTCCCGCCATCGAAGACCGCGCGACCGCGCAGCTGACCGTGGCGAACCTTGCGCGCGGCCTGTTCCAGCAGCCACGCGAGTGAGCTGCGGTCGTACAGCGACCGAAGCGGACAGTTGCGGTCCACGACCTCGGGCATGTGGGCGAGCATCGCGCCAGCGTCCAGCGGCTGGTCCGACAGAGCGTCATCTGCCCGATCGAAGCGGTTCGGGTGCACCCTTGCAGCCAGTGCATCCGCCAGTGCACATGGCGCGCGCGCCGCGCGCAACAACGGCCGGCGGCGAATGCTCTTGTCGAGCAGCGTGAGCGCGTAGCGCGCGGGTCGTAGCAAGCGCGTCCAGTCGAGGTTCTGCAGGATCGGCACCGTGCCCCCGATCCCGAGCCACACGCGCCTCGCCAGCTCGTTCGATCCATCGGTGACGAACAGGTCCTGGGCGCCCGACAGCACTGTCTTGACGAGTTGCAGCGCGATGAGACTGCGGCGCGCGGAAGGATGGACCATGAACTGGCAACCAACCGCGACCCGCAGCGGCCGTGCCCCGAACATCATGCGACGTGGCAGCACTCCGGCAAAACCGGCGAGGTCGCCATGTTGGTCGGCGACCCACGCGGGCAGGTCGAGATCTCGCCATGGATTGCCAAAGAAGATCTCGCGGAAGTAAGCCTCGCACCCGGTGCGAGAGAGCCAGCGATGCTGCGGATACACCTGTTCGAACAGTGACACGACTGCGGGGACGTCTTTTTCGGTGAGCTGCCGGATCCTAACCACGGCGATTCAGCTCGCGCGGGGCGGCCAGGGCGCCGTCACGCATGGGCTCGGGCAGGGCGGCCTGGACTGGGTCGCAGATCGGGACTGCGCGCGCGGCCGCGGCGGGCTCCGCGGGCGTGCTGACCAGCTTCGCCAGCCGGGCCAGCGAGCGCAGATCATCGAGCTCGATTGCCTCGAGCGAAATGCGCCGTCCGAATTCCTCCTCGATGAGCAGCAGCAGGTCGACGAGCTGCAGCGAGTCGAGCAGGCCAGTCTTCAGCAGATCGACGTCCGCGGAAGGTACCTCCAAATGCAAGTGCCGCAGAAACAAGGTGCGCAGACGCTCGAGGGCGACGGTCCGCTCGTACATAGCGCGCTCCCGATCAGCTCCCGACCCGCGCTGAAGCGCGGCGCGGCGCGCTTGCGCAGGCCCGCGCCTCGGCTTGCAGGAATCGCCTGCGCAGCTGCGGACGGTCCACCTTGCCATTGGCGTTTCTCGGTAGCGTGTCGCAGCGCATCCAGCGGGCCGGCAGCATGTAGCCGGGCAGCGCGCGCGCCAGGCTCTGCCGCAATCCGGGCGGCTGGACGTGGGCGCCGCAACCGCGCGCCGGGACATAGGCGCAGCAGATCATCCACCCTTCGAAGCCCGCGGACTGGATGGCGACCACGGCGCATTCGCGCAGTCCGGGCAGCGCATGCAGGGCCGTCTCGATTTCGCCGAGCTCGATGCGGTAACCGCGGCTCTTGATCTGGGAATCGCTGCGGCCGACGAAATAGAACAGACCGTCGGCTCCGCGGCGGGCCAGGTCGCCCGTGCGGTAGATACGATCGTGCGGGCCCGCGCCCCCGGGGCGGGGAACCGCCGATGTACAGATCGCCGATTTCGCCGTCCGCCACCGCACGCATCTCACTGTCGAAGATCATCAACTCTTCTCCGTCGCAGGCGGTGCCGATGGGAATTGGCTCGCGCTCGTGCGCCGGACAGCGTGGCACGCTGTAATAACTGCTGGCTATGGTTGCCTCCGTGGGGCCGTAGAGATTGGTAAAGCGCGCGTGGGGCAGGCATCGCATCCACTGGATCAGGGTGGGCGTCGGCAACACCTCGCCGCACCACAGCACACGGCGCAGGGTTGGAAAATCTCCGCTGCGCACGACGTTGAGCTTCGCCATCAGGTTGAGTACCGACGGCACCGAGAACCACTGCGTGAGCCGAGATTTGCGGATGAATTGCGCCAGCTTGTGCGGCAGCAGGTTGACTCCCGGCGGTGTCAGGTGCAGTTGTGCGCCGGCGCCCAGGGTGCTGAAAATGTCGAAAGTCGAGAGGTCGAAATGCAGCGGTGAGTGCTGCGATGCGCGGTCCGATGGCGAGATGCCGAAATACGCCCATGCCCACTGGAGGAATCGCAGCACGCTCTGATGCGTGACCATGACGCCCTTGGGAACCCCGGTGGAGCCCGAGGTGAAAAGAATGTGCGCAAGATCCGTGTCGCGGTTGCGGGCTGCAATCCGCGTGGCGGGAAGGCCGTGGAGATCGGCCGCCGTGAAGGCGGCCGGCGGGTCGGCGTCCCACGGCGCTTGCGTGTCGAGCCAGCCGAGCAGCGGCCGACGCACCAGCGTGGCGCGCGCCAGCGCTTCACGCAGCAGCGCAGCGGTCGGTCCCGCCGCCAGAATGCACTGACAGCCGCAGACCTCGAGCATCCGCGCCAGTCGCGGCGCGGGCCCCGCGGGATCGAGCGGCACGTAGGCTGCGTCGGCCTTCAGCACGCCGAGCATACTCATGATCGCTGCGGGCATCTTCGGCATCAGCAACGCGACGCGATCCCCGCGCCGGCACCCCAGGTCCCACAGCATGCGCGCCAGACGGTTGCTGCCGGCGTCGAGCTCGCCGTAGGTGAGGGGGGCACCCTCGGAGAGCACCGCCGGGGCTTCCGGACGGGCCAGCGCCCGGTCGGTAATCAGGTCCTGAAGCAGGCCACTCATGCGGCCAACAGTACGCGCTGGAAAGTACAAGCCGCGCTGCGCACAGCGCCCGCAAACCTGGTCCGTTTGGTCCATGGCCGGCGCGATCGGCCCATAGCGGAGCTGCCGCCTGGCGCTGCTCATCCGTGCGGCTGTAGTGGAATCACTACCTCATGACGCCGGATCACGACACGCTGATCGAGCGCGCACGATAGTGAGCCGAAGTGGCAAGCACTACGATGGCGGGAGTTTTCTCGCACCCCGGGGCGTGTCGCGGGCATGCCGGCGTTGCGCAGGGGAGGTTTGATGAACGATCTGCATCTTGCCCCGCAGACAGTCGAGCACCGGGCGTTGCTGCGCGCGTTGCGCGCGCTGAAGAAGGGCGACTTCGCCGTGCGTATGCCGCTGGACCTGATCGGCATCGACGGAGAGATCGCGCAGGCTTTCAACGATGTGGTGGAGATGAATCGCTCGATCGCCGATGAGCTCGCGCGCATCTGCAGGGACGTCGGCAGGGAGGGTCGGATCAATCAGCGCATGCGGGTTGCAGCGGCGGTCGGTTCCTGGGCGAGCGAGGTGGATTCGGTGAACGAGCTCGTCGGCGACCTGGTGCGTCCGACAGCGGCAGTTGCGCGCGTCATCGAATCGGTGGCCAACGGCGATCTGTCGCAGCGCGTGCCCCCCGAGATCGACGGCTTGCCGTTACGCGGTGAGTTTCGGCGGATCGGCAAGGCCGTGAACACCATGGTTACCCAGTTGAACGGCTTCGCCTCGGAGGTGTCGCGGGTGGCACGCGAGGTGGGGAGCGAGGGCAAGCTCGGGGGCCAGGCGCGGGCGCCGGGGGTGGCCGGGACCTGGAAGGACCTCACGGACAACGTGAATGCGATGGCGGCCAATCTCACCGGTCAGGTGCGCAATATCGCCGAGGTGACCA
>WNFK01193519.1_pt3 | contig 14077 bp, 16 predicted proteins | sample 5400281 | NCBI WGS metagenome assembly WNFK01 (sample SAMN13153350, study PRJNA577476) | soil metagenome | isolation source: 20 cm soil on Douglas fir-dominated hillslope | place: USA:California | collected 2013-09-17 | reverse complement strand
ATTCCGCCGCCTTGGTATCGAGGCGATGGAACTCGACGCGAACCAGCAAGAATAGTTCCGTCGGGCTTGCTCCGTATTCGGGTGTTTCCTCGTTTTGCATACACGCATTTTTTCGCTCGATAGACGAAGACTATCGAAGTTGAAAAAAAAGTATTGGCGCGTCTCTCGATGCCATGGTCCAAGCGTGCGCGAAAGCTGGCCTTGTCCGGAGCGCACGCGATCAATTCGCATTGATGATGACGGGTTTCATGTCCAGAGCAAGACTGACAGTTGCGGTCGCAATCGGCCTTTTTGCCGCGATGATTGCGTCGCGAGCGCACGCTCAATCGACTGATAACAATGAGGCCGAAATTGCGCTGCTGAAGCAACAACTGCGGTCGGTGGAGCAGAAGCTTGACGAGCTTCAGAAACAGACCGTGGCGAATGCTCATGCCGCCGCGGCCGCGAATGCGAGGGCGGCCAGCGTCGCCGGGGTCAACGCGGCTACCCCCGTGAAGGGCCCGACCGCGCCGTCGGACGTGGTGGTCAAGTTGCCGAATAATCGGCCCACATTCTGCACGGCAGACGATCAGAACTGCATCGCGATCACCAGCCGACTCCACTTCGATGCCGCCCGAATAGTGCGGCGACCGTTCCGCAGAGGCTCGATGACGGCGTCAATGCCCGCCGTGCGCGAATCGGCGTTATCGGCAAATTATTTGGGGATTGGAATTACGCATTGATATATGATTTCGCCGGCTCCTCCGATGGTTTCGCCAGCACCGCCAGCGTGCGCGGTGCGTCCGTCGGATTCCTTCCGGGAGGAGCCTTGTCTGGAATTGAAAACGCCTACCTCAGCTACACCGGCTTCAAGCCATTCGGTGGCAAACTTGCAATCGAAGGCGGCTATCTCGACGTGCCCTATACGCTGGACGAGGCGACAAGTTCGAACGACATCTTGTTCCTGGAGCGCGCCTCCTCGCAGGTCATCGCTGCCAATGTCGCCGCCAGTGATTTCCGCTCCGCCGCCGGCGCGCGCTGGTACACCGACTCATTCTGGATCGGCGCTTATGCGACAGGTCCGACCGCGGGCGCGATCCACTCAGCATCGAGCACGAACCCGAATGGGACGACGGAGCAACTTGGCGCGGCTGCCCGTATTGCAGGGCAGGTCGTGACCGGTAAAGACTACTCCCTGCATATCGGCGGTGATGCCGAATTCCTGATCGATGCCCCGCACAATTTGGTCACCGGAGCCCAGACGCTTACGCTAAGCGACCGGCCGGAGCTTCGCCTCGACCCGACCACGCTGGTCTCGACCGGAGCGCTTGCGGGCGTGTCGGGCGCTCAGGTCTACAGCGCCGAAGCGGCGGCGACTTACGGGCCACTGTTCTTTCAGGGAGAATATTTCTGGTACAAGGTTGATCGTGGCAACCTGTCCGGATTGTCCAGCGTGAAATTCAACGGCGGTTATGCCCAGGCAAGTTGGGTTCTGACAGGTGAAACTCACACCTATAATTCCGCCGCCGCCGCTTACGGCGGCATTGTGCCTCTCAATCCATTCTCTTTGACGGGAGGCGGCTGGGGTGCGTGGGAGATCGCCGGCCGTATCAGCACGATCGATCTCAACGATCAACTCGCCGCCGCAAACGGTGTCGCCGGGGGGCGGCAGACGGTCTATACGGCGGGCCTGAACTGGTACATCAATCGCAACGTCCGCTTCATGTTCGACTACCTGCACGGTGACGTCGCCCGGCAGATAAGTGCGATCAACGCCCGCAATGCCGGCTCGAAGTTCGACGCGTTTGCGATGCGGACCCAGGTCGCGTTTTGATAGCTCTTGGTCGGCCGCGATCACATCGAGGTTATCCTGGTAACGCAGCGGGCGGTCAGCGCGAAATTACAAGCACGGGTGCCGATTGTGAGTTTTGCCGTCGGAGACACGGCACTTATGCGCAACGAGGCCATCATGCGGAGAATGTCGATGATCAAGTTAAAGCTTCTCGCCGCGACTGTAATGTTGTTGCCGGTATTTGCAAATCCGGCTCGCGCGAAGGCCGTTATCCAGGAACCTGGCGTTTATGCCAAAAATTATCCCAACGCAGATTTGGGTATCGGATCCCTGCCATCTTCACACGTAGCGATCGCTACGGCAAACGCCAAGACAACGGTGTGGCCGGCGCCGGTCGGCCACCGCCAGCCGCGCGCGGCCGATATTCCCTCGTCGGGATCTGGGCGAAACGCTTCGTTGCGCCTCGATCAGGAAGACGCCAGTGTTGATCGCAAAATCAATAGCATCTGCCGCGGATGTTAAGCCGGCACTAGAAGCAGATGGCCTTCTTCCGAGACTGCACTTCAATTATTCAGGGAACGTAGCGTGTTGGAGAACGTAGAGACAAGGCTCACATATCCAGCGGGCCCACATCATCGATCCAAGTGCGAGAGCTGACACTGACTGATGTTGTCAGATCGCTTCGATCGGGCTGGGGTGACTTCATGGCCTATCCCAGTCATGCTGTGATGCTCGCGATCATCTACCCTATCGTTGGGTTGTTGATCGCACGCGTGCTTCACGGTTATTCCTTCCTGCCCTTGTTGTTTCCATTATCTGCCGGATTCGCCTTGCTCGGTCCATTTGCTGCGATCGTGTTTTACGATCTGAGCCGGCGACGGGAACGAGGCGATATCCTGAGCGCCGCAAATGTCCTGGATATCATCCGTTCTGCCTCCTCTGGAGCGATCGGATTGCTCGGCGCAATGTTGGCCGTATTGTTCCTGACGTGGGTGGCTACTGCTCAGTCCATCTATAATGCGTTCTTTGGCTTTGCACCGGTCTTCAGCATGCCTGCGTTCCTTGAGCATGTGATCAGTACCGCGGACGGACACAGGTTCCTGCTCGCGTGGTGTGCAGCTGGATTGATGTTCGCGATTATGGCGTTTTCGATCAGCGTGGTCTCCTTCGCGGCTCTGATCGATCGGCGTGCGTCGGCGACCGATGCAATCCTGATTTCCTTACGCGTGATCGCGAGAAACCCCATCACTATGGCGCTTTGGGGATTGATTTGCGCCGGTCTGCTCGCTGTTGCAATCGCTCCATTTTTTCTCGGACTGGCCGTCGTGATGCCGGTGCTGGGACATGCGACATGGCACCTGTACCGCAAGGCGGTAAGTTGTGCCTGATGCGAAGCGGTTGCGGCTCACGCTCCCGCGCACATAGCGTCGTCATCCCATTGTCTCTTGAGCATTGAGCGGGAGTCGATCCTGCCATGCGAACGATGATGTCCGCTTGCGTTATATAACGAACGATCTAGAATGGGGTGGGTAGCCGCAAGCCGTAAGCGCTATCCTGCACGATACGAAAGCTGCCCGTTAGCGATTACTTGGAGGTTCAGCGATGGGACTTGAGGAAGAGCTGGCGACTTTTCGCGCCGAATTTGAACGAACCGCGCCGTCGGGCAGGGCTGCGCTTTACAGCGCCAAGATTGAGGAGTTGCGTGGGCGGTTTTGGCTAGAGGACGCGCTCGCTGTAGGCGACGAGGCACCGGACTTCACCCTGCCGGATTCGAGGGGGCGCCAGGTTTCGCTTGCCGCCGTGCTACGCGCCGGTCCCGCAGTGGTGACCTTCTACCGAGGTGGCTGGTGTCCGTATTGCAATATTCAGCTTCGCGCCTACCAACGCGCGCTGCCGGAGATCGCCGCGTTCGGCGGGCGGATCATCGCGATCTCGCCTCAGCTTCCGGACGGGTCGTTGTCTGTGGCTGAAACGAACGCGCTCGAATTTGATGTCCTGAGCGACCCCGGCAACGTGGTCGGGCGCAGCTTCGGTCTGGTCTATGCGCTGCCAGAGGAATTGCGTGCGGCGATGCGGCTGAACGGCAAGGCGCTCCCCGGTATCAACGGCGATGAGAGCTGGGAACTGCCGTTGCCGGCGACGTTCGTCATCGCACAAGATCGCTGCGTCGCCCTCGCTTATGTCGATGTCGATTACCGCCGTCGCCTGGCGCCGGAAGATATCGTTGCCACGCTGCGCTTGCTGGCGGGGCCAACTACCCGCCGCGCATGAGCGTCGATGCGCCCGCCTCTCTCGACGGCCGCTGTCATCAACAGGGAGCGCATCTTGTCGGCGCAAGCCTTGCCATATCTCGGCAAGCTTTTTTTACACCCTTCGGAGTATGGGCGCGGTTCGTGGCGTTCACACCAGAGCTAATGGAACCTGGGCCTTTCCACCAAGGTAATTTTGCAAGCGCTGTAACGGCGCGCCGATCCACAGCGTATTTAGTTTGACGACAAACGTCGTTCCAAACCAGCCTTGAAAGGATATAGACCATGAAGAGCTCTTCTCGTGTTTTGCTTCTCGCATCCGCCCTCATCGTGTCATTGGGAGCGGTATCTGCCCCCGTTGCGTTCGCGCAAGACAAGATGACTAAGGATACGATGTCCAAGGATGCCATGAAGAAGGACGACGCGATGGCACATGATGCCATGAAGAAGGATGACGCGATGGCACACGATGCCATGAAGAAGGACGATGCGATGGGACACGAAGCCATGAAGAAGGACGATGCTATGGCACATGACGCCATGAAAAAGGATGAGATGAAGAAGTGATCCCATTCTTCTTCGTCCATCGGCGAGTGGATTAGACTGCTCGATCCTCGCTCGTCGTAGCAGGCTCGTTCACCAACAGAACGGGCCTGCTTTCTTTTGCCTCGCCAAAAGATCACGGCTCAAAATTTGCGTCGCCGCAAGATGAGCGGTGACCACCTTCGTTCGCCCATTCTGTCCTCATCGCTTCATGGACGAGAGCGCCGACGATATGAGATTGGGGTTTATCGCGGACCGTCACCAAGTGAATGTTCCGCCAATATTCCGGATCGACGAGCGGGCGCGCGATGATGCCGTAGTGTATTATTGAATATCTGGGCAAGAAGCCGAAGCCAAAACCGCTTGCTACCATCCCAAGTACCCAGTCGTCTCGATCGCTCTTGTAGACGGCTTCGCATCTTCCGCCGTCTGCTTCGGAAACCTTGTCGACCATGTCGCGGAAGTCGATCATCTCGCCAAATTCACAGAAAGCCCGCTGGACGTATTGTTCCCCGGCCAGATCGCGAATCCTGATGGAGCGTTGTTTCGACAATCTGTGCCCCTCGGGCAAGATGATCATCATCTGCTCCTTGAAAAGGGGCAGGTAGTTTAGCCGGGGATCCGGTTCCCGATGGCCGGGCCGGCAATATATGGCAGCCTCAATCTGTAAATTAATCAGCTTTTCCTCAAGCAACTGGGGTTCTCCATCCGTGAGCTGCATCCGAACTTCCGGGTGATTCGTCCGGAACCGGCTCAGCATTTGGAGGAGCTGCTTCGGCGCGATCGTGCACATGATGGCTAGATTCAGTTCTTTCGGTACCTTCGCCGAATATTCCTTGGCGATCTGCTTTGCGGCAGATGCTGTGCGCCAAAAGTCCTCAAGATAGGGGCGAACGAGCTTGCCAAAATCAGTTAGCTCGATGCTGGACCGCTTTCGGTCGAATAGGTAACCGCCGAACTCTTTCTCGAGCAGTTGTATCGCGCGCGTCAGCGACGGTTGTGAGACATTGCACTTTTTGGCTGCACGCGTGAAATTGAGGTCGTTGCATACCGCAAGGAAATAGCGAGCTTGATGAAGTTCCATGCTGTTTCCCCCTTGTTTTCGCTTGCGCTTAAAGCTCTTCCGTCTCTCGCGACCTGCAAGACTTCGCCTAACCGGGGCCGCAACAAAACAATATGCGTTCGGCCCGGTAGGGTCCGGGATATCTGTTTGAGAGCAGGCCGATAGCCGTCGTTCGTCTGGGTAGAGAGCCAGACAGCTGTTCAATCACGCGCGCACCTATTGCGAAATCTCGCGGCAATTGTAGAACGTGAGATCTAAAACACCAGCGTGCGCGCCGCATGGCTGATCCGATCCTGGCGTTCCGGCCTCACCGCCTCGTGAGTGCGCCTCAGCAAAATATGACAAATCCATCCGAATGAGATTGGAGAGCTTGCTGGAAGAACCGCGTGACAAATCTCTCGCAGGCAGAAGAGCGGCGGGAGCCTTCCGTGAACCATTCGATTTACAGCGCGGACAGGTGTTGGAATTTCAGTACGTCTGGGTTCTGGCGATGGAGACGCGCGGACGGCACGCGTGATAAAGGCGGGCAAAATCGTGACGATCACGAGTTCGAGCGCAAACCTCGTCCGCTAATCGTCTAAGCGAGTTCTTGCGGCTCCCGGAACTGAACTCGCGGCCTCAAACAATGTGCGGGACTAGGTCGAGAGCGTCGGACATCTATTTAATGTCAAGTCGGAGTGATCTTGTAACAAGAAGTTTGGCCGGCACGAACAATATCATAGGCGCAAGCAAGCGCCTTACATCAAGGAGCGGATCCATGTCGCGCAAATCGGCAGTTATAATTGCTATCGTCTCTTCATTAATGGCAGCGGCCTCACCCGCGGTCGCCGGACAGACTATTTCCGACAGAAGCTATTGGCCGGGCGAGATTGCCGCAAACAGATCGCAGCTGAAGGCCACGCCGGCCGGGCGGTTGTCTTCATTCGCCTTCGACATTCCTGGGCCGCAGGCGGTGGAAGTCATACAAGGCAGCGACGCTAACGGACGATACCAGGGTGGACCTCACCCCAGGTGAAATTGTCAATTAACTAAGCGCCTGAATGCACTAACAGGCGCCTGAATGTTAATCAGGAGCGAACCATGACCGCCAGGCCGCTTCGAATATCCGGTAGGTCGATCGCCCTAGTCTCCGCTCTGGCAAGCGTAATGTCGCTGGCGATCGACGCCCACGCAGCGCTGAGTGTGCGGGCCCGGGATGCCGCTAAGGCAATTGCAACCGATCAGCCCGGCGAGGCGGCGAAAAGAGCCTCGCGGATCGCATTGGTGATCGGCAACAGTCATTATCCCGATGCCGACGCGCCGCTGACCCAGCCGATCAATGATGCCCGGGCGCTCACGGCCGCGCTGCGGCGCAACGGCTTCGACGTCGATGTCGTGGAAGACGCCGGCAAGGACGACTTAAGCCGCGCGGTCGGCCGTCTGAAATTGAAGATCAAGCCCGATTCCGTGGTCATGCTGTTTTTCGGCGGCTACGGCATTCAGGTCGGCCGCGAGAGCTACATGATCCCGGTCGATGCTGCGATCTGGAAGGAATCCGACGTGCGCCGCGACGGGCTCAGCATTGAAGCGGTGCTGGACGTGATGAAGGAGCAGGGCGCCCGCGCCAAGCTGGTCGTCATCGACGCATCGCGGCGCAATCCGTACGAACGCCGGTTCCGCGCCTTTTCCCACGGCCTGGCGCCGATCAATGCGCCTGACAACGCGCTGATCCTGTCTTCGGCTACGCCGGGCAAGGTCGCCGACGATTCCATGGGCCAGTACAGCGTGCTAATGGCCGAGCTGCTCAATAACCTCAATGCGCAGGCGGCGGGTGCGGAGACCGTCTTCAACAAGACGCGCGTTGCGATTTCCCGCGCCTCCGATAGCGAGCAGGTTCCGTCGGTATCGTCGTCGCTGTTCGCGGACGTTCAGTTGGCGACAGGAGCCGCCGGATTGACAACTAAACCCAATGCCTGAGTACTTTCTGGTATCCCGGAACGCTGGCGAAAAGTGGCTGCGACTCGCAAAGGCCCGCGATGTCGGCGATCGCTCTGCGCGGGACGCCGCCTCGCCGAACTCCCGAAGTGCCCGCGGCGTGAAGCTCCGAGAGCCCTTCTACTCAAAAACGGAGCCATCTCGAACCGGCCAGCGCGCCAACGGCAGTGACCAATCCGATCGCGAGGGGGTACCATGTGGCTACGAACAGCGGCGAATCGTCTGTGCATTGCGAGGCATACAGCGTGGCCGCAAATCCCGCCGACAGCAATCCTGCGCAGGCGCCTGCCAGAGCCGGCCGTGTCGGCGCACCGTGACGCAGCGCGACTAGTGAGGCGATCAAAAGCGGCAGCGAGAGCAACGGAATCGCAGTCATGCACACCTTCGAATTGGACCCAATCAGCCGTGTAGTCCAAGGCAGCCGCTGCGGCATCATCATCTCGCTTACGATCCCAAACGACAGTAATCCCACAGGGATCAGGAGCAACCGCTTCCAGCCTTTGAGTGAGGCTTCCGGGCGCGACAAGTGAATACTGATCGCCGTCGCCGAAATCACCACCGTCGTCGTCACCAGAAATTTCAAATCGAAGAACGGATCGTGCAATGCGGTTGCGATATCTTTGCGGAATCCCAAGGTCGTGAAGAACATCACAAGGGAGACGGGCGCTGCGATCATCAGGGCGGTTGCGAGTACCGACCCGACCGGCCGCTCGCGATGATCGTTGTCTGTCGCCAAGCCTTGAAGGAGATGATCGGTGTCCATTCTCACTCCTTCTGCAGCCTGGCAGCGAGATTGGCCAATCCACGGTGCAGCGCTACACGCACGGCGCCCTCGCTCATCGCGAGCTTCGCAGCGGTCGCCCTGATCGAAATGCTCTCTACTGCAATCGATAGCAGCACGTCGCGCTGCCGCCTCGGCAGGCCCTGCAGATGTGCAGTCACGTCGGTGGCCGGAACAGTCTCTGCGACAGGCTCGCTGACGATGGTTTCCGTGAAATCTTCGATATTGACGAAAATACGTCGGCCGCGGCGGCGCAACGCGTCGACCAGCTTGTTACGCGCGATCGCGAACAACCATGGCGAGAACGGAGCATCTGCGTCCCAGGTATGTCGCTTCAAATGCACGGCGAGCAAAATTTCCTGTACGATATCCTCGGACTGATCGACCGGCTGTCCGGCTCGCGCCAGACGCTGGCGCGTCACGGCCCGTAGGAACGGCGTGATAGCCTTGAGCAATCGATGATAGGCACCGCTGTCTCCCGCATTGCCTCGCCGCATCAGGTCGGCCCATTCGTCTTCATGTTCGCGCACGCGTGTCCCTAGGTGGTTCGTCGACGTTTTCAATTTGTTACATCGTCATCGATCACGAGATATTGCAGGTTTCTACCTGGCCACGACATCGATGCAAGGAGGTCCCGAACCGACAGGCTTAGCAGTGGCGAGTGGCCGCCATGCAAAAAGCCTGGCCGGCAGGCCGAGCTTTTCTAATCGGGTGGTGTGTTGAGGGTTACTTAACGGTCGCCTGGGAGGGCGCTCCCGCGATCATGCTTCCAAATGGTTTAAGCGGAGTCCTGAAGAGCTCGGTGTAGGTCTCGACGATTCTCTTCGACTCCGCGCCGAACGTTTCGTAGGCAGTTTTTGTGTATTCAGTGCGTACTTCCATCGCTTCTTCGAGCGATTTGGCACTCGCCAGCCTTTCAAAAAATGCGGCGCCGTCTTTAAAAGATCTCTTGGCGTAGTCGGCCTGCGCTGTCGCAATCGCTTGAATGTGCTTAGCGAGGTCGCTGGCAGAAGCCACAATTACTTCGTTCTGCCGCTTGAGGTGATGTTGATATTGTTCGATGCTGTTCATGACAATCTTTGTGGGTCAACGTGGAGATTGGGTTGGTTTGGGGTAGGGCAAGCTGTAGGTCTCCATCGTAGAAAGCCTCAAGCGGGGCGCGCGACGCGGAGATCCGGCCGGGCGGCGCTCGAATTGCGCGGGAAAGGCAGAAGAAGCCGGCGTAAGGCTTTCACGCCGGCCCTTCCAAGTTCGATCAGTCTAGCTGCGGCCTACGGGGGCGGACAATCCGTGCCCCTCATAATACTCTGGTGCAACGGACGGTGAAACCATGGAGTCGTGAGCGTTTCGGAATTGCTGAGTTATCACCGCACGATTCACTGTACGTAGGTGACGTACGTGGTGATGCTCGGTTGCTCCGGCGATGTGAAGTGAAGATGCCGAAACTAGGGTCACACCGAGAATAGTTAGAATTGTCTTTCGCATCGTAATCTCCCTCTTTTAGGCTCTTTCTTGTGAGACAGAAGCGCCTCGCTTTATGCGCCTTGTGTTGGAAGGTACGATGGGCGATACGGATAATTACGCCTCAGTGATCACGAAGCGGCGAGCAGATATTGTTCAAGGAATTCCTTCGAACGGATATTAAGCGCCGTGCTGCATTAGGGCATTTGGTTAGCAGACTTGGACGAGCCTGGAGGGTTGGCGCTGGCTTCTAATTTGGTACAGTCGAACGGTTGGATCCTCTCACGATTATTTTTTGGAACCCGTAACGTTTGGGCATTTCGCTCGAATTGCAATGTGGGGTGTTCCATCTTGCTCGAGGTGCCAGCAATGCCAAGGAAGCTGATTTCCGTTCTGTCAGCCGTTGTCGTCATGTCCGCAGTCGCATTTGCGGCGCGCGCGGCAGAGACGCTGAATTACGATGCCAAGTCCTTCGCAGCAGCGCAGGCTGCCGGAAAACCGATTCTGGTTGAAATTCACGCAACGTGGTGTCCGACATGCAAGGCGCAAGCGCCGATCCTGAGTGATCTTGAAAAGCAGGATAAATTCAAGAATTTGATGGTCTTTCGGGTGGACTTCGATTCCCAGAAAGATGCGGTCAAAGCTTTCGGAGCCCGAATGCAGAGCACGCTGATTACGTTCAAGGGCTCCCAGGAGACAGGCCGCTCAGTTGGAGATACGAACGCCAGTTCGATTGCGGCCTTGCTCGACAAGACGACTTGATGCGTCGATGTCGATTGTTGGCTTGGGCCTCGCGTTTCTAGCGGGCGTACTTTCAATCCTGTCGCCGTGCGTGCTGCCGTTGCTGCCGATTGTTCTGGGCGCGGCTGGTTCGGAGCACAGGTGGGGACCCGTCGCCCTTGCGGGCGGGGTCTCCCTGTCCTTTATCGCCATAGGATTGTTCGTTGCCACGATCGGCTTTGCGCTGGGGTATGATGCTGGCTGGTTTCGAGACATTGCCGCTGTCGGGATGATCTTGATTGGTGCAGTCCTGCTTGTGCCCCCACTTCAGTTGCGCGTCGCGGTTGTTGGTGGACCTATCAGTGACTGGGTCGACCAGAGTTTTGGCGGCTTTTCGAGGTCAGGGCTGGGTGGTCAGTTCGGCGTAGGTCTCCTTCTTGGGGCGGCATGGAGCCCCTGCGTGGGGCCAACACTTGGTGCAGCATCCGTTTTTGCGGCACAAGGTAAGAATCTTGGCGCTGTGGCTTTGACGATGCTGACTTTTGGTCTTGGCGCCGGGTTACCCCTCGTGCTGCTTGGGACGATGTCTCGTGAGCTCCTGTTGCGCTGGCGTGGCGGCATGTCGGCTACCAGCAAAGCAATGAAACAAGCCCTCGGACTGTTCCTGATCGCAATAGGGCTGTTGATCTTAACGGGTCTCGACAGATCATTGGAGGCCGGGCTCGTTGAAATGTCTCCGCAGTGGTTGACGAACATTACGACTCGTTTTTGAGGGTGGCAGGGTAATACCCCGCAGATGGCCACATTTTTTTCATATCCAGCGGCACGGGAGAACAATCGCAAGATGACAAAGATCCTGATCGTAGCGGCGATTGCGCTCGCGATACATCCCGTTGCCGTGTCCGCGGACGATGGACTTGTCACCAAACCAAGCAAGCACTCGGTTGAGGAAACAACCGATAATCTTGAGGCAGCGATCAATGCGCATGCCGCGGGGGGCTGGGTCGTTTTCGGCCGGATCGATCACGCCGCCGCTGCCAAAAAGGCCGGACTGGACATGCGGCCGAGAACGGTCATCATTTTCGGCAACCCCAAAGCGGGCACGCTCCCGATGACAAAGAGCGCAACACTGGCAATCGATTTGCCGATGAAGGCGCTCGTCTGGCAGGACGATCAGGACCGGGTCTGGCTCACGTATAATACTAGCGAATACAACGCAAAATATGTGTTGCCGAGACATGGTCTTTATGCCTCCGACGACGCATCGAAAGGTCTCGAAAACTTCCTGACCGACCTAGCTGAACGAAGTACTCAATGATGTTCGGCCTCACACCTTAATTGACAAGGCTGGCAAGTACCGATCTCGAGAGCCCAATCGACGGGACATCTTATCGCGACTTGGAATCCACTGATTTGGGGTTGTAGTCGTGGATTGACGCTCGATCGATCGCATTCAAGAGGACATTTGTAGTCAGCAGCTCGGGAAGAGCTTCGCCCTGTGGCAGTTCAGGTCCGTATACCACGTCGAGAGGGATACCATATCGCGCGAAGCGATGCAGATAGTTTGCGATGTAGGGATCAGGCCGGCTCCAGTCGGCGCGCATTCTTATGACGTGGGCTTGCTTAAGCCGCGAACGAACCTCCGCGTTCTCCAGCACCCTCAAGTCGTTGACCTTGCAGGTCAGGCACCACGTGGCAGTGACATCCACCAATACGGTGTTGCCGTCGGCGATAAGCCCAGGTAGTGCATCCAGATTGAACACCTGCCACTCGTGTCCCGCGGCCGCTTGCGAAACTGGGCCAACCGCGGACAAACTGATAACAAGGGGTACAACGGCTAGGGCGGCAGTGATCCATCCGGAACTGCGCGACGCATGAGCGGCAATCTGGCCTTTGACCGGAGCACTGACCAGGGCTCGATAACCGAGCAAGCACGCCAGCAAAGCGGTCGTGATTCCTGCTGTCCAGGCACCCGCTATGCTCCAAAGCACGGAGATCAACCAGACCGCCGTCCCCAGCAGCAAAATACCGAGAAATTTCCGCACAACAAGCATCCACGGGCCGGTACGCGGAAGCCACCGAACGCACCCAGGAAACAACGCGGCCATCCAATAGGGCAGGGCCATTCCGACGCCGAGACACAGGAAGGTTGCAAAGATTTCGGAGGGCCCGCGTGCCAATGCAAAGCCCACGGCCGTACCGACGAATGGCGCGGAGCAAGGCGTGGCCAGTAAAGTTGCGAACATGCCCGTGAGGAAGGCCTCGAGCATGGGCCCGCCGGACCGCCTGGATGCAAAGGTCGCAATCGAACTTGGCAAGCCGATCGGAAGCCATTCAAAGAAGCTCGCCGCGAACAAGACCGTCAGCACCGCCATTCCCGCCAGGAACCAGGGCTGCTGAAACTGTATGCCCCAGCCAAGTGTTGCGCCGGACCATTTTAGTCCGACCAAGGAAGCGGCCAGCAGCAGGAAGCTAGCCGTGATGCCCAAAGCCGTTGCTGCAGATCCGAGACGAACGTCGCGCAAGCCGCCGCCCGCCTGTCGGGTAAAGGCAAAAAGCTTGATCGAAAGCACCGGAAGCACGCAAGGCATGAGATTGAGGATGAGGCCTCCTAGCAAGGCCGAAAGCAGGGCGACGAAAAAACCCGAGCTATGCTCAGGGATTGCTTCGCCGGCGGGCACCTTGAATTCGGCGGCGCGATTTTCGTCGATTAGCGTCAATGTCAAGGGACGGTCAGGCGGTGGCAACGCGGCAAGTCGAACGGTTAGACGGGCAGTCTTGCCGGCGTCCTGCAACTCGACCTTCGGCGCCGGCGGAATTCCATTCCCGGCGCCTTCGACAAACAGGTCGGGCCGGATAAAAGCCCCGGACTTGCTCTGAAGGTCGACCACCAGGGTTGGTTCTGATGCGGTGACCGCGAATCGAGTGCGGATGACGTCGATACCCGCGGCTTCCGCCGACGCCGGCACATTTTTTCGTGCCGAGTCGATCAACACGGACTCGGCCGAAGGCCCCCCGGCTCCAGTTGGCAAGGGCAGAGCTAGTTCAGCCTGAAGGGGCACGCAGATTTCCGAGCACGCGGCGTACTCGATCGACGCTTTGACCCGGACCGAGGTGTGAGCTTGCTTTAGATGTAATTTGACCGGAAGAACCACGTCGTTCTCGTAGACGCTGTTCTGCAATTCCTCGATGACGAGACGATGTGGAGCAGGCCAGGAAATTTCAGCGCCAGAGATATTTTCTGAAGCGGACCAGTCAACCGTTGGTGGGATGCCCGCGTCTCCCGGGGTTCGCCAATAACCGTGCCACCCTTTGGCAAACCGGAATTCCAAGCCAGCTTCGAGGGTTGAATCGGCAGAGATATGATCCGTCGCTGTGATCAGGCGCACCGCTGCCCGGCTGTCCCCCACCCAATCGGTGGCGGCCGCGCGGGCGCTGCCGGTGCACATGATGAGGCCGACCGACAGCGCGGCGAGAGCAGGGAAGCGAGTGAGAGCCATGATGCGTCCAGGACA